>FTCZ01003490.1_pt1 | contig 11002 bp, 12 predicted proteins | sample 1658871 | NCBI WGS metagenome assembly FTCZ01 (sample SAMEA3914864, study PRJEB12502) | metagenome | biome: forest; material: soil | place: USA | collected 2012-03-12 | depth 0.3 m
GCGGTGGGTACTGCCCGGTGCGAGCTTTTGCGAACATCCCTGAGGCGATTCCACATCCATGGGGGTCGTCCCTGGCCGGGCCCTGGCCCGTGCTACATGACTCCCACCTGACGTTGACGGCGTCAGAGGATATTCCGGCAAACGGCCATGGCGGTCCCACCACCCTCGCCTGACCACCATCCTTCCCCGTCGCCGGACAAGGCGGCGATGCGGTCCCAATTGCGGCGCGCACGGGAGGCGTTCGTGGCCTCGCTCGCCCCCGCTGCGCGCGCCGCGGCCTTGGCGGCAATCGATCGCCGCCTTGCCCCGTTGCTGACCCGTGAAAGGGCGATTGCCGGCTATGTTCCCCATCGCGGCGAAGCGGACGTCCTGCCCTTTCTGCTGCGTGCTTTTCACCTCGGTCGGGTAGTGGCTCTGCCCCACGTCGTCGGCGGGAGCGACACGATGCGCTTCCTTCCGTGGCATCCCGACGCGCCGCTCATGCCCGGCCTTGCCGGAATCCCTCAGCCCGACGGGATGGGGCGCGAACTGGTGCCCGCCATCGTCCTCGCACCGCTGGTCGGTTTCGATCGCGCCGGACGGCGGCTCGGTCAGGGCGGAGGCTTCTATGACCGCTGGTTTGCGGCCCATCCAGACGCTATGCGCATCGGGATCGCATGGAGCATACAGGAGGTGGCGGCACTCACGTCGGAACGCTGGGACATTCCGCTGCACGCGATCGTTACCGAGAAGGAGTGGATCGAGCCATGACGCCCGAACCGTATCAGCCCAGCTGGCGCCGCACGGCGGGCGCTTTCCTGATCCTGGCACTGATCGCGCTATGGGCCGGGCTGGTGGTGCAATTCGCCGGCCCGATCGGTCGGATGCCGGCACTCGTTCAAGCCGCCTTCTACGTCGCGGCAGGCCTTGCATGGATATGGGTCCTGCCGCTCCGTCGCATCCTGAGCTGGAGCGAAACCGGCCGTTGGCGGCGTTGATAGATCTTGTTGTAGTCGAGTGAATTTCACCACACGGGACATCTCTGACAGTTCTGACAGTACGGGTGCCCAGTCGATCCTCGATGGCATCCGCAAACGCTGACCCTGGGTCAAGCATCTCTCCGCCGATGGCGCCAACGACAGCCTCAAGCTGATGGATAAGGCCAGCTATCTCAATTTCGTCATCGAGGTCGTCCGGCGCTACGGATCGACGCCTTCCACGCCATGATCCTCGTCGCCATAGGCGGCAATCTCCCACGTCGAAATGCTCATCCCTGATTGTCCACACCGACTCTTACCCCGGCGGCGTCACCAGCCCCATTCGCAGTGCGAGGTGGTCCGGCACAGCGAGCATGATCAATGCTAGAGCCGTGGGACGGCCCGCGTGGTTAGCGCAACGAACTCGCCCGAAAAGCGACCGCACAGCCTTCCATCCTGCTCCAGCAGAGACTGAACTGTTAGCCTGGCCTTTCCCCTACGCGCGAGCATACGGGTAAAGCGGAGCCAGTCCCCGGGCTCCGGCAGAGTCGCACGGGCAGTAAAGTTGCCATCGACCGGCCGGAGGTACTCGAAGTTGTTGCGCTGAATAATTACCCGGCCCGACAGATTGGCATTAGCCAGGCGCGTGTGCACAAGCGACCAAGCAGACAGAATGGCCAAGGTAGATAGGCTACCCCCGAACGCCGTTTCCTGGTGGTTGATGTTCGGAGCCAGCGGCGCACCAAGAATTACTGAGTATTCGCTTAGCTCTAAAACAGAGACACACATGGCTCGAGAAATAGGAATATTTCGATAGAGATAGTCTTTGAAATTTTTGAGCATCAGAATTCCTATATGTCATCTGATATCGCAACCAGCGAACGGGGCTGTCGACGCATGTACGAATCCAACCATGCGGACATCATAACCGCGGTCACGCAGATTGGCTCTTGCGATGTGCCAGTAGCATTGCTTCCAGGTTCGTCGCAGGGTGACGCGCCCCCGAAACACCGTGCGGGTCGGGGCAATCTCGCTGCCACCTCAGGACACTGACATCACTGAACTTCAGGCAGTCGCCGCACACGAGCGGAATTCGCCATTATCGCTAGCGTTCGCCGCGATAAGCCGCAACAGGTCCGGATCACGAACTGCTTGTTCGTGACGCACCCCGCTCGCCACTTCGGGCAGAGACTTCGCCTACCCATTCCACCGCTCGGCCCCAGCAAGCCGCACGACTCCGCAGTCAAGCACTGATGAAGCCCGTGCAGCCATCGTCAGGCGCCAAGCGCTCCCACCGATTGCGGAACATCATGATCGCCAGCCGTTAAAGCGCCTCGGCGGCGGCCAAACGCAACCCGGTCCGGATTCGCGCCATAACGCCCTCGTCCGCCTTGGCCGAGTGCACCGCGTAGGCCGAATAGGAGAACTCCGGGCTGTCCGGCACGATCTCCAGCCGACCATCCTCCAGCCACGGCCTCACGAAGCCCTTGCGGAAATATCCGCTACCCCCGACCGCGAGGATATAGTCGAGCGCGAGCGGTCCATAGCTGATCGACATGACCGGGCTTGGATGAGCCGGGAACGCCGCCTGATAGAGCTCAGAGAATTCATCGCCCCAATCGACCCGGACATGATCGTCGGACGTGAGCGGACGATCGACCTGGGTCGTGCGTACAAGAACGAGCTTCTCCTCGAACAGCAGCTCGGACACGACACCGAGACGGCGCGCCGCCGCATACAGCACCGCCACGTCCAGCGTCCCGTCCTGGACGAGATCCATCAGTTCGTCCGCGCTCGCGATGCGAGTGTGGACCGAATAGGCCGGGCACTCTCGACGCATCCAGAGCAGCCAATGTTTAAGCAGCGGGTTCCACAGACTGAGCTCAGCTCCAAGCGTCACTACCGTCTCCTTGCCTGCCGGAAGAGCCACGGTGCTGCGTGCCCGGTCCCACGCCTGCACGATCGTCGTCGCAAACCTCAGGAAGTGGACGCCCGCAGGGGTAAGCCGAGCGCCGGCCTTGTTGCGGATGAACAGGGGACGTTCGAGCTGCTCCTCGAGAACCCGGATGCGTGCGCTGACCGCGGTCTGGGTTAGATGGAGGTTGGCCGCCGCGTTCACGAAACTCCCGGTCTTCACGATCTCGAGGAAGGTGCGGGCGACACCGACATCCATCTGCAATGGTCCTGCTGTGAAGTGGCAATTACATAAAGTTTCTTGCATCGTCTAAAGCAGGCGCTGCTCGCGAGCCAAGCAAGGAGTGCTTTCCCCCCTCTCCATTCACGGTTGACAGCGCGAACCCACGCAATCCCGTCATTGGGCCACATTTCACTGCAAAAATCTTGCTGCAACCGAGCAAGATTTTGCGCTGTCGCAGCGCGTCACACGAGCTTAACAAAGTCCTCGAAAGGAGATCGAGGAAAATACGCCCCTAGAGAAACTATCTCGGTTGCGCTCATGAGCGAGCAGCAACAATCGGCGAAGTCGGATTTCGCTCGGCCTCCGATTTCACCATTCCCACATCAGTCGTCCGAACTCGCCCAACGACAATGGTTGCGCCTATGCTTGTGCATGTCGGCTCGACTTCTGGCGACACGCGGCTTCGGCCTTGTTGAAGGAGCATTCTACATGCGTCGTTTCATCGGCATGTGCGTGCTGGCTCTCGCCTGCCTCTCCGCCAATGCGCACGCTTCGCCCGCCACAAACACCGCACCGGACTTCCGCGGCATCGAAGATCGTATGGAGGGGGACAACGCGCTCGCCGAGGGTCGGACAGCGGTCGTTGGTGCAATACCGCCGGGAACGCAGGTGGCGGATGCAGAGGCGATCCTTAAAAGCGCCGGCGCGCTGTGCAAGCCGAAGCGCCGCGATGCGCAGACCCTGCGCTGCATCTACAATGATGTTCGCGTCGGCGACGAAACAATCGACCACGTCCAATGGAGCACCCTGCTGCACGTGGTCGACGACAAGGTCGTCAGCCTATTTGTGGATCGGGAGGTCGATCGGCATAGTCTGCAAGACTGAACCGCCGACGTTGAAAGCCGTGCATGAAGCCCCCCTCCGCCGGCTTTACCTCTCCGGCGTCCATCAGTGCTATGGACGCCGGAGTATCTTCTCCACCGCGCCGCTCGAGTGACCGCGTCGGCGCCCCTCGGAGTGTGATCGCATGAACGAGCGCTTCACCTCGCCTGTCTGCTACGCGGACGAGGCGAATGACGTCTACATGGGCTATCTCAACCAGGACGAGGTGATTAGGCTGCTCGGTGACCTAATGCTCGCCTCGAGGGCTATCGCTCGAGCCGCGCTCACGCTCATCGTCGATGCAGGGCCGGAATGGAGCTCCTTCCTTGCGACGCTCCACCGCGTGGAAACACGGTGGAGCAGGCAGCTGCGTCTGGCGGTAACCCACATGGGCGCTGTACCGCCGCCCGACGTCGATGACATCTACGAGCACATCATGCGGCTCGCAGATCCGATCGATCGCTTCGCGGCGACCCGCGACGCACTTCAGTGCGTCGTCGCAGAACTGGACGCGCTTGTTTCCAGGATCCGCGACGAGACCCATCGTGAATGGTTGCGCGTGTTGCGCGCCGATCTTCGCGCCTTCATCGCGCAGGTCGACCGACTGCTGGCGCCACCCTTAGGCGGCGCCCAGACGTCCCCAATTACGGGATAGTGAGTGCCAGGCCGCTGCCCACCCCTGCGTCTCACCAATCTGGTGGCCGTAGATGGAAGGAAGCTGCTGTTCTCGATCAGCAGCTTCCTTGCTGCTGCGGCCACGCTCGTCATCGCCTTCGAGGCAAGCCTGCCGCGTCCATGGTGGGCGCTGCTCACGGTGTATGTGACAGCGCAGCCCATGTCGGGCGCCTTCCGACCGAAGATGCTGTATCGGTTCGGCGGCATCGCGATCGGTGCCGCCGTCACCATCGCACTGGTACCCAACCTCCAGAACTCCCCGATCCTACTGGTCTTCTGCCTCGCGGTCTGGACCGGCTTCTGCATCTATCTCGCGGTCCTCGACCGTACGCCGCGCGCCTTCCTCTTCCAGATGGCGGCCTTCAGTGCGGCCGTGATGAGCTTCCCCTATCTCGACGACCCCGGTGACATCTTCACCACCACGGTGTCGCGCGTCGAGGAGATGACGGTGGCGATCCTCTGCGTCACAGTGAGCCACATGATGCTCCAGCCCTGGAGCGTCCGGCCGATCATTCGCGAGCGCGCGCGGGCCTTCCTCTTGCACGCGTCGACATGGACATCGGAAGCGCTTGGCACGCACCATACCGCGCTCGAATACGCCCACCGCCGCCGGCTGGCGACCGACGTCGTCGAGCTCGGTCTGATGGCGATCCATCTGCCGTTCGACCAGCGGCTGGCGCTAGCGACCCGTGACACGGTGCTCGAGATCCAGCACCGGCTGGCAGCCGTTCTCTCCATCGCGTCCGCCACCGCGGATCGTCTGGACCGGCTGCGAACGCTCGACGCGGTTGATGCCGAGATCGCCGAGATCGTGTCGACGCTGGTCGCCTGGCTGCAGGATGCGAACGAGCGGTCGAATGCATCGGGGGCGGCGCTCGTCGTGCACTGCCGCGCCATCATGGCCGTCCGCGCGCAGCAGGACAACTGGGCTTCCCTGCTCGCCGCCAGCATCTGCGACCGCATCGCTGCCCTCGTGGAGACGGTGAACGGGGCCAGGCAGCTTGTCGCCTCGTTCGACGGCGGGGAGCCTCCAGCCGACGCCCCAGACGTCCGCGCCACATCGCGCTTCGCGCTGGCACGTGACCATGGCCTGGCGGCCCTGGCCGGCGCGGCCACCGCTACCGCCATCTGCCTCTACTGTGTGGTGTGGATCCTTCTCGCCTGGCCCAGCGGCTCTGCGACCGCGGCCTTCGCGGCGCTCATCACCTGCTCCTTCGCAGCCCAAGACGACCCGGCGCCGGTGATTGGCCGCTATCTGCTGGCGACGCTAAGCACGTTTCCCCTCGCCGCCCTGTACCTCTTCATGATTTTGCCGCGCGTCGACGGCGTCGGCATGCTGGTCCTGACGCTTGCGCCCGCGTTCATCTGGATGGGATACATCCAGGCTGATCCACCGCGTTCGGTGAGAGCGCTGCCGATGTTTTCCTGCTTCATCGTGGCAATGGGCTTCGTCGACCGATTCCAGGCGGACTTCGCTCAGTTCGTCAATATTGGCCTCGCCCAAGTCGGCGGTATTGTTACCACGCTGGCCGTCACCCGGCTGTTCCGCTCCACCAACGTCCGTTGGACCGCCTATCGAATTATTCGCGGCAATTGGCGCGACCTCCACTATCTCGCGGACCGACACGAGCCACTCGCGCCCGAGATCTGGACTGCCCGCGCTGTCGACCGGCTAGGCCAGGTCGCCGCACGCATGGCCGACGCGGACCCCGGCGATGCGCTTCACGCTGCCGATGGCCTGGTGGATCTCCGGGTGGGTCGGAACATCATACAGGTCCGCCGCGGCATCCAGCGGGCGTCCGCGAGCGCCAAGCTGGCCGTCTCGCCGGTGCTCGACGGCATCGCTGCGCTGTTCCGATCGCGCCTTCGCGTCGGATTGCCCATCCCGGCCGACCCCGCGCTGCTGTCCGCGATCGACGGCGCGATCGCGCTCGGCACCGACCAGGCATCGAACATGGACACCGCGGCACTGCTCTCGCTCGTCGGCATGCGCTGCAACCTCTTCCCCACCGCCCTCCCCTACTCAGCGTCCGAACGATGATCGAGGAGATCCACATCTTCGGCATCTACATGCCCGCCGCGCTGTTCTGGGCGGTGCTCGCGGTGGTCATCACCTTTCTGCTGCGCGACCTGCTGCTGCGGCTGCCCCTTCACCGATTGCTCTGGCATGCCGCGCTGCTCGAGCTCGCCGTCTTCGTGCTGATCTGGTGGGCCCTCGTCCGGCTCGGCGACAGCCTCCTTCCGCATGGGCTGATTTCCTGAATGCTTCGCATGCACAACCTCGTGCGAACCGTTTTCACGGTTCTGCTGATCGTCGTCATCCTGGCGATCATCTATGCGCTCTGGCTGCGCTACCAGGTCGAACCGCTCACCCGGGACGGCAAGGTCAGGGCCGACATCGTACCCGTCGCCGCCGATGTCGGAGGCCTCGTCACCGATGTGCGGGTGCATGACAACCAGCAGGTCAAGAAGGGCCAGGTCATGCTGGTCATCGACCGGCCCCGCTACCAGCTCGCGTTCGCGCAGGCCGACGCCAACCTCTCCAACGCGCGCGTTGCGCTCGATGAGGCGATCCGCGAGGACCGGCGCAACCGTGCGATGCCCGAGGTCGTCGCCCGCGAGACCACCGAGCAGGGCACGGCCCGGGTCGGACAGCTCCGCGCCTCGGTTCAGCAAGCGATCGTCGCGCGCGACCTCGCCGCCTTCAACCTTGAGCGCACCGAGCTCCGCGCGCCCGTCGACGGGACGGTGACCAACATGAACCTGCAGCCAGGCCTCTATCTCACCGCCGGCAAGGCGGCTTTTGCGCTGGTGTACGGCCGGTCGCTGCGGGTCGAAGGGTATTTCGAGGAGACGAAGCTGCCCGCCATTCACGTCGGGGATCCGGCAAGCGTCTACCTCATGGGCGTCGCGAACGAAATCCGTGGACATGTCGAGAGCATCGCCGGTGCCGTGGAGGACCGCGAACGCGCAGGCGGCGACGCGCAGGTCGCCAACGTCAATCCCGCCTTCACGTGGGTGCGCCTCGCCCAGCGCATCCCGGTTCGCATCGCAATTGATCACGTCCCGCCCGGCGTCCGACTGGTGCCCGGCCAGACAGCCACCGTAGAGGTTCACAGTAGGGCAAACGAGGTGCGGATCAAGCGGAGCCTCCCCTGGTGAGGTGGCATCCCCTTCTCGTCCTCGGCGGCGCATTACTGGTGGGCGGCTGCGCGGCCGTCGGCCCAAACTACAAGCTTCCCGAGGCGGCGGTCGTCAATGCGCCGGCGGCGCAGGGCGTGTTCCTGTCCGGCGGCGTCGCGGTGACGTCCGATGCACCGCCGGATCACTGGTGGAAGCTCTTCGACGAGCCGAAGCTGGACGAGCTAATCGAGAAGGCGCTGGCCGGAAACACCGACCTGCGCGTCGCCGAGGCCAACCTCCAGCGCAGCCAGGCGCTTCTTGCCGAGGTCAGGTCGAGCCACGTGTCCGGGTTGGCCGATGCGGGGACGAGCTATGTGCAGCAATCCGCTGAGCAGTCCCTGCAGCACGTCCAGCCGCCCGAGCGCCCCATCTACAACGTGGGCGTCGCGGTCAGCTACGATCTCGACCTGTTCGGGGGAATTCGACGGGGCATCGAGGCCGCCAATGCGGACAGCGAGAGCGTCGCCGCGGCGCGTGATCTGGTGCGCGTCAACGTCGCGGCCGAGACGGCGCGCGCCTTTTCGGACATCTGCAACACCGGCAATCAGCTCGACGTGCTGAGGCGCATCATCGCCGTGCAGGAGCGGAGCCTCGTGCTGACGCGCTCCCTCATCGCGCATGGGCGTACGCCCCAGTTTGAGGAGGCCCGCCAGCAGAACGTGATCGACAGCAGCAGGGCTCAGTTGTCGCCGCTCGAGGCCCAGCAGCGCAACGCCGCCTTCCGCCTGGCGACCCTAGCGGGTCTTCCTCCCGCTCAATACGATCGCAGCCTTCTCGAATGCCATACGCCGCTACGCCTGCATACGCTTCTGCCGACTGGTGATGGACAGGCGATGCTGAAGCGCCGGCCGGACGTCCGCGCCGCCGAGCGTCGGCTCGCGGCGTCCACCGCCCGCATCGGCGTCGCCACCGCAGAACTCTACCCGGACATCAAGTTCGGAGCGACGCTCGGATCGACGGGCGCGGGGGCAGACTTCCTCTCCCCCCTCACCAACCGGTTTGGCGTCGGACCGACGATCAGCTGGAACCTCAATCGCGGCGCAGTCAGGGACAGGATCCAGGCGGCCGAGGCCCAGTCGCGGGCCAGCCTGGCGATTTTCGATGGCGTCGTGCTGTCGGCACTCCGGGAGACGGAGACGTCGCTGGATGACTACGGTGCCGCACTGGATCGGTTGGATCAGCTGCAGGCCGCGCTCGCGGAGGCGCAGACCGTTGAACTCCGCACGGAACAGCTACGCCGAGGCGGCAAGGTCGGCGGCCTCGTTGAGCTCGACGCGGAACGTACCTGGGTGATTGCTGAGGCGGCGGTCGCAACACAGCAGATGACGATCAATAGCGACCAGATATCGGTGTTCCTAGCCCTTGGTGGCGGATGGAGGTGACATCGCTGGGTCAGTGCCGACCGCGTAGATGGCGGGAACCTCAAACCCTGACTGGCATCCAATGTGTCGATTGATAATCGAGGAGATGACGTGTGGATTTCTACGAGGCTGAAGCAGCAGAGTTTGAAGACGCGCGAACAGCCGACGCGTCCACGCAAATCGAGGTAACGAAAGCAAGCGAGATCGAACGCGCAGTCCGAACGCTGATCGCAGCGACAGGCGACAACCCCGATCGCGAGGGCCTGACCGACACCCCCGGCCGCGTCAGGCGTGCATGGCGGGAATGGTTCGCGGGTTATGACATCGACCCGGCAACACTTCTGGCCCGGACCTTTTCCGAGGCGGAGAACTATCAGGAAACGATCACGCTCCGATCGATCCCACTGGTATCGACCTGCGAGCATCATCTCGCCCCTATTAGAGGCCTCGCGCATATCGCCTATCGTCCGGCCCGTCGCGTCGTCGGCATTTCCAAGCTGTCTCGAGTTGTGGACGCCTACGCCCGTCGCTTGCAGCTCCAGGAGCGCCTGACCAACCAGATCGCCAACACGCTCGACCAAGGGCGCCGAGTGCAGTTGTAGCCGCCGCAAATTTGGGCCTGAATAGACGACCGCCCTTTGGGAGCCGCATCGGGCTTCGCAACGACTGAGATTCGGCGCATTCCTGCCCGGCTGCTCTTCGACATGACCTGCCATGGCATGTTTGAGGCGGTCCAACCAACAAGAAGCCGTCCCTGCCTCGGGGTCTTGAGTGGCTTACTACTCGTCAGAATGCGGCCTTGCCGATTGACGCTCCGCCATCAACATGGAGCGTCTGCCCAGTCATGAATGCGGCGGCGTCGGAGAGAAGGAAGGCGATCACTGCAGCGACCTCGTCAGGCGTTCCGAACCGCTGCATTGGCACGCCGGCGAGGTAGCGCTGCTCCCCCTCACTGCCGGGCGGGTTGTTGGCACGGAACAGTTCGGTCTCGGTTGGCCCGGGAGCGACCGCATTGACTGTGATCCCCGTCGTCGCAAGCTCGAGCGCCCAGCTGCGGGTGAAGCTGACCAGCGCTGCCTTGGCGGCCGCATATGCTGTGCGCTCGACGCTGCCGAGGATGGTGAGGCTGGAAATGTTGACGATCCGGCCCCAGCCGCGATCCACCATACCCGGCAGGATCGCCTGCACAGCCTGAAGCGCCGGCTGCAAGTTGACGCGCATCACCTCCTCCAGCGCGGACAGCTCGACCTTGCCCAGCTGCTGCGGCCGGACGAGCCCGACATTGTTGACGACCCCGTCGATGGTGAAGCGCCGGGTAAGGTCAGCGAGTGCCTCATCGGTTGCGACACTGTCGGCCAGATCGGTCGGCACCAGTGTGCCGGGGAAATCGTCCGACGGTCGACGCGAAAGGCCCACGACATGATGCCCGATGGCCGCAAGGCGATGGGAGAGCGCAAGGCCGATGCCCTTGCTGGCGCCGGTGACGAGGAAAGTACGGGACATGAGAAGCCTCAGGGCTGGCCCCGGCCGTGTCGACCGAGGCAGGGGGGAGCAAAAGGCCGCGACGTTGGCAGCGCCGCGAAATGCCGGGAGCATGTCCTCCGGCTTGGAACGGTGGCGGGTCTCCTCGCGCCGCCCCCGGGGAGGGGCTGGGGGGACAGCAGGGCGGCGCGAGGAAGGGGGTCAGGCGGCCTGGGCCACCGGCTTGGTCCACTCATTGCCCTGCATGAAGCTGTCGAGCGGTGTGTGGACGATGTGGTTGGTGTAGTTGCTCATCACCTTGGTCGCGACGCCGAGGACGACCTCGA
>FTCZ01007186.1_pt1 | contig 11000 bp, 14 predicted proteins | sample 1658871 | NCBI WGS metagenome assembly FTCZ01 (sample SAMEA3914864, study PRJEB12502) | metagenome | biome: forest; material: soil | place: USA | collected 2012-03-12 | depth 0.3 m
GCGCCGCGCCGCCGTCGCCGAGCAGAAGATCGCCAGCAAGGCCAAGGAACGCGCCGCCGTCGGCAAGGAGATCGCCACCGCGCTCGCCAGCCAGACGGAGGAGGGGCATCTCGATCGCCCGGTGACGCTCGACATGATCGAGGCCGCTCCGGGATATGCTGCCCGCGCCGCGCTGATCCGCAACTTCGTCCGCCAGGATCCGGACCGTGCCGCGCTGGTCGTCCGCGACCTGATCCGCGCCGACATGCCCAAAGCGGAGGCAGCAAATGCCTGAGATCGCTCCCGCCACTCCGCAGCTGTCCGGCCCGAGCGGCTCCAGCGCCGCGGCGATCCTGCTGATGCTGCTGGCTGAAGACGAGGCCGCGCAGGTGCTCGGCCGACTCGATCCGGACGAGGTGCAGCAGCTCGGCACCGCGATGTTCGGCGTGGCCGACGTGTCCGAGGAAGAGGTCGACGGCGTGCTCGACCAGTTCGTCGACCGCGCCCGCGAGCGCACGACGATCGGTTTTGCCGCAGACAGCCAGATCCGCAACATGATGGAGCGCGCGCTGGGCGCCGAGCGGGCCGAGAACATGCTCGCCCGCATCACCCCGCCGACGCGCTCCTCCGCGCTCGATTCGCTCAAATGGATGGACGCCAAGACCATCGCCGCGCTGATCGAGCCCGAGCATCCGCAGATCGCAGCGCTCGTGCTCGCGCATCTGGAGGCCGGCGTCGCCGCCGATGTGCTCCAGCAACTCGCCGAGGATGTGCAGGCTGATATCGTCTACCGCGTCGCGACGCTGGGCACCGTCTCGGCCGAGGCACTCGACGATCTCGAGCGGCTGCTGCTGCGTCAGGCCAACAAGGTCAGCTCGCAGGGCAGCGCTCCCAAGCGGGGTGGCGCGCAGGAAGCGGCGAAGATCGTCAACTCCACCCGTGCCAATGTGGAGCAGCGGGTGATCCGCCAGCTCGCCAAGCTGGACAAGAGCCTCGCCCGCACGATCGAGGACGAGATGTTCGTCTTCGACAATCTGAACGCGCTCACCGACAAGGATCTCGGCGCGCTGCTCCGTTCGGTCGACAACGAGATCCTGATCGTCGCGCTCAAGGGGTGCGAGCCGACGCTGCGCAACAAGATGTTCGGCTGCATGTCGAGCCGCGCTGCGCAGTCGATCCAGGACGAGATGGCCGAGCGTGGCCCGATGCGTCTGGTCGAGGTGCAGGAATCGCAGAAGCAGGTACTCGCCACCGCGCGTCGTCTGGCGGAAGCCGGCACGATCAGCCTCGGCGGCAAGGGGGAAGACTATGTCTAATCTGTTCGCTGCCGAGCGCGCAGCATCTGCCACGGCCGTTCCGGTCTGGACCCAGCCGCACCGTACCGCGCCCTTCACCTCGTGGCACGAGGTGCTTCACGATCAGGGCGAGCCCGATCTCGACAGGGAGGCCGAGGCCGAGCCGGAGGAGGAGCGCGTCGACATCGAGGCGGTCCGCGCCGCCGCGATCGCGCAGGGCTTTTCCGCCGGGATCGAGGCAGGCCGTCGCGAGGCCGACAAGGAGCGGGATGCGCTCCAGCGTCTCGCGATCGGGCTGGAGATGCTCCGTCCCGAGCCGACGCACGGCCTCGGCGCGATGATCGCTACCACCGTCGAGCGGCTCGTCCGCCAAGTGATGGGCGAAGTTCAGGTCGACGTCGACACGCTGATGGACCGCGCGCAGGCCGCCGCGGCCTTGATCGGCGAGGAGACGCGCCCTGCGGTGCTGAGGCTCAATCCCGATGATATGACGCGACTGGGGAATGCCGACCTGCCCCTTTCGGTGGAGGCCGACGCGACGCTCGCGCCCGGCGATCTCCGGCTGGAGACAGGTGCTGGTTCGGTTGAGGATGGCCCCTCGGTGCGTCTGGAGCGGTTGCGCGCTGCGCTCGATCGGGTCGCCAGTGCACGATGAGAAATATGCTGGAAGACCAGGCCTCGGTGCTGCTCGAAGGACTGACCATCGGGGACGCCGGGCCGCGCCGGATCGGCAAGCTCGTCGCCTATGACGGGCAGATGCTGGAGGCGACGGGTCTCTCCATGCCGGTGGGCGCGTCGGTCCGCGTGATCGACGCTGACGGCCATGCGACGCGTGCCGAGGTGGTGGGCTTCCGGGGGGAACGCTCGCTGCTGATGGCGTTGGACGGCGAGGCGCCGCACAGCAATGGCGGTCGCGTCGAGCCTGATGCGCGCGGCGGCGTCGCCGAGGTGGGCGAGGGGCTTCTGGGCCGCGTGATGGACGCGACTGGCCAGCCGCTCGACGGGTTCGGCCCGATCGACGCCACCGGCACCTGGCCGCTCGCCGGCCGCCCCGCCAATCCACTGGACCGTGCGCGCGTCACCGAATGTTTCGACATGGGCGTGCGTGCAATCAACGCGCTGCTGACGGCGGGCGTCGGCCAGCGCATCGCGATCTGCGCGGGCTCGGGCGTCGGGAAGTCGGTGCTGATGGGCCAGATGATCCAGGGCGCAAACGCCGACGTGATCGTGGTCGGCCTGATCGGCGAACGCAGCCGCGAAGTCTCCGACTTCCTCGCCACCAAGCTGGTTCCCGGCGTGCGCGAGAAGAGCGTGGTCGTGGCGGTACCGGCGGATCATCCCCCGGTGCTGCGCCTGCGCGCTGCGATGCGGGCGACCGCCATCGCCGAATATTTCCGCGCGCAGGGCAAGCGCGTGCTGCTCCTCATCGACTCGCTGACCCGCTGCGCGCATGCCCAGCGCGAGCTCGGCCTGTCGCTGGGCGAGCCGCCGACGATGAAGGGCTATCCGCCCTCCGCGCTCGGCATGATACCGCGCCTGATCGAGCGCGCCGGCGCCGACGCGCATTCGGGCGGTTCGATCACCGCGCTCTACACCGTGCTGGCCGATGGTGACGACGGCGACGATCCGATCGTCGATACCGCCCGCGCGATCGTCGACGGGCACATCATTCTGTCGCGCTCGCTCTCGGAGCAGGGCGTGTTCCCCGCGATCGACGTGGGTCGGTCGCTCAGCCGCGTGATGGCCGACATCGTCGATGACGAGCATGGCGAGGCCGCAGCGTCGCTGCGCCGGCTGTGGTCCGTCTACGAGGAAAACCGCGATCTCATCCTGATGGGCGCCTACAAGCCCGGCAGCGACGGGACCATCGACCAGGCCATCGCGCGCCACCGCGAGATTCTCGATTTCCTGAAGCAGAAGCCGAAGGAGCGCATCGATCTGGCGCACGCCTCGGCTGAGCTCATTGAAAGGTTCGGCGGATGAGCAACCTCGTCAAGCGGCGCGAGCGGATCGCGCGCGTCCGGCGCGTCGAGCATGTGCAGGCGGCGGGCGCCGCCGCGGCCGCTGAAGCGCAGCTCCAGTCGCTCGAACATAGCGCAGCGCGGGTGCTCGATCTCAGGCTGAGCCTCAGCAGCGAGGTCGGCAGCATGGCGGCCGCGACGCTGGCGGCGCGCGGCGAGCTGGCGCACCGCCTCGATGTCGCGCGCTTCGGTCTGGCCGATGCCATCGCCGGCGCCCGCGCGACTGCGCACACGCGCGCGGCCGAGCGAGTGGAGGCGCGCATCCGGCAGGAAAGCGCCGACCGTCTCGTCGAGCGCGCCGCCACGGATGCCGCCGCGGTTGCCGAGCAGCGCATGGCGAATTCGATACGTGCGCGGTCGCCGCGTTCATGGGGAGGGGAGGCATGACCGTGAGCGGTCTTTCGCTACTCGCAGGCCTGATGCCGGCGCCGCAGGATGCCTCGATCACGACGGGAGCCGCGCCCGACGGGGCGGACGCGTTCGCAGCGATGATGGCCGATTTCGGCAAACCCTCGATCGCGGCTGCTCCGGTCCTGCCGGACGACGGCAAGGACGGCCTCTCGCCCCGCGCAAAGGGCGACGACGATGTGCAGGGTGAGGACAAGAATTCGCGCAAGACGCAGGAAGACAGCGACGCTGCGCTGATGACGATGCTCGGCGTGCCGGTGCCGCTGACGCCGCCGTCTCCGCCCGTGGCGCCGACGCCGGTCGCAACGGTCTCGAAGGACGAAACTCCGGCGAGCGAACAGGACGCGCCGCTCGCGGCTTCCGCTCCGGCTCCGGCTCCGGCCACGACGGTGTCCACAGCGGACGCCAATCCGCCGATCGATCCGAAGCTCGTGCTCGCCACGCTGGAGGAGCAGACGAAGGCCCAGAGCCCCTCGCCCGCGCCGGTTACCCCGCATACCACGAACCCTGTGGGGCAGGAGCCTGCGACGCCGCTGGCGGACAAGGCCAGCACGACCGCCCCGCAACCAGCGGCGACGCCCTCCACGCCGACCGCCATCGCCATGCATTCGCTCGCGCCCGCGTCCGAGCCGCTTCCCGCGACCGCCGCCCTGCTCGCGGCCCGTATTGCGACGGTGAAGCCTGCGACGCCAGCCGACGCGCATGCGCCCGCCGCTCCGGCGCGCAAGGTTTCGCGGGACGAGGATCGCGCCGCCGACGAGGCCAATCCGGACATCGATCCGCCGGCCGCGCCAGCGCCCGCCGGCGCGCATGTCGCTCCCGCCGCGAAATCCTCGACGGTGACGCCCGCCGACAATGCCGGTCAGGTCCTGGCCGCCGGCACCGCCGACCGGCATCTCGATCTGGCCAAGCAGGGTGCGTGGCTCGACGGCCTCGCCCGCGACATCGCGACGACCGGCGCCTCGACGGGCACTGTCCGCTTCGAGGTCTCGCCGCAGCATCTGGGCACCGTGCAGGTCGAGCTGAAGCGCGGTGACGACGGTTCGGCGGTGACGCTGACCGCGACCAGCGAGGCCTCCCGCGTCGCGCTCTCCGATGCGCGGCCGCAGCTCATCGCCGAGGCGCGTGCGCACGGCATCCACATCTCGAACGCGCAGGTCGACGTCGGCACGGGCGACACGGGCTCGAATCGCGATTCGCAGTCGCAACCTTCATCCCATCAGAGTGATTCGCGTGGCGAGCACGCCGCCGGAAATGGCGGTTTTTCGGCGCAAACCGGCAATGGAGGCAATATGGGGCAGCGGTCGCAAACCCGATCGCAACCTCTTGGCGAGTATCAGAGTGGCGCAACGCGGACGGGGCGCGGAGCGGCGGCGAGCAATGCGCCGCCCCCCGCCGCCGTCGCCCCCGCCGATACACGCTATGCATGACCAAGGATTGATCGATGAGTGACGACGCCGCCCCCGCCGCCGCCAAGAAGAAGGGCGGCATGAAGAAGATGATCGTGATGGTTGTCGGCGGCCTCGTGCTGGTCGGCGGCGGCGTCGCGGGCGGCATGTTCGCGGCCGGAATGGGCATCGGCGGCACGCACGCCAAGGAGACCGAGGACCCCGACGCGCCCAAGCTGGTGCTGCGCGAGGGCCAGAGCGCCGATCCCACCATCCAGCACAAGTCGGTCGGCAGCTTCGTGCCCGATCCGCGCCGCTACAAGGCGAGCTATTACACGATGGAGCAGGCCTTCACTTCAAACCTGCGCGACACCGACGGCATCGCGCAGCTCTCGATCGGCGTCTCCACCTTCTACGACACCAAGGTCCTCGATAATTTCAAGGACAATGAGATGCCGATCCGTTCGGCCGTGTTGGGCACGCTCGCCAATGAGGATTCGATGGTGCTCGAAACGCCGGCCGGCAAGGCCGAGCTCCAGAAGACGCTGCGCGACGCTATCAACAAGGTGCTCGTCGAGAAGACGGGTTACGGCGGCATTGATGACGTCTATTTCACCAGCTTCATCATCCAGTAGGATGGTGGCGCGAAGCGGAGTGGACGAGCGTGGCGAAACAGCCGGCAGGCAAGGGTGACGAGAAGCGGCAGCGGGCCGAGCTGGGCGATAGCGATGTAATGTCGTTCTCGCTCGGCAGCGAGGCCCTGCGCCCCGGCGCGCGGCTGACCGGGCTTGACCGGGTCGGCGAGCGACTGGCGCGGCGTCTGCGCGACGTGTTCGAGCCCTTCGCCCGGGTGAAGCCCAAGGTGGAAGCGGAAGCCTCGCTCACCTCCCGTTTCGAGACGTGGCGCGATGCGCTGCCCGAGTTCACAAGCCTCAGCCTCTATCGCCTGCGACCGATGAAGGGCGGGATGCTGATCGCGATTCAGCCCGAATATGTGAGCCGGCTGGTCGACACCTTCTACGGCGGTACAGGTGCAGTGGGCGCATCGGCGACCCGCAAGCGCGAATTCACTGCCGCCGAGGAGCGCCTTCTGGCGCGCCTGACCGACGCGATCACCGCCGCCGTGGTCGAAAGCTGGAGCGAGATCGTGCCGCTGGAGCCGATGCTCGCCTCGCGCGAGACCAACTCCGGCTATGCGAGCCTGGTGCGCGGCGATGAATCGGTGGTCGTCCAGCGCTTCACCATTTCGGGCGGCGGGCCGGGCAAGACGAGCATGGACCTCGTCTTTCCGCTCACCGCCATGCGCGCGCATGAAGGACAGCTCGCTGCCAAGGTCCACGCCGAGGCGGGGCCAGTGGACAGCGAGTTCCGCTATCGCATGGCGCGTGCGCTGGAGGGCGTGAGCTTCCCGGTCCGCTCGGTGGTGGCGCGGCCGACTTTGTCGGTCAGCGAGCTCATGTCGCTCAAGCCCGGTGACGTGATCCCGATCACGCTTTCGCCCCGCGTTCCGCTGATCGTCGGCAACAGACGTCTTGCGGAAGGCACGATCGGCGAGCAGGAAGGGCGCGCGGCGTTCCAGATCGAAACGATCGGGGCGTTCGACCGGACGGGGGCCAGAGGAATTGAACGACATGACCGAAGCGCCCTTTCCGGGCATCGATGATCCGAACAGCCCGGCTGGTCGGAATTTCCGCTTGCTGGCCGACATCCCACTGCGCCTGTCGGTTGAGGTGGGCTCCACCTCGCTGAAGCTCGCGGAGCTGCTCGATCTCAACGAAGGCTCGGTGGTGGAGCTCGACCGGCAGGCCAATGAGCTGCTCGACATTCTCGTCAACGGTACTCTGGTGGCCAAGGGCGAGGTCGTAACGGTGAACGGTCGCTTCGGCATCCGCGTCGTCGACGTGGTGGCCGCCGAGGCGCGCCTCGCGGGGCTTGAACGCCGGGCATGACGATCACCTATTTGCTCAACGTGCTCCTCATGCTGGCGCTGGTCGGTGGCATGGCAGTGGGCACGCTCTGGCTGATGCGCAAGTTCCAGCCCGGCTTGTCGATCGGCGGCCAGCGCGACCGCCTCGTCAAGGTGGTGGACGCTGTACCGATGGGCGCGACCGGCGGCCGCCTTGCGGTCGTGGAGTTCGAGGGCAAGCGCATCCTCGTCGGCATCTCGCGCGGGCGGATGGACGTGCTCTGCGAAGCGCCGATCGACGGCGCCTTCTCACGCTATATCGACGACGGGGGCGTCTGACGTGATCGCAGGGGGGGGTGTGGCGTTGCGTCGGCGGGGCTGGATTGTTCCGGCACTGCTGATGGTGGCCGGGCTGCTGCTGGCGCTGCTGCTGGCGCATCCGGCCTTAGCGCAGGCTGCCGCGCCCGGCACGGGCGCGGTTGCGCAGACTGCGACGACCGCCGGCCCGGCAACAAGTGGGGCGGTGCAGGCGAGCGCCTTGAACCGCGCGCTGGGCCAGGTGTCGGGCGACGGCAAGCCGCTGTCGCTCTCGCTCCAGATCCTCATCCTGATGAGCTTGCTGACGGTGCTGCCGTCGCTGCTGCTTATGATGACGAGCTTCACGCGCATCATTATCGTGCTGTCGATCCTGCGGCAGGCGCTGGGCTTGCAGCAGACGCCGCCCAACCAGGTGCTGGTCGGCCTGTCCTTGTTCCTGACGCTGTTCATCATGCGGCCCACCATCGACGAGATCAACAAGGCCGCGATCGTGCCGTACGGGCAGGGCCAACTTCCGCTTGAGCAGGCGATCGGCCGCTCGGGCGACGTGCTGCACGTCTTCATGGTGCGGCAGGTCCGCAAGACGGATATCCAGCTCTTCGCCAACATCGCCCATGCGCCGAAGTTCGCGAGCGCGAAGGACATTCCTTTCTCGATCCTGCTGCCGGCTTTCGTTACCTCGGAGCTGAAGACGGCCTTTCAGATCGGCTTCCTGATCTTCCTGCCCTTCCTCGTGATCGATCTGGTGGTGGCGACGACGCTGATGTCGCTCGGCATGATGATGCTGTCTCCGACGATCATATCCATGCCGTTCAAGCTGCTATTGTTCGTTCTTGTCGACGGATGGGCGCTGACCATGGGTAGCCTCGCGACCAGTTTCGGATAGCGGGAGCGGCCTCATGGAACCCGCCGTCGGCACAGACTATTTCATCGGCGTCACGCAGCAGGCGCTGTGGGTGTTGGCGCTTGCGGCCGCGCCGATCCTGATCCCGGCGCTAGTGGCGGGGCTGATCCTCGGCATGGTCCAGGCGGCGACCTCGATCAACGAGCAGACGCTCTCCTTCGTGCCCAAGCTTCTGATCGTGGCGATCTGCATCGCGCTGTTTGGCGGCGCGATCCTGACGCTGCTCGCCGATTTCACTCGCGAGATGTTCCACCGCATTCCCGACCTCTTGCAGTAGCCATGTTCCCGACCGGCCTTGTCGGACTGGAAGCGCAGCTCTGGGTCTTCATGATCGCGATGATCCGGCCGGGTGCAGCCTTCCTCGCGGCGCCCGTGTTCGGCGCGCAGAACACGCCGGCCCAGGTGCGGATCATCATCTCGCTGGCGGTCGGCATCCCGGCGATCCAGCAGGTGCCGTTCGACTTGCCCGCAGGTGGTATCGCAAGCTTTGCGGGCGTGCTGCTGGTGGCGGGCGAGGTCGTCGCTGGCCTGGCGCTCGGGTTTGCGGTGCAACTCGGCTATTCTGCCGCGATGATGGCGGGCGAGGTGATCGGCAACTCGATGGGGCTCGGCTTCGCGCAGATGGTCGATCCGCAATCGGGTGCTTCCTCGCCGGCGCTGGGACAGTTGCTGTCGATCCTGGGCACCTTCCTGTTCCTCTCGATGAACGGCCATCTCGCGCTGGCGAGCGTGGTGGTGGACAGCTATCGCGCGCTGCCGCCGGGACAGGCCTGGCTCGGGCAGGGCAGCTTGAACGACGTCGTCATGTTCGGCGGCGACATGTTCGCGGCCGGGCTCGCCATCGCGCTGCCGGTGGGCTTTGCGCTGATCCTCGTGCAGGTGGTGATGGCGATGCTCGCGCGCTCGGCGCCGGCGATGAACCTCTTTTCGGTGGGCATGCCGGCAGCGATCATCGCTGGGGTCGTCCTGATGGCAGTGGCCGCGCCCGCGCTCGGCGACGGCATCGCGAGCTCCATCCAGCGCGGACTAGACCTCGCACATCAGCTCGCGCTCGGAAGGGGTGGCTGACATGGCCGAGAGCGAAGGCGGCGAGAAGACGGAAGAACCGACCCAGAAGCGGCTGAAGCAATCGGCGGAAAAGGGCGACGTTCTCCAGTCCAAGGAACTGGGCACGGCGCTGGTGATGATCGTCGGCGCGGGCTGGATTGCGCTCGGCGGGCCGTTGCTGGTGCAGGGGCTGGCGGAGCTGTTGCGCGGCTCGCTCAGTTTCGGGCGCGAGGCGGTGGACAATTTCGAGCCGGCGGCGACGCTTGCCGCGCAGGTCGGGCGGATCATATTGCCGCTGGGGTTGCTGTTCGGGGCGACCATCGCGGCGGCGGTCGGCGCGCCCGCGCTGCTGGGGGCGTTTGGCTTTCGCTGGGGGGCGATCGCGTTCAAGCCAGACAAGCTCAATCCTTTAAACGGGTTGAAGCGCGTCTTTGGAGCGCAGGGTCTGGTCGAGTTGCTGAAGTCGCTCGCCAAGGTAGCGGTGATGGGGGGCATCGGCTGGTGGCTGCTCTCCTCCAGGCTCAAGGGGCTGACGACAATGGGTCGCGGGGACATCCGCGGCACGATGATCGAGCTCGGCCACAGCTTCGTCTTCGCGGTGATCGTGATGGCGATGGGGCTGGTGATCATCGCGGGCATCGACGTGCCCGCCCAGATCATCCGCCGCACCTCGCGCCTGCGCATGACCAAGCAGGAGGTGAAGGATGAGCACAAGGAAAGCGAAGGCTCGCCCGAGCTGAAGGGCGCGGTCCGCCGGCGCCAGATGGAGGCGTCACGACGCTCGGCCCGCTCGGCAGTGGCAGAAGCGAGCGTGGTGCTCACCAACCCGACCCATTTCGCCGTCGCGCTGCGCTATCGGCCGGGGCAGGACGCGGCACCGATCGTCGTCGCACGCGGACGCGGCGCCACTGCCGACGCGATCCGTCAGCTGGCCGAGGAGGCGAAGGTGCCGATGCTGCGCTACCCGCAGCTCGCCCGCGCCATCTATTTCACCACCCGCGCCGGGCACATGATCCGCGAGGATCTCTACATCGCCGTGGCGACGGTCCTGGCCTTCGTCTTCAACATCGATCGCGCGATGGCGGCTGGCATCACCCAGCCCGAGGTCGATGTGCCGACCGAGGCACGCTTCGATGAGAATGGCCGCCCCGACGCCTAATGTGCGTCAGGCCCTCAAGAAAATCCGATTGCTGTCGTTCTTGTCTTCGGGATGGGCCCGAAGGGAGCGTGGAAGCAATGATCGACGGGGTCGGGCCCATCTCCGCCGTCGAGCCGGTCTCGCTCCAGATGGCGAGCGCGCTGTCCGCGCGGCAAAGCGTGGTGCGGCGGGAGAAGCGGCTGCGCTGGCTGAAGTCGCTGCGCGCGGCTCAGGGTCTCGACGAGGAAGACGCAGCCGAACTGGAGCGCGCGCAGGAAGAGCAGGCGCTCGCCGACATGCGCGCGCGGCTCGCAGCGGCGCAGTCGATCGTCGAGGCGATGGGCGGTGGCCCGGCTGTGGCCCCCGCCTTCGATTCTCACGCCACCATTACCGCCGCCGAACTCGCGCTGCGCATCGGCGCGGCGGGCGATCGGTCGCTCCGCGCGCAGGCCCGGCTGGGTCCGGCCGCGGTTCGTCAACTCGTCGGCTGGGTGCGATGAACGGGGTGTAAAGTTTTTCGCGGCATGGTCGTTCTGAAATCCGAAGGGAATGGGCATGACGACGACCGGTTCAGTGAGCAGCAGCACGGCATCGAC
>FTCZ01007749.1_pt1 | contig 10999 bp, 11 predicted proteins | sample 1658871 | NCBI WGS metagenome assembly FTCZ01 (sample SAMEA3914864, study PRJEB12502) | metagenome | biome: forest; material: soil | place: USA | collected 2012-03-12 | depth 0.3 m
AGGAGTTTGTCCGGTGAAGAAGAACACCCATCCCGATTACCACATGATCAAGGTGCAGATGACCGACGGCACCGTGTTCGAGACCCGCTCCACCTGGGGCGCCGAGGGCGACACGCTGCTGCTCGACATCGATCCGCTGTCGCACCCGGCCTGGACGGGCGGCCGCGGCCAGCTCCTCGACGCTGGTGGTCAGGTCGCGCGCTTCAACAAGCGCTTCGGCAGCATCAATCTCGGCAAGAAGTAAGCGGATCGGGGCGAGGTTCACTCGCCCCTGTCCAGCTCGCGCCGTATCGCCGCGCCGTCCGCGTCCAGTCGCGGAGCGGCGCGGTTTGCGTTCTGGCGCACGCCGTTGATCACGATCGGGCTCGCAAGACCCGGCAGCAGACCGTCGGGACCAGGCGAGGCAATCGCCAAGCCTCGCGCGATTACCTGTGGATCGGCAAACACGGCATCGATCGGATTGATGGGCCCACCAGGCACACCCTCGGCCTCCAGTCGCGTCGCCAGCGCATCCCGTGTCCAGATCAGCACGGCCTGGGCGAGTTCGGGGATCAGCGTTCCCCGGTTCGTGACGCGGCCGGCGTTGGTCCGGTAGCGATCATCGCTTGCCAGTCCTTCGAGGCCGAGGATTGCGCAGAATTTTGTGAATTGGCGATCATTGCCGACGGCCACGATGATGTCACCGTCCGCGGTCCGGAAGCTCTGATAGGGCACGAGATTGGGATGGGCATTGCCCATCCGCGTCGGTGCCACGCCGCTCGCCATGAAGTTCAGCGCCTGGTTCGCGAGCACGCCGACCTGAGCGTCGAGCAGGGCCATGTCGATATGCGCACCCACACCCGTCAGGTCGCGCTGCCGGAGGGCGGCCAGGATCGCCACGGTGGAATAGAGGCCGGTGAAGATATCGGCATAGGCCACACCGGCCTTTTGCGGGGCTCCATCCGGTTCGCCCGTCAGCGACATGGCCCCACCCATCGCCTGGACGATGAAATCATAGCCGGCACGTGGCGCATAGGGGCCGGTCTGCCCGAAGCCGGTGATCGAGCAGGTGATCAGCCCCGGGTTCACCGCCAAGAGGTTGGCATGGTCGAGCCCGTATCGTGCCAGTGCACCGACCTTGAAGTTTTCGATGACGACGTCGGACTGGGTGACCAGCCTGCGGACTTCTGCCTGCCCTTCGGCAGACGCGATATCGATCGCAATCGATCGCTTGCCGCGATTGCAGGCGTGGAAATAGGCGGCATCGAGCGAGCCACCTTGGCTGTCCTGGAGGAAAGGCGGGCCCCAGTGGCGCGTGTCGTCGCCTTCCACCGGTCGCTCGACCTTGATCACCTCAGCGCCGAGATCGGCCAGCAGCTGGCCCGCCCAAGGCCCAGCGAGGATGCGCGCCAGTTCAAGGACGCGCACCCCTGCAAGTGGTTTGGCGCTCACCTCAGAACGCCGACAGCCCGGTGATCGCGCGGCCGAGGATCAGGCCGTGGATGTCGTGCGTGCCCTCATAGGTGTTCACCGTCTCGAGGTTGGCGGCATGACGGATGACGTGGAATTCGGCCGAGATGCCGTTGCCGCCGTGCATGTCGCGCGCAACGCGGGCGATCGCCAGCGCTTTGCCGCAATTGTTGCGCTTGGCGAGCGAGATCAGGTCCGGCTGGAGCACGCCTTCCTCCATTCGCCGACCGATCCGCAGCGAGGCCTGAAGGCCAAGGGCGATCTCGGTCATCATGTCGGCAAGCTTGAGCTGGACGAGCTGCTTGGAGGCGAGTGGCACGCCGAACTGCTTGCGGTCGAGCGTGTAGGAGCGGGCGGCATCGAGGCAGGCTTCAGCAGCGCCCATCGCGCCCCAGCCGATGCCGTAGCGCGCGCGGTTGAGGCAGCCGAAGGGCCCCTTCAATCCCTGAACGTTGGGGAGCAGGGCGTCTTCGCCGACTTCGACACCATCGAGCACAATCTCGCCGGTGATTGACGCGCGCAACGACAGCTTGCCTTCGATCTTGGGGGTCGAGAAGCCCTTGGCGCCGCGCTCGACAATGAAGCCCCGGATTGCGCCGTCATGCGCGTCCGACTTGGCCCACACCACCGCAAGGTCTGCGATCGGTGAATTGGTGATCCACATCTTGGCACCGTCAAGCCGATAACCGCCGTCGATCTTGATCGCGCGGGTGCGCATGCCGGCCGGATCGGATCCTGCGTCGGGTTCGGTCAGGCCGAAACAGCCGACCCACTCGCCGGTCGCGAGCTTCGGGAGATACTTCTTCCGCTGCTCCTCGGAGCCATAGGCGTAGATCGGATGCATGACGAGCGAGGACTGCACGGACATCGCCGAGCGATAACCGCTGTCCACGCGCTCGACCTCGCGCGCGATCAGGCCATAGGCGACATAGCCCAGGCCCGCGCCGCCATATTCGTGCGGAATGGTGGCGCCGAGCAGGCCGAGTGCGCCCATCTCGGTCATAATCTCGCGATCGAAGCGTTCGTCGAGATACGCCGAAGTGACGCGCGGCAGCAGCTTCTCCTGCGCGTAGCCGTGCGCAGTATCGCGAACGAGGCGCTCTTCCTCGGTCAGCTGTTCGGAAAGGTTGAAGGGGTCCGCCCAATCGAGCGGCGTGATGACGGGTTCGGCCATGGCATCCTCTACTTGGTTGCCTTAGGCCAAAGCCTGTTCCGCCCTGCTTGGCAACCCCTCAGAGGCCGTGTTGCTCCAGCGGATGCGTGACGCGCAATGCACGCATCTCCCGAGGATCGAGTCGCCGGTGAAAGGCCAAGCCGAAGAATCCCCTTTTGCGCCACGCGATTGTGGCGACGATCTCGATCTCGCCGCAGGTGAGGACAACTTCGTCGCCGATGTCGAATGCGGCACCGTTGATCTTCAACATGGCACCGCCTGTCGAAATGTCGCGCAGCGTCGCGGGTGCCGGGGGCAGGCGATAACCACGAACGGTCACGTCGGCGACAGCCTCACGCCCAAATTCGGCGCGCCGTTCTTGGCCAAGAGTGGCCATTGCCGTCGCACTCCCCACAGATCGTTACTCTCAGAAGTAAGATTGTATCGCAAAAAGACTTAACGTTCTGTTGCTCAGCCGGATTGGCGGGCGGGGTGGGATTCGAACCCACGGTGAGCGTGAACCCACGGCGGTTTTCAAGACCGCTGCCTTAAACCACTCGGCCACCCGCCCGGATGACGCCTGTTGCGAGCGCCCGCTTATCGCGGCCGCGCCCCAATGTGCAAGCGAGACGACGAGATGGGCTGACCTGCTCGCCCGGCTATGCCAAAAGCGGAGGACGGAGGTGGGGCATTGCAGGTAGCGTTTCGTATGATCGGCTTGGCGTGGATGCTCGCGCTGGGAGCCGTGGCACCGTCCTATGGATCGGGGCATGGCTCGGCTGCATTCGCTCAGGAATGGACCGGGCAGGCCACCGATGTGCCAATTGATCCGAACGACGCCCCATTCCATGCCTATCTTCAGTCCTTTCGCAGCCGGGCCTTGGCTCAAGGCGTTTCCGCTCGAACGCTGGACAGTGTCCTACCCACGTTGAGCTATAACCCGCGCGTCATCGAGCTGGATCAGGCGCAGCCCGGCGGCGCGCCGACGGGGCCGGCATCGGGAGTCTCCGCGTTCGCGCCCTATCGCGCGAAGCATCTTGGTGCTGATCTGATCGCGCGGGGACGGACGGCCTATCAGACGCAACGCTTCAACCTGCAGCGCGTGGAGGCGGAAACGGGCGTACCCGAATCGGTCATGATCGCGATCTGGGGTCAGGAGACGAACTATGGGGGCTATACCGGCGATTTCGATCTCGCCCGGTCGCTGGCGACATTGGCGTTCGAGGGACGTCGTCGCGCGCTGTTCGAAAGTGAATTGGTCGCCACGCTGAAATTGATCGACCGGGGAATCCCGCGTTCGCAGCTGAAGGGCAGTTGGGCGGGAGCGACGGGCTATCCGCAATTCCTTCCCTCGGTCTATCTTCGGGTGGCGCGCGATGGCGACGGAGATGGCCGCGCCGACATCTGGACGGACCCTGCTGACGCCCTCGCCTCAATCGGCAGCTATCTGGTCAATGCAGGTTGGAAGGCGGGGGAGCCTTGGGGCGTGCCGGCTTATGTGCCTGCGACACTGGACCGCGCAGGGATCAGTACACAGATGGCGGCGCCCCGCTGCCCGCGTGTCCATGCCCGCCATAGCCGCTGGCTGACCATGCGCGAATGGCGGGCGCTGGGTGTCGTGCAAATGGGCGGTCCGGCTGTATCCGACAATGAACAGGCAACCTTGCTGGAACCGGACGGTCCCGGCGCCACGGCCTATCTGACCTTCGGCAATTATCGGGCGATCCTCGATTATAACTGCTCGAACTTCTACGCGCTGTCCGTGGGACTGCTGGCCAATGCCGTCACCAATTGAGGGCCGCGTGCGGCGAACCGGCGGGTTGGCAGGGCTGTTGTTGCTTGCCGGCTGCGGAGGCGTGGGCGGGGTCCATGGCCTCGTACCGGATACGCCGGTGAAATTGGGGCGGCCTTACTTGGTCGGCGGCCGGAGTTATGTCCCCGTTGACGATCCGTCTTACGACCAGATCGGCGAGGCCAGTTGGTACGGCAATGCCGAGCAGGGCCGGTCGACCGCAAATGGCGAAACCTTCTATCGTCAACGGCCTAGCGCTGCGCACAAGACGCTGCCTTTGCCCTCCTATGTCGAGGTGACGCGGCTCGATACCGGCCAGCGTATTCTCGTGCGGGTCAATGACCGCGGGCCTTATGCGCGGGATCGTATCCTCGATCTGTCGGAGGAAGCTGCGCGGGAACTCGGCATCGAGCAGGCCGGCCGTGCGCTGGTTCGTGTTCGCCGGGTGACACCGGGCAGCAGTGAACGGAAGCGATTGCAGCGCGGCTATCCGGTCCAGTTATCCTCGGTCGCGCCGTCGGCGACACCGCCCCGCGTTGGACAAGTCGCTCCCACGATGGTTGCGACGGCCCGAAAACCGGCATCGGTTCGGCCGAAGACCCTGATCGCATCGCGCGGTGTGGCGCCGGCGCGTTCTATTCTCATTGCCTCTCCATCAGATCCTGATTCGGCCGATGCGCTCGCCTCTTCGCTCTCCGCCGAGGGCGCGCGGGTGCAGGCAACGGGCCGTGGCTATCGCGTGATGGCCGGCCCTTATTCCGACGACGCCTCCCTGACAGCGGCGCTGGCGCGGCTGCGCGCACGTGGCTATCAGGGGGCAGCCGTCACTGATGAGCCCCTTCCACAAGAGCCGAACGGAACCCAGCTGCCATGAAGCCCGTCCAGTTTGCCGTCCTGTCCCTGAGCCTCGCAAGCCTCTCCACGGCGTCCTTCGCCGCCGTGCCGCCGTTCGACACCACGGCGCAGGTGGCCTTCCTGCAGGACATGAACTCGGGCGCCATCCTTTACCAGAAGCAGCCCGATTTCCGGATGCCGCCGGCTTCGCTCGCCAAGATGATGACGGTCTATGTCGCCTTCAGCCTCATCAAGAGCGGCGAGCTCAAGCTGGACCAGAAGTTCACGATGAGCCCCTCCACTTGGCAGAAGTGGCATTCGCAGGGCTCGACGATGTTTATCGGCGCCGGCGAGCAGGTGTCGGTCTCGGATCTGCTGTCAGGCATCATCACGCTGTCGGGCAATGACGCGTGCATCGTGCTGGCCGAGGGCATCGCGGGCACCGAGCCGGCTTTCGTCAATCTGATGAATCAGCAGGCCGGACGCCTCGGCCTCAAGAATTCGCACTTTGGTACGGCCAATGGCTGGCCCGATGGCGGCGTTACCTTCGTGACCGCGCGCGACCTCGCGACGCTGGCCGAGGCGACGATCCGCGACTATCCCGATCTCTACAAGCAGTTCTACGCCAAGCCCAATTTCGCCTGGGGCAAGACGATGGGCGGCGCCAACATCAACCAGGAAAACCGCGATCCGTTGCTCGGCAAGGTAGCCGGCGCCGACGGACTCAAGACGGGCCACACCGAAGAGGCCGGCTATGGGTTCACGGGTTCGGCGGAACAGAGCGGTCGCCGTCTGGTGATGGTCGTGGCGGGGATGAAGAGCTGGAACGAGCGCGTCGAGCAGTCGATCGCACTGATGAACTGGGGCTTCTCGTCGTGGCGACTCCGTCCGCTTTACGCCAAGGGCAAGCGGGTGGAGATGGCCGAGGTGCAGGGCGGTTCGTCCTCCAAGGTCGGTCTCGTTGCGCCGCGTGATCTGGCAGTGACGGTGCCGCTCGGCGTCGGCGGCATTCTCGGTGCACGGAACCCGGGCTCCGCGCCGCCGATGAAGGTGGTCTATGATGGACCGATCAAGGCACCGATCGTCGCCGGTCAGCACATTGCAGACCTCATCGTCTCGCCGCCGGGTCAGGATCAGCAAGTGCTCCCGCTCGTTGCCGAGAACGACGTGACCGAGGCCGGCTTCTTCGGCCGCATCTGGGCGTCGCTCAAGGCGCTGATCGGCCTCGCCTGAACGATTCGAGGGGCGACGACGTGATGGCGCGGGGGCGCTTCATTTCGCTGGAAGGGGGCGAGGGGGTCGGCAAGTCGACGCAGGCCCGCGCGCTCGCTGCGGCTTTGCGCGCACGTGGTCTCGACGTCGTCGAGACCCGCGAGCCCGGGGGAAGCGAGGGTGCGGAAGCGATCCGCAAGCTCCTTCTCGAAGGTTCTGCCGACCGCTGGACGGCGGGCGCGGAAGCGCTGCTGTTCGCGGCCGCACGCGCAGATCACGTCGCCAAGACCGTTCGGCCAGCCCTCGACGCTGGCAAGTGGGTTGTAACGGACCGCTTCCTCGATAGCTCGCTGGCCTATCAGGGGGGAGCCGACGGTTTCTCGATTGAGCGATTGCGGGTTCTGCACGACGTTGGTTCGGACGGACTGCTCCCCGATCGGACCTTGTTGCTGACATTGCCGGCAGAGGAAGCCGCCCTTCGGGCGGAAACACGAGATCGCGGTGATTCGGATCGGATCGGTGGTCGCGATCCCACTTACCACGCGCGCGTCGCTCAGAATTTTGCCCTGTTGGCGGAGCAAGAGCCGGATCGATTTCGATTGATCGATGCCACGGGTGACGCCGACGCAGTGACCGGCCGATTGCTCGCTGCGGTGAACGATCTTTGACGCTCTATGGGCACTCCGAGCAGATCGAGGCTTTCCTTGAAGCCCGGGCTTCGGGGCGGATGCATCATGCCTGGCTGCTGACCGGACCGCAGGGTGTAGGGAAGGGGAGCTTCGCGCGAGCCGCGGCTCTGCGCCTGCTTGCCGATGCGGCCGGTCCACTGGTTGAGGGGATGGGCCTCGACGTGCCTGCGGATCACCGGATCGCCCGTCTCTGGGAAGCCGGAAGCCACCCCGACGTGATGCTGCTGGAAAGGCTCTACCGCGAAAAGACCAAGGACTATGCCCGAAGCATCACCGTCGATCAGGTGCGCGGCCTGAGCAGGCTGTTCGCGACGGCGCCGAGCTTCTCCCCCTGGCGCGTGGTGATTGTCGATGCGGCGGACGACATGGAGCGTTCAGGCGCGAACGCACTGCTCAAGCTTTTGGAAGAGCCACCAGCCAACTCCTTGTTTCTGCTTGTCAGTCATGCACCGGCCCGGCTCCTGCCGACGATCCGATCGCGCTGCCGCGTGTTGCGCTTCGGAGCGCTCGGGGAACCGGACATGGCGTCGGCTCTCAGACAAGCCGTGCCGAATGCGGATGATCGGGAAATCGCCGAACTGGTGTCGGTAGGTGATGGCTCACCTGGACGGGCGGTTCGTTTTGCTGGGCTTGACGTCGCAGGGCTGGATCGCGCGATGGAGACGATCATCCGGACGGGCGATTTCGACAATGGCGAGCGCGGTGCGCTCTCCAGGGCGCTCGCCTTGAAGGCGGCCCAGCCGCGCTACGAAGTCTTCCTCGAGCGTCTCCCCACCCGGATCGCCGCGGAAGCGCGCGGACGGCAAGGTCAGGCGCTTGCCGATGCGGTGGCGCTGTGGGAGAAGGCCCGCGCCCTGGCCGGGAGCGCTGTCCGCCTCTCGCTCGATCCTCAGGCGACGGTGTTCGAGCTCGCCGGGCTGCTCGCGTCGCTCAACACAAGCAGAGCGTCGCAACCCCGCCGATGACCAAGCCTTTCTACATCACCACCGCGATCAGCTACCCCAATGGCCGTCCGCATGTCGGCCATGCCTATGAGGCGATCGCCACTGATGCCATCGCACGCTGGAAGCGGCTCGAAGGATGCGAAGTGCGCTTCCTCACCGGGACCGACGAGCATGGCTTGAAGATGGCCCAGACCGCCCGCAATCGGGGGATCGAGCCTCGTGCACTGGCGGACGAAATGTCGTCTGCTTTCTGTGAGATGACGGCGGCACTGAACATCTCGTATGATCGCTTCATTCGCACCACAGACGCGGATCACTATGCCGCCAGCGCCGCCATCTGGGAGGCGATGAAGGCGAATGGCGACATCTATCTCGGCCGCTACGAAGGCTGGTATTCGGTGCGCGACGAAGCCTTTTATGACGAGAAGGAACTGGTCGAAGGGGAAGGGGGCAAGCTCTCCCCGCAAGGTACGCCGGTCGAATGGACGGTGGAGGAAAGCTGGTTCTTCCGGCTTTCCGCCTATCAGGATCGGCTTCTTGCCCATTACGAGGCCAATCCGGACTTCATTCGCCCCGAGGGGCGCCGCAACGAGGTGATGAGCTTCGTGAAGGGCGGGCTGTCCGATCTGTCGATCTCGCGGACCAGCTTCGACTGGGGCGTGCCGGTACCCGACGCGCCTGGCCATGTCATGTATGTCTGGGTGGATGCGCTCACCAACTACCTGACCGGCGCCGGCTATCCGGGCGACACGAGCAAGTGGTGGCCGGCCGATCTCCACGTCATCGGCAAGGACATCGTGCGCTTCCACACCGTCTACTGGCCGGCGTTCCTGATGTCGGCCGGGATCGCGTTGCCGAAGCAGGTGTTCGGCCACGGCTTCGTGCTCAACCGCGGTGAGAAGATGTCGAAGTCGACCGGGAATGTGGTCGATCCGCTGGAGATGGCGGAAGCCTATGGCGTCGACGGTCTGCGCTATTTTCTGCTGCGTGAAGTCAGTTTCGGTCAGGACGGGAGCTATTCGCCCGACGCCATCGTCACGCGCGTCAATGCCGATCTCGCGAACGGCCTTGGCAACCTTGCCCAGCGTAGCCTCTCGATGATCGCCAAGCAGTGTGGGGGCTTTCTGCCCACGCCTGGAGATGAGCCCGTGCCGGTACTGCCGGCTGTGCTGCTGCCCCGTCTCCGCGAAGCAATTGACGAGTTGGCACTGCACCGCGCGCTCGAGATCCTGTGGGAGGGCGTCGGCGAGGCCAACCGGTATTTCGCTGACATGGCACCATGGGCGCTCCGGAAGACCGATCCGGGCAAGGCTGATGCTGTGCTATATTGGACGGCCGAGGCCGTGCGCCAGCTAGCTATCCTGGTTCGGTGGGCGATCCCGGCATCGGCAGACAAGCTTTTGGATCAGCTTGGCGTGGCAGCAGACGCCCGGGACTTCGCCGCTCTGGCCGTTCCGCTGGTGGCGGGGACTTCGCTTCCGGCACCCCAAGGCGTGTTCCCACGGCTGGAGATGCCGGTCGAGGCGTAATCTGGGTGTAATGGCCGAGGCGATCCGTATCTTCCCATAGCATGCGGATCGCCCTATTTGCCGGGCCATGCTCGTCGATAGTCATTGCCACCTGAATTACGAAAAGCTGGTCGAGCGGCAGGGGGAAGTCCTTGCTGCCGCCCGTGCCGCCGGCGTCACCACCATGCTCAACATCTCGACCCGAGAGAGAGAGTGGGGTGACATCATCGCTACGGCCGAGCGCGAGCCAGACGTTTGGGCATCGATCGGAATCCACCCCCACGAGGCGGACCAGCATCCCGACGTCGATACCGCCAAGCTGATCGAAGCCGCCGCACATCCGCGCGTCATCGGGATCGGCGAGACCGGCCTCGACTATTATTATGATCATAGCGACCGGGCGCAGCAGCAGCGGAGCTTCCGCGCGCACATCGCGGCGTCGCGCGAAACGGGTCTGCCCCTCATCATCCACACCCGCGATGCGGAGGAGGACACGCACGCGATCCTCGCCGATGAAATGGGGAAGGGGGCGTTTCCGGCGTTGATCCATTGTTTCACGGCATCGGACGATTTCGCCGACAAGGTGCTGGCCTTAGGCCTCAGTATCTCGATCTCGGGTATCGTGACCTTCAAAAATGCCAAGGGTTTGCAAGCCACTGCTGCGAAGATTCCTGCAGATCGCCTGCTGGTAGAGACGGACTCTCCTTTCCTCGCGCCGGTGCCGCATCGGGGCAAAGCCTGCGAACCGGCGTTCGTCGTTGATACAGCCCGATTCCTTGCCGATCTGCGCGGCGAGCGGATCGATCAGCTGATGGCGACGACGACCGCCAACTTCTTCAATCTCTTCACGAAAGCGCGCGCATGAGGATCCGCCTGCTGGGGTCCGGGACGTCGTCGGGCGTGCCGCGCATCGGCAACGATTGGGGGCAGTGCGATCCCAACGAGCCCAAGAACCGCCGCCGTCGCGCCTCGATCATTGTCGAGACCGATGAGGCGCGGATCCTCGTCGACACCTCTCCAGATCTGCGCGAGCAATTGCTCGACGCCCGTGCGAGCCGTTTCGATGCCGTGATCTGGACACATGATCATGCCGATCACACGCACGGCATCGACGATCTCCGCCAGATCGTCATCCTCAACCGCGCCGCGGTGGAAGGCTATGCGCGCCCCGCTACGCTCCAGTCGATGCAGCAGCGCTTCTATTATGCCTTCGAGGGCAAGGATGGTTATCCGCCCACCGTTCGTCCGCACGAACTTCCGGACGAGATCGTGATTGGCGACATTCGCGTTCGGGTCGTGGATCAGCCTCACGGCGCCATCACCTCTGCAGGGCTGCGCTTCGACTGGCATGGCTACTCGGCCGCATATTCTACGGATTTCAATGCACTGACGGATGATATGGCCGCCCTATATAAGGG
>FTCZ01001662.1_pt1 | contig 10991 bp, 9 predicted proteins | sample 1658871 | NCBI WGS metagenome assembly FTCZ01 (sample SAMEA3914864, study PRJEB12502) | metagenome | biome: forest; material: soil | place: USA | collected 2012-03-12 | depth 0.3 m
CATGTGCATGGGCGTGGCGACGGCCAATTCGGTGCTGGTGATCAGCTTCGCGCGCGAGCGGCTGGCCGAGCTCGGCGACGCCACGGCGGCGGCCCTGGAAGCGGGCTTTGTCCGCTGCCGGCCCGTGATCATGACCGCCCTTGCCATGGTCATCGGCATGCTCCCGATGTCGCTCGGGCTGGGCGAGGGCGGCGAGCAGAACGCGCCACTTGGTCGCGCCGTGATCGGTGGCTTGATTTTTGCTACAATCACAACGCTTATATTCGTACCGGTCGTGTTCAGCGTCGTTCACCGCAATTATAGCAAGACGCCGCCAGCTGCACCTGGTTCGGCGGAGTAGTGCATGTTTCCTGTGTCCGCTTCAGCTCCGAAGACCCGTCGCCGCGGCCTTGCCGTGACGGGTCTCGTCGTCGCACTTCTCCTCGTCGTGGTCCTGATCGACGGTGTCTGGGATCGCAAATCGAGCGCGGCCCGCCTCAAGGAAACCACGGATAGCGAAGCCCTTCCGACGGTCGCCCTTATCGCGCCGAAAAGCGGAACCTCGGTGGCGAATATCAACCTGCCGGGCCGCCTCGAGGCGTACTACCGCGCCCCGATCTATGCCCGCGTGAGCGGCTTCCTGAAGACCTGGCACGTCGATATCGGCGATTCAGTGAAGTCGGGCCAGCTCCTCGCCGAGATCGAGGTGCCGGACGTCGACCAGCAGCTGATGCAGGCCAGGGGAGCACTCGCCTCGGCGGAAGCGGCCGAAGAATTGTCCAAAGTGACCGCGCAGCGCTGGACGACGCTAGGTCAGAGCAACACGCTCTCCAAGCAGGCGGTCGACGAGAAGACCGGCGATCTCAGCGTCAAGGAAGCCAATGTCAGGGCCGAAAAGGCCAATGTCGAGCGCCTTGACGTGCTGGCCAAATACAAGAGTGTGACGGCGCCGTTCGACGGCATCATCACCGCGCGCAACGCGGATGTCGGGGCGCTCATCAACGCGGGGTCCAGCGCCGCGCTGCCGCTATTCGTGGTGTCGGACGTGAAGAGGCTGCGCCTGTTGATCAACGTGCCGCAGAACTACGTTCCGGCGGTGCCGGTCACCGCGAAGGTGACAATCACGGTGCCGGAATATCCGGGCAAGACCTACAGCGGCCTTGTCGAGGCGTCGTCGCGTGCCGTCGATGCTGCCTCGGGCACGACGCGCATGCAGGTCGTGATCGACAACAGCTCCGGTGAGCTCATGCCGGGCGCCTTCGCCAACGCGCGCATCGAGCTGCCACAAGCCATGCTGGCGCTGTCGATCCCGTCGAGCGCGCTGATCTTCGGCCAGAATGGCCTGCGGGTGGCGACAGTGGACGGCGCCAACAGGGTGACGCTGAAGTCGGTGAAGATCGCGCGGGACCTGGGGCAGACGATCGAGATCTCAAAGGGGATTGCGGCGGGCGACCGCATCATCGAAAGCCCCCCGGACGGCCTCAACGACGGTGACGCCGTGCGCGTCCTCGAGCCCAAGCCCGCCGCCAAAAAAGGCTGACGCCCGGGGCACTTGCTGCAATTTGTTCGGCAGGCGTGCACAGCCGGTCGGTTGAAAGATGCCGTTGGTTCTTTCATAACCGATAGAGACATCAGCGCGGGGCTTTAGGCGTGTCGGAGTTCGAGCAGATACCCTTCGGATCCAGCGAGTTCGCGGACAATCCCGAACCACGCTGCCCCTGTCTGCTCCTGCTCGACACCTCGGAGTCGATGCAGGGTGGCCCGATCAACGAGCTCAATCGTGGGCTGGCCGCCTTCAGCCAGGAACTGGCGTCCGATCCGCTGGCGATGAAGCGGGTCGAGATCGGCCTCGTCACCTTCGGGCCGGTGCAGTTGGTGAGCGATTTCCAGACCCCCGACCAATTCCGCCCGCCGGTGCTGAGCGGCACAGGAGACACGCCGATGGGGGCGGCGATCGCGGGCGGCCTCGAGATGGTCCGCCAGCGCAAGCAGGCCTACAAGGCCAACGGCATTCCCTATTACCGGCCGTGGGTGTTCCTGATCACGGACGGCGCGCCGACCGACGAGTGGCGCGGGGCCTCCGACATGGTGCGCGAAGGGGAGGCCTCGAAGGGCTTCTCGTTCTTCGCCGTGGGCGTCCAGCATGCCGACATGGACATCCTCCGCCAGATTGCCGTGCGCACGCCGCTCAGGCTGGCGGGGCTGCAGTTCCGCGATCTCTTCCTGTGGCTGTCCTCGTCGCTCACCAGCGTCTCGCGTTCCGGCGTCGGCCAGGACGTGCCCTTGATCCCGCCGGGTTGGGCCCGCGTTTGACGGCGGGCGCGCCATGGCGGATCGCGATGGCGTCTGCGGTCGGGACCTCCCACCTGGCATCGGGCCTGCCGTGCCAGGATAGCCACTTTCACCTGACCTTGAACGACGTGGCGGGCCATTCCGTCACCATCCTTGCGGTCTCCGATGGCGCGGGGAGCGCCTCCGAGGCCGCGATCGGCTCGGCCCTGACCTGCCAGACTTTCGTCAAGCTGGTGGCCGACTACATCTCGGCGGGCGGCCTGGTCGACAGCATCAGCCGCGATCTGGCGTCGCGCTGGCTCGCGGGCGTCGTCTACCGGCTGTCGCTGAAGTCGTGGGGCGAGGACAAGGATCCGCGTGACTATGCGTGCACGCTTCTGGCCGTGGTCTGCGGCGAGCGCGCGACGGTCTTCCTGCAGATCGGCGACGGGGCGATCGTCATCTCGGACGGATGGACGACGGCCTGGCGCCACGTCTTCTGGCCGCAGCACGGCGAGTTCGCCAACACCACCAACTTCATCACGTCGGAAGACGCGCTCGAGGTGATGGAGTTCCACAAGACGACGGAACCCGTGGCGGAGCTCGCACTGTTCACCGACGGACTCGAGAACCTGGTCCTGCACAAGGCCAACAAGACCGTGCATGCACCGTTCTTCGACAGCATGTTCTCGTCGGTCCGCGGCTCGCGCGCGACCGGCGAGGATGCCGAGCTCAGCCGCGCGCTTGCCCAGTATCTGTCGACACCCAGGATCAACGAGCGAACGAACGACGACAAGACCCTGATCCTGGCGACGCGCCGATGAGCACGCCGCCTCCTGTCGTCGTCGATGGCGCGGGGCGCCTGCTCAAGCTCGGGCGCAAGCTCGGCCAGGGCGGCGAAGGCGCGGTGTTCGAGCTCGAGGGCGAACCCGGGATGGCCGCCAAGATCCACCATCAGCCGCTGACGCCGCTTCGCGCCGAGAAGATCCGAGTCATGGCAGGCATGCGGACCGAGAAGATCGACCGGCTGGCGGCGTGGCCGACCAGTCTCCTGTCGCTGCCCTCCGGCATGCCGATCGGGCTCACCATGCCGAAGGTGACGGGCCACAAGGACATCCACCATCTCTATAGTCCCAAGAGCCGCCGCACCGAGTTCACCGGCGCGGACTGGCGGTTCCTGATCCGGGTCGGGGCAAACCTGAGCCGCGCCGTCGCCACCATCCACGACGCCAAGGGCGTGATCGCCGACATCAATCATGGCGGCGTGCTGGTGAGCCAGGATGCCCGCGTGCGCCTGATCGATTGCGACAGCTTCCAGATCATCGATGCGGGCAAGACCTATCTGTGCGACGTCGGCGTGCCCACCTTCACGCCGCCTGAGCTGCAGGGCCTGCTGTTCGCGGAGATCGTGCGCACGCCGAACCACGACAATTTCGGCCTCGCGGTCCTGATCTTCCTCACGTTGTTCATGGGCCGTCACCCGTACGCCGGGCGCTACCTTGGCTTGGGCGAGATGCCGATCGAGCGCGCGATCGGGGAAGGCCGCTTCGCCTATGGCGCCGATTGCGCGAGTTTCCAGATAGGACGGCCGCCCGGTGCGCCGCCGCTCAGCATCGTGTCGCCGGCGGTCGCCGGACTGTTCGAGCGGGCCTTCGCGCGCGAGAGCCGCGGCAGCGGCCGCCCGACCGCCGCGGAATGGGTGGACGCACTGGAAACCCTCGAAGGGCAGCTGCGGCAATGCGCCTTCGGCCCCGCACACTGGCACTTCAACGGCCTGCAGGCTTGTCCGTGGTGCCGGATGGAGGCGGCCACCGGCGTGGCGCTGTTCTCCACGACTGTCTCGCCGGGCGCTGCGGCCCATTTCGACATCGACGCCTTCTGGCGCCGGGTGGACGCGGTCGTGAATCCGGGACCGGCGCCTGCATTCGAGGCTGCCGACGGTCGCACCAAACTGCGCCCGAGCGTGGAGGCCTTGCAGTTCAAGCAGCGCCGCGCGCTGCATCGCCTCTATGCGCTGCTGCTGTCGGCCGCGCCGCTGCCGATCGCGATCTTCATCACGCTTCCTCTCCCGGGACGCCTGCTGTTTCTGGCCGCCGCCGTCGGTCTTTATTTCGTGGCGCGCACTCTCGTGCGTGCGACCAACGACACCAGCGTGTTCGCACAGAAGAACCGGATAGACCTCGAATATCTCGAGAGGGTGCGCGAAGAATGGCAGTCGGTAGCCGGCCCTGGCCGCTTCGATGCCAAGCGCGCCGAGCTCGGCCGGCTGCGGGCGTTATGGACCGCAAGCCGCGACCTGCAGGCGCGCAAGCAGCGCGAGCGCGACGATGATCGGCGAGGCGCGGCGCTCGCCCGTTACCTCGACAGGTTCGACATCGAGACCGGCCTGCCGGATATCGCTGTCAGCCGGGTGACGCTGCTCGAATCGTTCGGCATCCACACCGCGGCCGACGTCGCCACCGCCAAGCTGGAAGGAGTGCCGAACCTCGACAAGAAGCTGCGCGATGCCCTGAACGGCTGGCGGCGCGGCCTCGAGGATCGCTTCCGCAAGGAAGCCGCACCCGGACCAGTGTCGCTCGACGAGGAGCTGATCGAGCGCGAGGCGCTGGCCGAACAGCTGCGGATCGAGGCGGCGCTGCGGACGGGGCTGCAGGACCTCCAGGAAATCCAGAAGCAGGCGCTGTTCGCGCGCGTCTCGATGAGGAGCAGGGTCGAGGAGGCGCGGCGTGCCTACCTGCAGAGCGCCGCCGACCTGAAGTCGGTCACTCGATAACTATTTCTTCGCACGGATCGCGGCCCATTGCTCGTCGGTCCAGTCGAGCATTGAAGAGGTGTTGGCGCCGCCGCCGCCCGACTGCAGCGACTTGCCGCCGTCGATCACGATCGCGTCGCCATTGATGTAGGCGGCGCCATCGCTCACCAGGAAGGCCGCGAGGTTGGCAAGCTCGATATGCTCGCCGACGCGGCGCATCGGAATCGCCTTGATCATCTCTTCCTGGCCGCCGCGTTCCTTGGGCATCAGGCGGCTCCAGGCGCCTTCGGTCGGGAAGGGGCCCGGCACGATGGCGCAGGTGCGGATGCCCTTGGGTCCCCATTCGACGGCGAGGCTCTTGGTCATGGCGAGCACGCCCGCCTTGGCCATCGCCGACGGCACCGTGAAGGCCGCACCCGTGAGCGAGGAGACAGTGAGGATCGACACCACGACCTTGTTGCGTTCGCCCGCGTCGATCCAGCGCCGGCCGGCCGCGACCGTGCAGTAGGCCGAGCCGTGCAGCACGATGTTCAGCACCGCATCGATCGCCCGCGAGGACATCTTGTGCGTCTGCGCCAGGATCTGGCCGGCGGCATTGTTCACCAGGATGTCGAGCGGCCGCTTGGCCCAGATCGTGTCCATCATGGCCTCGACCGCGGCGGGCACGCGCACGTCGCAGCCGACCGTCTCGATCTCGCCCTTGGTTTCCGCGCGAAGCTCCTCGGCGGTCTGCTTCAGTACGTCCTCGCGTCGGCCGCAGATGATCACGTTGGCGCCCAGTTCGAGATAGCGCTGCGTCATCGAGCGGCCGAGGCCGGTGCCGCCGCCGGTTATCAGGATGCGCTTTCCCTTCAGCAGGTCGGGCTGGAACATGGTCAGGCCTTCTTGATCTCGGTGAGGGCGATGCCGGAGGCCACGAGCTTGTCGATCTCGGCGTCCGAATAGCCGCGCTCGGAGAGGACGGCGCGCGTGTCGACGCCGAACTTCCTGGGCTTGCTGCGCACCTTGGCCGGCGTGCGCGAGAGCTTGATGGGATTGCCGACGTTGCGGTAGCCGTCCTTCTCCCAGACCATGCCGCGATGCTTCGTGTGGGGATGCTCCATCACGTCGGGCACTTCGAGCACGGCGCCGGAGGGCACGCCGCCCTTCATCAGCTCGACCGAGAAGCTGTCGGCATCGCGGTCCTTCAGCAACTCGCGCAACTCGGCCTCGAGTTCGAGACGATGCGCCACGCGGTCCTTGTTGGTCTTGAAGCGAGGATCGTCGGCGAGCCCGGGCTTGCCCAGCATCTGCGCGAGCTTGCGGAACTGGCCGTCGTTGCCGGCGGCGATCGCGATGTTACGGCCGCGCGTGGGAAAGTTGGAATAGGGGACCAGGCTGCCATGGCTGTTGCCCACAAGTTTTGGCGCGGCGCCCGACGTGAAGTAGTTTGGCGCATGCGGCTGGTGCAGCGCGATGGCCGAATCGTAGAGCGTGGCGTCGACGAATTGGCCCTTGCCCGACCTGACGCGCTCGTAGAGCGCCATCATGATGCCGATGGTGGCGTTCATGCCGGTCGACAGGTCGACCACCGGCACGCCCACGCGCACGGGGCCGCCGTCGGGCGACCCGTTCACGGAGACGAGGCCGGCCGAGGCCTGGATCATGGCGTCGTACCCCGGGAAGCCGCCCAGCGGCCCGTCCTCGCCGAAGCCCGAGATGCGGGCGTGGACCAGGCGCGGGAATTTCTTGGAGAGCGTGTCGGCATAGCCGATGCCCCATTTCTCCATCGTGCCGGTCTTGAAATTGTCGATCAGCACGTCGGCCGTCTCGAGCAGCTTCAGCAGCACCTCGCGGCCCTCGGGCTTGGAGAGGTCGAGCGCGATGGTGCGCTTGTTGCGGTTGATGCCGGAGAAATAGGCCGAGATGCCCTCGGCGTCGAAGGGAGGGCCCCACAAGCGGGTCTCGTCGCCCTGCGGCGGCTCGACCTTGATCACCTCGGCGCCGTGGTCGGCGAGCATCTGGCCGCAATAGGGCCCGCCCAGCACGCGCGACAGGTCGATCACCTTCAGGCCTTCAAGTGCCCCCGACATCATTCCACTCCTCGAACGCAAGAGACGAGGCGCGGTTATAGACCATGGGCCGCGGGGCCGGTACCGTTCGGCCATGATCGAACGCGACCTGGATATCGCCACGCAAGATGGCGCGATGAACACCTACACCGTGCGGCCCGAGGACGGCGGGCCGCTTCCGGTCGTGCTGATGCTGATGGATGCGCCCGGCGTGCGCGAGGGACTGAAGGAGATCTGTCGAAGGATCGCCCAGTCGGGCTACTACGTGATCCTGCCCAATCTCTACTATCGCACGATCCGCGATTTCGTGTGCGGACCGACCCGGGACCACCCCGACGCGGAGGCCAATCGCAAGCGCATGTTCGGATTTCTCGAGTCGATCTCCAACGCGAAGGTTGCGGCCGATGTCGGCGTCGTCCTCGATCGGCTGCCGTCGATGCCGGACGCCAAGGAAGGGAAGATCGGCCTCGTGGGCTATTGCATGAGCGGCGCGTTCGTCACGGCTGCCGCCGCGGCGCATCCTGATCGCATCGCGTGCTTTGCGTCCTACTACGGCACGCGCCTGATGACCGACAAGCCCGACTCGCCGCACCTGGTGCTGAAGGACATCGTGGCCGAGGGTTACTACTCCTTCGCCGAGCATGACACCTACGTGCCGTTGTCGGACGTTGCAAAGTTCGAGGTGTTGCTGGCCGCGGCGCCGTTCCCGTCGCGCAGCGAGACCGAGATGGGCACGCATCACGGCTACGCCTTCAGCGATCGCGGCAACCTGCACGAGGCTGCGCGCGAGAAACACTACGAGCGCATGCTGGCGCTCTGTCGCCGGCATTTGGGGTGAGCACATGTTGAACGGCATCCACGGCCATCAGGACATCGAACGCGTCGTCTACGGCAAGGCGGCGGGCGCCGCGGTGCTGGCCGAGGCGGAGCGGCTGGGCGCCAAGCGGGTGTTCATCACCACGACCAAATCGGTGGCGCAGAGCGCGCTGCTGGCCGGCATCATCCGCGACCTGGGCGAGCGCTATGCCGGTGTCTATGCCGGCATCACCGCGCATTCGCCGCGGCCCTGCGTGATCGAGGGCGCCGATCTCGCGCGCAAGGCCAGGGCCGACCTGATTGTCTCGGTGGGCGGCGGCTCGGCGATCGACGCCACCAAGGTGATGCTGATCGCGCTGTGGCAAAACGCGACCACCGTCGACGATCTCGATCTCTACAAGGCGGGCAAGCCCAAGGGCGGCAACGCGCCGCCATCGGAGGCGATCGCGCCGCCGGCCGATGCGATCCGCATGATCGCGGTGCCGACCACGCTGTCGGCCGCCGAGTTCAACGCCTTTGCCGGCATCTCCGATCCTCGGCGCGGCGTGAAGGAGAGCTTCGGCTACCGCCTGGTCGTGCCGCGCGTGATCGTGCTCGATCCCGCCGCGACCCTGCACACGCCGATGGACTTGATGCTGTCGACGGGTCTCAAGGCGGTCGATCACGCGGTCGAGCGGCTGTGCTCGCAGCAGGCCAATCCCTTCGCCATCGGCACCGCGACCGAGGCGCTGAAGCTGCTGTCGGCCGCGCTGCCCGCCCACAAGGCCAAGGCCGACGATCTCGAGACGCGCATGAACCTGCAATTCGGCATGTGGCTGTCGATCGGCGCGGGCACCTCGGGTGTCGGCGTGGGGGCGAGCCACGGCATCGGCCATGTGCTGGGCGCTGCCTGCCACGTGCCGCACGGCCACACCTCGTGCGTGATGTTGCCCTCGGTGCTGCGCTGGAACCTGCCGGTGAACGAAGAGCGCCAGAAGCGGGTGAGCGAGGCCTTCGGCAAATCAGGCACGCCTGCCGCAGATCTGGTGGCGGGGCTGGTGAAGACCTTAGGCCTGCCGGGCAGCCTGAAAGAGGTCGGCGTGGGCCGCGACCGCTTCCGCGAGATCGGCGAGAAGTCGATGCACGACCGTGCGGTGCTGAACAACCCGCGCCCGATCACGGTTCCCGAGCAAGTGATGGAAATCCTGGAACTGGCGGCATGACCTCATGAGTTCTTCTCATGATCCCACACTCCTTGAAGGGAGTAAGCAACCGCACAACCTTTAAGGACGAGGTGTCAGGAGCGCCGCCATGGTCCAAGCAGCCGTCAACTATCTGGCCGATCTCAGCGTCAAGCCGGTGACCTACAATCCGCCGGCCGGCACGGGCGTGCCCAGGCGCGATGGCAATTACCGCGACTTCACCGTCGAGGTGGAGGACGGTCGCGCGCGTGCAGCGGAGATGTCGCTGGACAAGCAAGCCTTCAAGCTCGTGAACCACGACACCAAGGTGCGCGACTTCTACGATGAGAACGAGGTGACGTCGGCCTACTACAGGGAGGTCGAGGACCTCATAAAACGCGAGACCGGTGCGTCGAAGGTCGTGATCTTCGACCATACCGTGCGCACCGCCGACAACGCCGTCGAGCGCGGGCTGCGCGCGCCGGTGCGCTCCGTGCATAACGACTACACCGAGAAGTCCGCGCCGCAGCGCGTGCGCGACCTGCTGCCCGCCGACGAAGCGGAGGCGCGCCTGAAGAAGCGCTATGCCGAATACAACGTCTGGCGCAACATTGCCGCCGATCCGGTCGAGATGTCCCCGCTGGGCTTCGTCGATTCGGAGAGCATCGCGCCCCGCGACCTCGCGGTCTGCGACCTCGTCTATGCGGACCGCACCGGCGAGATCTACCAGGGCGTCTACAACCCCGATCACCGCTGGTACTACTTCCCCAAGATGCGACGCAACGAGGCGGCCCTGATCAAGTGCTTCGATTCGATGAAGGACGGGCGCGCGCGCTTCTCGCTGCATTCGGCATTCGACGATCCGACGTCGCCCGCCAATCCCAAGCCGCGCCAGAGCATCGAGGTGCGGGCGTTCACTTTCTTCGATTAAGCGCCCTCACAGGCGCGCTAGGCCGCGTACTCATAACCAGGCTTACGCTTGGACGGGCTCGAGCTTGTCCGCTCGTGGATCCAAAGCGGACTTCGGTCACACCCCTTGCCATGTCTGCCAAGCGCCAGAGGCGGAAGGCACATCAGACAAGAAGAAGGCCCCGCGTGGGGGCCTTCTTGGTTTCATCGGTCAGTCACCATCGCAGTGCGGCACCGGCAGGCACAAGGCCCGCACGAAACAGCACCGCTCCGACTGAGCGGTCAGTTACCGGCATGGCAATCAATAGTGCCCCCTGCAGCAACGTGTGCCCAATCGGCGGGGCGAAGAAAATCGGAATTGAGTCCCCGCCCTAAGCGAATCCACTCTTGACAATTGTTGCGTATTGCGCAATTACTATTGCGGGGACCCGGCCCCACAAGCGCGGGGCCGCGGGAGACGCCAGACGGCGGGCTGGATCAAGCGCGGCGCGGAAGCGGACGACTTCCGGTTCAGAGCTTCTCTCCAAACGGCCTGGATCGATCGTCGCGGAGCCATTCCCGTTAAATTTCCATTTATTTAACGGGCGGCCGGCAAAAATTTCAACTCGCCGCGATCGCCTCGAGATGCTCGGCCAACTCTTCGGGCGCGCTGTAGAAGGGCGTGTGGCCGCATTCCATGGTGATGACCTTGCAGGGCAGCGTCTTCACCATCGCGCGCTGGCGGGCGATGCGGATGGAATTGTCGTGCGTGCACTCGATGTACCAGCGCGGCACCGAGCCGTAGCGCTCGTCGGTGAGGGTGAGCGGGGTGGTCGAGATCGAGATCGGCTGCGGGCGCAGGCGCTCCATGGCGCGATAGCGGTCTTCCGGCGAGACGTCTTCGTAGAAAAGCGTCGGCAAGGTGGCGCGCGCGAAAGTGTAGGTGAGGCCGTCGGGGCTGACCTCGCGCGAGCGGCGGAACAGCATGTCGGGATCGCCGGCCGTCATCTCGCGGCTCGCCTTGCCCGAGGGCGGCATCAGCCCGCAGACATAGACCAGCGCCTTGATCTTGCG
>FTCZ01004445.1_pt1 | contig 10989 bp, 6 predicted proteins | sample 1658871 | NCBI WGS metagenome assembly FTCZ01 (sample SAMEA3914864, study PRJEB12502) | metagenome | biome: forest; material: soil | place: USA | collected 2012-03-12 | depth 0.3 m
GACGCCAGTCAGCGTCACCACGCCGTCAGCTACTTTGATTGCGATATTCCTCGCATCGATGTCGGGCTCCCATTCGAGCTCGAGCTCGACGTCGCGCTTGATGTCCTCGTTCGTTCGCACTTTCCTCTCCATCGGCTCATTCGGGCAAGAGACGCATTGCGCCGGCGCTGAGTGCGAAGCATTGATGGTTGTCAGGAAGCCGCGCCGGCCAGTCATCGCAGAGGGCAAAGCCGCGAGCGCAGAAGCGCAATATCGAGCGCGATCTAAATTTAATGTTGGGCGTGGGAACCACTCGCGCACCACTGCATGCAGAAGTCCGATCCCGTTCCGGACGCGCTCGCAGCCGGGGAGCATGATCTCCGTGTCGCCGCGGCTTCACCAGCGACTGGCCGCCTATGCCGATCTCTATCGTGGGACATACGGAATCGAGGAGCCTGTGGCGACGCTCATTCCTTACATGCTCGATGCCTCCCTGGCAGCTGGCCGCGAGTTCATAAGAAATAACAAGGGATTATGGGAATGGCATCAGACCGAAATGGAGGTGTCGGTCTGCACTTCATCACGGTGCAGGAATTCGCGAAGCTGGCGCGTGTGTCGCGTCGAACGATCGATCGATACCGTCAGAACCGTCCATCTGGGTTTCCAAGAGAGTTCGACATGGGACGGGGGCAATCGCCGAGGCCTCGCTTCAAGATCGATGAGGTGAAGCGGTGGCTCGCCTCACGGCGCTCTGGTGAGCTCGGCCTACATTAAATTGGCAGTGAGTCGGCCGACGGCCGTGTCATGTTTTGTGTCATTGACCTCCGGCAGTTGCGAAATACGGTCGATAACCGGCAGTAAAATGCCGTTTTCGCTGCGTCGTCTGGAATGATATGCGGTTTCCTAAACCGCAGGTCGGGGGTTCGAATCCCTCTGGGGCCACCATCCAACAGTCACTCCAGGCCTCGCAATTTTGGCGGTTTTCCGCCGTTTTTTTGAGGTGCTGATTCGGTGCCGAGCCGACCGATGCGTGTTGACTCCTGTTGGCCAGATTTGGGCGATTTCGAGCCGGGTTTCGACGCGTTTTGTGTCATTATTTGTGTCATCGTTGATCGCGGCAGCCCGAAGACTTGGCAGTATCGCCGTCGCGTCGCGAAGTCCGACACAATCGTCACGCTGAAGCTTGGTGCCTTTCCCGCATATTCGGTCCCCGATGCGCGGGAGTAGGCTCAAGCGATGAATCTCGTAATCGAGAGAGGGGAGGACCCTCGCCTCGCGGTTCGGTGCCGAAGCCAAACGAAGCATTGCTGTAACAGGGACAACCTAAAGCCAATCTCGCGAGAGGCGCGCAGATCGGCCAAGGGCCGTGCGCGCCACGAGAACCCTCCCGGCGCGAGCGCATGACAGATCAGAACCGCAGGATTTCCGCGAGCTTTGGGCAGGATGGCCGCTTGATCGGCTATTCGGCGGGGAATTTCGGCAAGAACCTCCTACTGTCGGGCGTCGACGTGACGCTGCTCTTCATGCTGACTGACCTGCTGGGAATGCCGCCCGCCTCGATCAGTTCGCTGATGATGCTGGTGTTCGCGGGCGACCTGCTGTTCGATATCGGAGCGGGCCTGCTGGCGAGTTGGGCGCAGTCTATCGGCGTCGGCTACCGGCGTATCCTGCTGATCGGGATGGCGCCATGCGGCGCGGCGTTCGCGCTGCTCTATAGCCTGCCGATGCTGGGCGTTCGACAGATCGGCGTGCTGGCCGCGACGCTGTTGCTCTTCCGCGCCGGCTATGCGGTGATCGACGTACCCCATAACAGCCTGCTTGCACGGGTGGCGCCGGACAGCCACGCGCGGGGGCGGGCGTCGGGCTACCGGCTCTTCTTCAGCTCGCTCGCGGGCCTCGCCATCGCCACCGTGCTGACGCCGTCGGTGGAGAAGGCCGCGCGCTTCGCCATGACGGACCGGCTTTCGCTACTCGGCGTCGGTGCCGGCCTCCTGTTCTGCGTGGCGGTGAGCGTTGCCGCGCTCTCCTCCCGCGAGGAGGTAGGCGCCTCCCCAGCCGCGTCCCGGATCGCCCTGTTTCCCAAGCCAGACCACCTGCTCATGGGGATGCTCGTCATCGCCTTCGTCACCGGTTTCGCGATGCCGATGTTCGGGCGGATGGCGCTCTATTGGGCGACCTACGGATTGAGCCAGCCCGCCTTGGCCAGCCGCATCCTGCTAGCCGTCACCCTTGGGCAGTTTCCGGGCGTGTTGATGTGGACTTATCTCGTCCGTTTCAGGGAGAAGACCAGCCTGCTCGCCATGAGCAACGCCATCGCGGCGGGCGGCATCCTGCTGTTCGCGATGGCGGGGAGGCGGCCTGAGTGGTTGATGGCGGCCGCCGCTCTGACGGGCGTAGGTCTCGCCGGCGTGTTCATGCTTCCCTGGGGGATCCTCGCCGACATCATCGACTTCTCGGAATTCCGCCACCGCGAGCGCCGCGAGACGGCGAGCTTCGCCCTCATCCTCGTCGTCATCAAGGCAAGCGGCGCGGCCTCGGTGGGGCTGACGGGCTGGCTACTCAGCCGGCTGGGCTATGTCCCCGGCATCCAGCAGCCAACGGCCGTGTTGATCGGCATGAAGGCCATCGCGTTCGGCATCCCCGTTCTCGGGAGCATCGCATCGATCGCGACCCTCACCCGCCTGTCCATTGGGCATCGCGCCCATGCAAGGGTCCTCCGCGTGCTGGGCACGCGGAGGAGGCGCACCGCTCAGGGGTCGAGCGGGTCCATCGGATCCACCCGGAGCGACGCGCGCGAGGGGCGGAAAGTCAGTTCGAAAGGCGAGAGCCGCTTCTCGACGGTGCCCGGCTGATAACCGAGTTCCTGCTGGTTGCGGTCGGCGAACTCCTTGCCCTCGATATAGCGGCTCTGGTCGGTATTGGTGACGATCAGCGCATCCCGGTCCAGCGGCGCGCCCAGCGCGACAAGGCGGCGGGTGACGTTGCGGAGGTTGGTGGTGGTGTGGCGGGCATAGGGCTCGACCACGATGCTATCGGCGGGCACGCCGAAGCGCTCGATCAGCGCCTTGCGCATCTCCAGTGCCTCGACGAAACGGGTCTCGCGCGGGTGGACCGAGCTGCCGCTCAAGATGATGAACGGCGCCACGCCATCGGCGAGATGCTGCGCGGCCATGCGGACATTGAGCTTGCCGCGCGCGCTGAGCGGCGTGCCGACATCGTCCGGGCCAACGCCGGGGATGATGATTGCCGTGTAGCGATACTGCTTCCAGTCGACCGCCCGCGCTTTGGCGAGCGCCGCGGCGTTGTACCGCGTGTCGAGCGGCTCGAAGGCTCCCGCCTCGCCACGGTCGTTCGCATCGAGCAGCGAGAGCGCGAGGCCGATGCTCGGATCGAGCGCGGTCACCGGGTCGCCGCTTCCAGCCTGGGCGAGGTCGAAGGCATGGGAGATGCTGGCGATCGCCTGCGCGAGACTGGGCCCTTCCTTCGGCCCGTCGATCAGCGGATAGCGCGGCGGGGCGCCAAGGCCATAGACGTTGAGGACCGCGTTGAGGCCCTTGAGTTCCCGGGTCACTTCCGCGGCCGTGCCATCATCCGTCGGTGTGTAAGTGCCTGTCTTGAGCGCTCTATCGGCGGCGCCGGCGATCAATCGGCTCTCGGCCGGCGTCCAGAGCGACGCCTGGATCGCGCAATGCGCATCTTTCGCGCAGGCCTCGATCCGGGTGCGCCGTGCGTCCAGCATGTGGCGCGTGTCCGCCGGCAGTCGGTCTTTGCCGATCGCTTCGACCGCAGGGAAGAGATTGCGCGCCATCCCCGCCAGATGCGTGTCGGCAACCGGGGCACTAAACCCCGGCTGCGCAACCAAGACTGCCGCGATAATCGCGAATTTGCGCATGTTCTTCCTTACCAAGACTTGCTGAGCACGAACCGGAAGCTACGGCCAAAGATCGGCCGGCCATAGATCGCATCCGCGCTGCCCTGACCCGACAGCGTATCAGTGCGGGTGTTGCCTTCGGTCAGGCCGTGGGCGTTGGTGACATTGTCGCCGACCACCTGGAATTGCCACGTCCCGCGCGTCGCCGTCATGCCGACGCCGAACGTGCCGAACGCCGGCAGTGCGGTGTTGTTGAAGAAGTCGACATAGCGCTTACCCGTATATTCGTAGGTGCCGTACACCTCGATATGGTTGCCCCCGGTGTCGAAGCTGGCGGTTGGGCGGATGTTGCCGAAGATCTTGGGCTCGCGGATGATCTGATTGCCGTCAACCTTGCTCGGGTCCGCGCCGGCGCTGTTCTGAAGGTGCGAGTAATGCGGATCCTGCACGGTCAGCGATCCGTCGACCGCGAACCAGCGCGTGACCTGGAGCGCGCCGTCCATCTCCGCGCCTTTCACGATCGCCTTGCCGATGAACGGCACGGACTGGTCGTTGCGGCCGGTCAGCGGGTTGAAGGCCACGAACGAGGCGTTGAGCGGGTTGAAGCGGGTGTAGAAGCCCGTGACGTAGAGATAGGACCGCCCGAACGACGCCTTGAGGCCGACTTCATACTGATCGGCCTTGGTCTTCACGATCACCGGGTCGACGCTCGACGCGACCGTGGCCGCCGGCGGCACCTCGAGATGCGAGGCGCGGGCATAGCCGCCGAAATGGCGGTTGAAGTCGTAGTTCAGGCCCACCGTCCAGTTGGTGACGGACGGATGCAACTTGTGCTGCTGGACCCCGCCGGTGAAGGCGCGCGTCGCGTCGTCGGCCAGCGTGGTCGGGTCGCCGAGGTTAGCCTGCGTGCTCAGCAGCGCATAGCCGTTGAAGTTATAGCGCTCGTGCCGCACGCCGCCGTCGAGGCGCAGGCCCTTCGCGATCTCCCACGTATCGTTGGCGTATAGTGCGTACATCGTTGCATCGACGTCGCCCTGGTTGAGCGTCGTCGTATAGTGCAGCACGCCCTTGTCGGTCACGGAGCCCAGCACCGCGCCCGTCGACGAATAAGCGACGAGATCAAGCGTTCGGGGCTTGCCCGCCACCTCGATTAGATAGTCCTGATAGGCGGACTTGCTCGTCTCGCCATAGGCGCTGCCATACAGGCCGAGTTTGATGTCGTGCGAGCCGAAGCCGGTGTCGAATTTGCGCGTGACGCTGAGGTCGCCTTGCGTCGAGTAGAAGCTCGACCCAACCGCGCGATACTGCCCCTGCATGACGAGGCCCGAAGCGCTGGCGGGGTTATAGACCTGCGCGCCGCTGGTCCCGGCGATCGCATAGCCGAGATGATCGACGCCGGGGCCGAAGGCGGTCTTCGCCGCGCTCAGGAAACCATTGGCGAAGGTCGTCGCATCGGCAGGATTGGAGGTCGAGTAGAAGGCGTCGAAGTCGAGCCGGCCGCGCGTGTAGCCACCCTTGGCGGACACCAGCCAACCGCCGAAGTCGCCGTCATACTGGACGCCGATATTGCCATATTGCAGGTGGCGCCCGTCTGCGAGGTCGCGATGCTCGCTCTGGAGTACGCCGGCGCCGTCGCGATATTTGATGTCCACGTTCCGCAGCGCGGGCGAGTTCATCGTGCCGTCGAAATAGTTGATGTACTGGTTGAGCGACACCGACGGATTGCGCGGGTCCGCGATCGGGATCGGCAGGTAGAAAACGTTGTGGTCGTTCAGATAATTGGCCGTGATCTTCACGGAGCCATTATCGAAGTCATGCTTCAGGTTGGCGCGGATCTGGCCGCCGCGATCGTTGGGGAAGCCGTTGTCGCGGTGGCCGTTATCGCGGCGGATGAAGCCGCCGATGGCATAATAGGTGCGGTCGCCGAGCGGGCCGGACTGCATCGCGTCGAGACGGTAGAGGCCCGTGGTGCCGACCGTGACCTGCGCCTTGCCGCGCGAGACATCGGTGCCGGTGACCGTGACGTTGTTCACGATCGCCGCCGCCTGGCTGGCGTAGATCGGCGCCGGGCCGCCGCGAACCACTTCGATGCGGTCGGTCATCAGGTCGTAGCGCTCGAGGCTGTCGCCGCGAAAGAAGAAGCCGTTGATCTCGTGGAAGAGCGGCAGGCCGTCCTGCTGGAACAGAGCCAGGCCGTCATCGGTGGGGATGCCGCGTACGCGGGTGATGTTTTGGACCTCGCCGCCGGTCGCCTCGACCTGGATGCCGGGCAGACGGCCGAGCAGGTCCGCCATGTTGAGCGGCGCGAGCTTCTGGATGTCTTTCTGCGAGAGTGCGTTCACCGCATAGGACACGTCGAAGCGACGCTTCGCGCGGGCCGAGCCCGTAACGATGATGTCGTTGGGCTGTTCGGCGGCGGCCGGTGCCGCATCGGCACCCTCCGGCGTAGTCTGCGCGAAGGCGGGAAAGGCAAGGGCGCACAAAGCGGCCAACGCGCAACCTTGGGCAAGCATCGTCTTGGTCATGGGAGCCCCCTCAGGAAATGGGTCCCGGCGGCATATGAAAGCAGCATGTGACGGATTTAATTATTACTTGAAAAATAAATCGGCGTCCGCCTTTATCGCGCCCATGATGACCACACCCCTCGGCCTCTACGACGAAGAGAAACGGTTACTTTGGCACCTGCGCACGCACGGGCCGGCGCCGCGCTCGGAGCTGGCGGCGGCGCTCCAGATCAGCAATGCCGCTGTCACCAAGCTCTCGCGCAGCCTGCTGACGCTGGGCCTGATCGAGGAGGCTGAGGTTTCCGCCGCGCACGGTCGGGGCCGCCCCACGGTGCCGCTCGGCATTTCGCCGGACGGCGGCTATGCAGTGGGTGCTACTGTCCACAAGGGCGTATTGGAGATCGCCATCGTCGATTATGCCGGCGGGGTGATCTCGCTCACCAGCGAGAAGATCGAGGCGCCGGACCCGCATGTCTTCGCCAAAATTCTCGATCAGCGGATCAACGCACGCGCGGTCGAGCACCGGCTGCTCGGCAAGCGCCTGCTCGGCGTGGGGCTCGGCGTGCCGGGGCCGGCTCTGTCGCGTGACGGCAATCGCTGGAGCATCGTCCATGCGCTGCCCGGCTGGCGCGACGTGCCGCTGCGTCAGATCATGAACGAGACGCTGGGCCTGCCCGTCTGGATCGAGAATGACGCCACCGCCGCGGCGCTGGCCGAATATTATCTCGGCGGCCTGCTCCAGCGCTGTTCGACGGCGGTCGTCTTCCTGCTCGGCTACGGGATCGGCGCGGGCATCATCAACGAGGGGCGGTTGCTCCGGGGCGAGATGGGCAATGCCGGCGAGATCGGCACCCTCCATCCGATCGACCGGCCGAGGCCGTCCACGCTCGACCTGCTCTCGGTGCTGCAGGCGGAGGGGTGCGACATCGTCTCGCTCGCGGATTTCGAGGAACAGAGCCGGGGGCATGAAGAGACGATCGAACGCTGGCTGGACCGCGCGGCCAAGCAGCTCGAACTGACCGTTAACAGCGCGATCGCATGGTTCGATCCGGGCGCTATCATGCTGTCGAGCCCCTTGCCGGAGACGCTGATCGCCCGACTCGCGGATCGGCTGAACAGCGGACACCTCGTCTGGGGTGACCATCGCACCGCCTCCATCGTCGAGGCTTCCCGGCTCGGCAGCGCATCGACGGCGCTGGGCGCTGCACTGCTCCCGATCCATGCCTCGATCGCGCGGGGCTGACCGCGTGTAGGCGATCCATTCCTGCCTTCACGCAAGTCGCCCCATAAGCCGACAGCCTCAAGTCCACCGGGCCAAGGCATTCGGTGTGAGTTTTCACCGCGGGGCGTGAGTAAGCCGACCGTGGGTTTTCGGGCCCACGATTGGGACGGCGGAACGGCAAGGTTTGAGGGCCTGCCGACCGTGCGCTTCCGAAAACAAGGTGCAGCAACGCGGCAGTCAGCGTCCCGACAACTCGGCGGAACTACATTTCTGCGTGACCGAGTTGGCCGCTATCGGCGTCGAGATCACGCAGGTCGCGCCCGCGCGTCTCACGCCCGAACCACGCCACGAGCACCAACGAGAGCGCGGTCGGCACCATGACGAGCAGCGACGACAAGCCCATCGACAGCGCGACGCCGGAGATGGTCAGCGCCTGCGCCAACAGCCCGCCACCTTTGGTGCACGCGGCGACCCAGCCGGTCGCACGTCCCCGTACCCGTAGCGGGAAGCTTTCCGCAGTATAGGGCAGCACGATCGCGATGATGCCGTTGGTGCCGACGATCAGTAGGGCGACAGGCAGTACGGGACCACCGCTGCCCGCTACCTCTAGCCGCAGGACCAGCAGCAAACCGGCGAGCGTGGTCCCTATCATAGTCGCCAAGGCCCATTTGGTGCTCCAGCGGCTGTACAACAGCGCCGCTACGAACACGGTCGGGAACGCGATCAGCGCGCTCTCGGCGAGCAATCGGCTCGACACGCCGACGGAATAGCCCTTGGCGACGAGATCCGCGGGCAGCCAGAGCAACAGTCCGAAGTTGATCAGCCCCCATGACAGAGCGCAGATGCTCAGCGCCGCAAGCTTGCCATACAGATTGAGGCCAGTCAGCGCATGCGACCCGCGCTTCTGCGCGACGACCGCCGCGCTCGCCTGGTGGGCCGTAGCCCCAAATCGCCGCATCACCCGGCCCGCTTCCTCCACCCGTCCCCGCGCGAGCAAGAATTTGGCTGACTCGGGAATCAACGCGCCGAGGAGCACCAGCGTCAGCCCGGTCGGCAGGTTGGCGAGCCACAGGATCCGCCAACCGAATATAGGCTGCAGCACCGCCGACAGCCCGCTTGCCGCGAAATAGCCGCCGACCGCGCCCAGCCCGCCGACCAGCACCAAGCTCCATCCGCGATGGCGGCTCGGCATCATCTCTGCGAGTAGGGCGTAGGTGACCGGGAGCATGCCGCCGGCCGCGGCGCCCATCATGAAACACATGGCGATGTTCCAGGCGAGCGATGGCATTGCTCCGCAGATGGAGGTGCCCACGAACATCACGGCCGACAGCAGGATCGATGCCTTGCGGCCATATACATCTGCAATCCAACCCCAGAGTACCGACCCCGTTACCGTGCCAGCGAGCGCGAAGAAGGGCACCAGCGACACCGTCTTTTTCGGCACTCCGTATTCGCTGATCATGCCTGGCACAGTGAAGCCGAGGGACGCCGGTTTCATAACGTCGATCACGAGCGCGATAACCAGCACTGCCATCAGGCCCCAATGTGCCAGCCTAATTGGTGCATCTTCCGGTGCCGCAATCACGATGTCGGCCGCCGCCGCGCGTTGGGCAACAACGTTGCGCGGCAACAAGCCATAAGCTGCCACCAGCGTACCCAACACAATCGACGCCATGCCGGAGAGCATCACGGTGTCCATCGGCATGCCGGCCAGACGATAATGCATCGACCGCGCCATCGCGAACATGGGCAGGTGCGCGCACACGCCTGCCGTCACAGCGATGCAGCCCAACACGAACGCCCAGACCGCCTGCCGATCGGATAGCGTACTCTTTAGTGCCTGCATCGCTGCTTCGCGCCCCGTGTCCCAAATTATGCATGGCAGGTTCTAGGTGGGACGCGACCATCCGTCTACGACGGCTACAATGAAGAAATCGGGCGCCCGCAGGCGCCCGATTTCCTTCACAATTGCCGCCCTTTAGACGGTCGACGCGCGATTCCGGAAGCTGTCGTCCGTCCAGGTCTGGGGTAACCTGAACAGCGACGTCCTCTGATGAGACATTTCCGTCAGGCGGCCTTCGGGCGCTAGCCGGCACCCTTCTGTCGTGGGCAATGAACTGGCTAGCCCTCAGAACACTTAATATTGAATCGCCTCTACAACGATGCAAGCACTGCAACGAGATGAGGTGAGTTCAGCGGAGCTGGCTGTCCTTACTGCCGCGCCGATTGATACCCGCATGGACTGGCATTCGGTCGCGCTCGGACTGACAGCCGACGCAGGTCCGAACACCCGGTAGGGCAGCACGACGGCGTTCCGGTATCGGACCGCCGCATTCCTCGCATTCCTCCGCGCTTTCGCCGAACGGCATGCGCGCTCGCGCCGCCGAAACTGCGTCAGTCACCGTATCATCAATCTGATCCTGTACCGCGCCATCGCGCGCCCAGCCATTCGCCATTCTGACCATCCATAATATATGGATACTATGTAGGCATTCCGGCGAAGATTCCAACTATTTGAGCAGGTTGGATCTAACCGACGCGCAGATGCGACACGCGTTCGTCCAGCTCCCTTATTGGCCAACCCCGGGGCCTCAATCAGTTCCCGAAGACTCGCAAGGCGGCAGTTCCTAGCGGCAGCGAAGGATTTCGAAGCCGTATCCTTCCGCATGGAGGTCGAGATCGGTCGGCATGACGTTGAAGTCGTAGCCGTCCGTTGATGCCGTTGACGTTGTAGGTGGCGATCTTCACAGGTCGCTCATTCCCGGGTTGCGGCGGACGTTCCCCGGCCGCGGGCGAGAGCCGCTCGGATCTTGAGGGCGTTCGCTGTTGCGAAGCCAAGAGCAGAGTTATCGAGGACGCACCACGTCTCGAGACCGACCGCCGCCTCCGCAGCGAGAGTCGCGCGCATCGCTTCAAGCGTGTCGGGCTCGTAATTGGAATAGTAGATCTTCGGCGAGCCATGCAGGCGGTGATAGCGGATACCCCGCCAACCTCCCGGAAGGCCGGCGCTGTGGACGATGGCGGGGTCGGCGGCGACACGGGCGATGCCCTGCCGATCGAGCATCGCCTCGGCGTCCTTCTCGAACCAGCTTGCGTGACGCGGCTCGCAGACAAGCCGGCAGGGCAAATTGTCGCCAACGATGGTGAAGAGATGGAGCGCTCGGTCCACTTCGTAGGCGAGGCTGGGCGGAAACTGGACAAGGACGATGCCGAGTTTCCCGCCGAGGCCATTCACCTCGTCTGCGAAACGGGCGACCTCCGGCCCGAGCCCGTCCAAGTGGCGGGCGTGCGAGATCGTCTTCGGGAGCTTGACTGAGAAGCGGAAGTCATCTCCGACGGTGGCTGCCCATCGCTCGTAAGTGGTTTTCCGATGCGGTCGATAGAAGGACGAGTTGATCTCCACGGCGTTGAAC
>FTCZ01007085.1_pt1 | contig 10986 bp, 11 predicted proteins | sample 1658871 | NCBI WGS metagenome assembly FTCZ01 (sample SAMEA3914864, study PRJEB12502) | metagenome | biome: forest; material: soil | place: USA | collected 2012-03-12 | depth 0.3 m
GATCTCCGTCATCGGTCGCGGCGAGAGCCAGCCGCTGGTCCAGACGGCCGATGGCGTGCGCGAGCCGCAGAACCGCCGCGTCGAGATCGTCGTCCAGTAGGACTTTCAGACAGACAGGAAAAAGGCGGCCCGCGGGCCGCCTTTTTTCATGGTCGGCTAGAACGTGAAGAGCAGGGCGGCATACCAGGAATACTGGTCGGTCTCGTTTGCGTTCTGGACGCCGCGATTGAAGTAACCCAGCAAATGATAATGGTCGGTGAGATCATATTGCGCGCCGATGCCCAGCGCCGTCGACGACGGCGTGCCGTTGGCCTGCGCGGTCTGGTAACTCACCTCGACGCCGAGCCGAAGCTTCGACAGTACCTCGCGCGTAACAACACCGCCCGCAAGGCAATGATTCTCGCTGCTGTCGCTGCTGATGACGCAGCCTCCACCGCCGAAGACCGTCCATTTGTCCCAATCCCTCTCCAGCCAAAGCGGCAGGAGAACCGAGGAATGGAGATCGCCGACGGCGCTCGACGTGCTCGGCAAGGACAGGCGTGGAAAGAAGCTGACGTCGAGGCCGAAGCCGTCCTGGTGCAGGAAGCGATATTTTGCCGCGAGCTGAAAATTGCCCAGGCCGATCTGCGAGATGTCCCCGTCGGGCTGGCCGAAGCCCGCCGGCAGGACCGCCGTCAGTTGCAGGTCGGGTGCTGCGCCGTAATTGAAATCGATGCCGGCCTGGCCGCCGGTGCCATTGATCGTCTGCGTGCCGCTGGTGAAGGCATAGATCTCGAAATGCCTTAAGTCGGTCGGCTCGGGATCGTCCGAATTGTAGGGCGGTCCTGCCCATGCGGGCCGCAGGCAGCCGATCACCATCAAGAGCGTCGTTAACGCGCATCGGATCGGCTTCATTGTCGTGTGAACCCCGGTACGAAGATCATACAGTCGGTCCGGCCCGTGGGGCCGTGGCAAATATGCGCCCTGGTCCATGTGCAATTTGCGCGTCACGTCGGCAGGAGAGACTTCGACAATGAACGAACGTCATCTGCCGCTCTTGAACGCCCGCTTCTGGGTCGCCCTCTGCGTCGCGAGCATCTTCGGCGCCAATCTTGGCGATTTCTTTGCCCACAACATCGGCCTGGGCCATCTCGCGGGCCTGCCTTTCCTTGCCGCGGGATTTGCCCTCATCCTGGTGGCCGAACGCTACGACCGGGGCGTGCGCGAGCTCTACTACTGGCTCGCCATCGTCGTCGTCCGCACCGCGGCCACCAACATCGGCGACCTCCTGGCCGGCGATCTGAAATGGCCGCGACCTTGGGTGATGGCGGGCATCGCCGTCCTGGTGGCCATCGTCGTCGCCGTGATTCATGAAAAGCGCCGCCGCGTTGGCTCCGATCGCCGGCGCGAGCTTTTGACCGCCGACGGCCTTTATTGGATCGGCATGCTGCTCGCAGGCGCGCTCGGCACCGTCATCGGCGACTATGTCTCGCACAATCTCGGGCTGGGCGACCTGATGGCGTCGGTCGCGCTCGGGATTCCGCTCGCTTTGCTCTTGGCTGTCGGCAGCGGGGGGCCGCTCTGGTCGGCGCCCTTCTTCTGGCTGACCGTGGTGGTGGTTCGTGCCGACGGCACGGTCGCTGGCGACTGGTTCGCCGGTCGCCACATGCTCGGCCTGCCGCTCAGCACGGCGCTGAGCGGGCTGGTGTTCGTGGCTCTTCTGCTCTCGTGGCGGGGGTGCCGGCTGCCGTCGGCCGCCTGAAACGGATCAGGGCGAGACGGGCGTTCCCGCGTCGGCCAGCACCTTGCCGCCGAGGCCGATGAAGCAGACGCCGGCGGCACGCTCGATCCAGTGCCGCGCGCGCTGGAAGCGGCGCATCACCGGCCCCGACGACATGAACAGGCTGACGCACGAGTACCAGGTGAGCGACGACAGGGTCACGATCGCGATCATCGTGCCCATCAGCCAGAGCGGCGTCGACGCGGTGACGGCCGTGGCGAACACGCTGGTGAACAGCACGATCGCCTTGGGATTGGTGAGCGTCACGAGGAAGCCGAACAGGATGGCGCGCTTGCCGGGCGGACGGGCCGCTCCGCCCAGTTCGATCTCCTGGGGCCTGGCGCGCAAGAGCTTGAAACCGAGGTAGATCAGGTAGGCGCCGCCTGCCGCCCGCACGGTCCAGGTGAGCCACTGGTACTTCACCAGGATGGCCGAGAGGCCAAGCAGGCTGAGCGAGGCGTAGAGGCAGAGACCGGTCGAGACGCCCAAGGTCGTGAGCAGGCCCGCGCGCGTGCCGTGCGTCATCGAAGACCGCACGACCGCAACGAAATCCGGCCCTGGCAAGAGCAGGGCCGGAATGAAGACAGCGAAGACGCTGATCAGAACGACGGCATGATCCATGCCGCCAAATTTAGGCCTGCTGGATCGCCGAGACAATCCATTGGCCGCCGCGGCTGCGCAGGAAGGTCCAGACTTCCGTGGCTTCCGTGCGCGCCTGCGCGTTGCCCTCGACGATCGCACCGTCGCTGAGCCGGCGCGAATAGTCGACCAGGCTGAAGCGCATGGCGACGGTGGCGTAGTCGATGCCGGCCTCGCTCCAGGCTTCGGACAGGTCGCCCTGTTCGAGCTTCACCGCTTCGACCTTGTTCTCGAGGCCGCGGCTCGCATTGGCCGACATCTGCTCGGAGAAGTAGCCCAGCATCTCGGGCGTGGCGAGCGTGCGCATCTTCGCAAGGTCGCCCACGCTGTAGGCCGACTGGACGTCGCCCAGCACGTGCTCGAAGGCGTCGTAGTCTTCCTTGGTGATGGCGATCGGCGACGAGGCCGGGGCGCCGCCACCACTCAGCGGCACACTCGAGCGCATCATCTGCGGCTCGGCGAGACGCGGCGGGACGGGCGCCGTGAAGGCGTAGGCCGGCTGGCCAGGCTGGCTGGCCTGGCCTTGCGCACCCGATCGGCTGCGGAAGAAGCGGACCGCGAGGTAGACCAGGCCGCCGATCAGCGCCAGCTGGAAGAGCAGGCCGAACATGCCCGCGCCGCCGCCGAAGCCGCCGCCGAACATCATGCCGAACAGGCCGGCGCCCAGCATGCCGCCCATCAGGCCGCTGAGGAACGGATTGCGCTGCATGAAGCTGCCCTGCGGCGCTGCCTGCGCGGTGCTGTTGGTCGCAGCCGGGCGCGCGGGTTGCGCCGGCGTGGCGCTGCGTTCGATCGGTGCGGCGGTGGGCGCGGTCTGCGTCGGCGCAGGCGCGGTGTTCGTCTTGGAGCCGCGGCTGCCGGTACTGCCGCCGCCGCCGACGCGGGCGTCGGCAATGGCCGGGACGATAACGAGGAGGGCCGCGGCGAGCGCGAGCCAGCGAGACGTTTTCATGATTTCAGCCACCCTTTGGTTGGTCATTGCCAACGCAGTCAATGTGAGATGGATAGCCGCACCGTTCAAGGCGGGATTCGCTCTTTTGCAGGCGAAGCCCATAGGAGCGGCATAGTAAGTTCGAAGCCTGACCAACGGCTTAGGAGCTTGAAAATGCTGACAAATGGGACGACCCACACCCCGAACCCGGCCGGCATCGGCTTCGTCGGCTGCAATATGATGGCCGCGCCCGCCGAATCCCACGGTCACGGTCAGGGTGGTGGGCATGGCCATGCCCATCCCAAGCGTCGCGAGGTCGTGGTCAACGGCAAGCGGGTGAAGACCATCGACGTGCACGCCCATTGCTGCGTGCCCAAGGCGATGGCGGTGATCGGCCATCCGCTCGAGTCGCCGGGCCTGCTGATGGACGACACCAGCGTGCGGCTGGCCGCCATGGACGCACAGGGCATCGACGTCGAGGCGCTCAGCATCAATCCCTTCTGGTACTCGGCCGGGCGCGACGAGGCCGCCGCCCTGATCAAGATCCAGAACGAGACCCTGGTCGAGTTCTGCGCCGCCAACCCCGAGCGCTTCACGGCGTTCGCGACGGCTGCGATCCAGCATCCGGATCTGGCCGCCGAGCAGGTCGAGTACGCGGTGAAGAAGCTTGGCCTCAAGGGCGTGAGCGTGGGCGGCAGCGTGGCGGGCGAGGAGCTGGCCAATCCGCGCTTCCATCCGTTCTGGCAGAAGTGCGAGGAGCTGGGCGTGCTGGTGTTCATGCATCCGACCGGCACGCGCGAGCTCGAGCCCAGCGGCCGCCTGGGCGGCGCGGGCCTGCTCACCAACACGATCGGCAATCCGCTCGAGACGACGATCGCTCTGTCGCACCTGATCTTCGAAGGGACGCTCGATCGCTTTCCCGGCTTGAAGATCTGCGCCGCGCACGGCGGCGGCTTCCTGCCGTCCTATGCCAACCGCTCCGATGCCGTGATCCGCACCTTCCCCAATCGCGTGGGCAAGCTGCCGAAGAAGAGCCCGACGGCTTACCTGAAGGACGGCCAGCTGTTCTTCGACACCATCGTGTTCACGCCCGAGGCGCTGCGCCACCTCATCGCCGAGACCGGCGTGGGCCAGATCGTGATCGGCACCGACTATCCGTTCCCGTGGACCAGCACCGAAGTCGACCTGGTGCTGAACACGCCGGGCCTCAGCGACGCCGACCGCATCGCCATCCTGGGCGGCACTGCAGCGAAACTGCTGGGACTGTGATCACTCCAGCTCGACGCGGTGGAACTGCTTGAAGCCCACGATCGCGAGCTTGCGCTCGAAATCCACCGCGACCAGCCGCTCGGGCATCTCGCCCAGCTTGGTCAGCGTATGGTCGCGGTCCAGCCGATAGACGGTGCGCGAGACGGCATCGCCGATCGTGAGATAGGCGGGATAGGTGTCGCGCGGATGCAGGAATAGGGCTGCGACGAAGTCGGGCAGGGCGGTGTGCCGGAACGTGCCCATGCCGTCGGTCGAGACCACCAGCTTCTTGGCCACGACCGCCGCCACCGCACCGTCCGGCGTGAGCCACATCGTGTCGACCCAGCCGCCGATGTCGACCGCGCGCCACGTGCCCTTCGCCGGATCGTGGCACAATAGGCGCTCCGACTGCGCCTTGCTCTGCCGATTGTGGATCCAGAACTCGGCGCAGAGGAACGCGGCGGTGACGTGAAGCTTGTGCAAGGTCGCGTCCTCGGACGGGCGCGGCGGCGGCAGGGCAAGCCGCTCGAAGTGCGGGCCGCCGTCGGTCGTGCGCCACAGCCGCGAGCCGCGCCAAGCCGCGCCCTCCTCGTGCATGAAGGGAAACTCGGTATGGAGCAGCAGCTCCCCGGGCCGGCCGGGCACGAACGCCAGTTGCTGCGCTTCCGGCGTCACCGCCTCTCCGCGCACGGGAGCGGCTCCCCTTTGGTAGCCGCGACGGTCGTTGCCGGCGAGGAAGGTCTGCCAGCTCTGCCCGCCGTCGAGGCTGCGCACCAGGATCGGCTCCTCGCCGGTGCTGCGCGGCAGAGAGAAGAGCGCGCCGGTCGGCGAGACGACCAGATGTCCCGTCGCGTTGGTCGAGGTCGGCGCGCGGAAGGAGCCGTCGTCGATCCGCGTCCAGCTCAGCCCCCCATCTTGCGAGCCGAACAGCCCGTCCTTGTCGGTGCCGGCCAGCAGCCGGCGGTTGGCTGGGTCGTAGGCCCATTGCGGCCACTGCGTCAGGATGTCGACCGGGAACGGCAGGGCGATAGTGCGCGCCGGCAGGGTCTGCGCCGCCGCCGGGAGGGCCGCCGCGAGCAACAGCGCGGCAACCGACCAAACGCGCCGCAGGTCAGACACGGCTGTTGACGCCGTAGAACGGCACCTGCGTGCCTTCCCAGCCCTTGTACCATTTGCGCATGTGGGGCTTTAGTTTCTGCAGGAAGTCGGCGCGTGCGCGATGCTCGGGCGGCAGGCCCTTGGCGCAGAACGCTGCGACCTCCTTCGAGAGCGCCGGCACGTCGATCGTCTTCAGCTGATGATCCTCGACGCAGACCTTGCCGCCGACCACGACGGTGTGCACGTCCGAGCCCATGGCGCGATGCACGAACGCCTCGACCGGATCGAAGGCGGGATCGATCCACGGGTCGCGGCTGGTGCGGCCCATGTCGACCAGGATGGCGTCGGCCTTCCAGCCCGGCAGGAGGGCTCCAACCTTGCCCTCGAAGCCCGAGGCGCGCGCGCCGTTCAAGGTCGCCGTCTCGAGCGCGTCGTAGGCATCCATCGTCGGTTCGTCGAGATCGAAGGTCGAGAGGCGGTGCACCTTGTGCATCATGCGCAGCTCCATCACCGCGTCCTCGTCGTCGTTGATCGTCTTGTCGTCCAGCCCCATGGCGACGTTCACGCCGGCGGCGCGCATCGGCATGACCGGCGTGATGCCGTTGCGCATATGGAAGTTGCAGGACGGGTGGGTGGTCACCGTCACGTTCTGCGCGCCCATCAGGTCGATGTCGTCCTGGGTCACCCAGATCGCGTGGCCGAATGCCATGCGGCGGTCCATCAGCCCCAGCTCGTGCAGCCATTGCACCGTCGGCCGGCCGTTGTTGCGGCGCAGGCCCCAGGTCTTCTGCACGGGGCTCTGCAGCAGGTGCATGTGCACCAGGGTGCCGCCGTGCGCGTCGCTGGTGTCGCGCACCCTCTTCAGGAAATCCTCGCTGGCGCCGTGCGCCCAGCAGGGCGCGAGAAGGATCTTGGTGTCGGAGCCCTCGTACTTCGAGTGAAGGTCCTCGAACAGCCCGAAGTAACCCTCGACCAGCGCGTCACGGTCGAAGTTCACCATCTTGGAGGCAGGCCCGCGCAGATCGGCCGGCAACGTCTCGAGGAAAGCGTCGCCGCCCATCACCAGCTTGCTCTCGTCGCGCAGGCCGGGGCTGAAGGCGAGACGAATGCCGCTCTCGAGATAGGTCTTGATCGCCACGTGCGCCCGCCGCGCGCCCTCGGGGCCGTCGTCGTCGAAGCCGTTGTGATGCAAGGTCGTGCAGCCGGAGCGCAGGTGGCGCCAGGCGCAGACGCCGGCGGTAAGTTCCGGCGGCAGCAGCGGCATGTAGGCCCAGTCGATCAGCGCGTTCTCGAGGAAGTCGTTGTAGACGCCCTTCTGGATCGGCGACATGCCGCGGCCGTGGCTGTGCGCGTCGACCAGGCCCGGCAGCAGCAGCTGCGTGCCGTCGCCCAGCACCTTCGCGCCCGGATATTTTGCGCTCAGCGCTGCGAACGGTCCGGTCTCGGCCACCAGCCCGTCCTTGATCGCCACCGCGCCGCCTTCGATCAGGCCCTTGGACTTCAGGCGCGGGTCGGTCAGCAAATGGCTGCCGCGCAGGATCAAAATGTCGCTCATGAAACTCTCCCGATTTGCCGGAAGCTTACAACGGACGCGGTGCTGGTGCCCATCCTTCGAGACGCAGGATGAGGCCTCATCCTGAGGAGCGGCCCGCAGGGTCGCGTCTCGAAGGATGGGCAACGGGCACGGTGCCCACTATGCTCGGCTCGTAAAATCAAAGCGGGAGAAAAAATATGGATCTCAAGGGCAAGGTCGCCGTGGTCACCGGCGGAAACGGCGGGCTGGGCCAGCGCATCTGTCACGCGCTTGCTGACGCCGGCTGTCACGTCGCCGTGGTCTACGCCAAGAGCAAGGCCGAGGCCGAGGGCGTGGCGCGCGACCTGCAGAAGCACCAGGTGTCGGCCGCCACCTTTGCCTGCGACGTCACCAGCCGCGAGGACGTGGCCCGCCTGGTCGACGACGTGATGAAGCGGTTCGGCCGGCTCGACATTCTCGTGAACGACGCCGCCTACAACAAGGCGATTCCCTTCACCGATCTCGACGCGCTGACCTACGAGGAATGGACCAAGATCATCGACATCAACCTCACCGGCCCGATGCTGCTCACCAAGGCGGTCGGTCCGGTGATGAAGCGCCAGGGCTGGGGCCGCATCGTCAACATCTCCTCGGTCGCGGGACTGGGACCGACCGGCTCGTCGATCGCCTATGCGGTGTCCAAGGCGGGGCTGATCCACCTCACCAAGTGTATGGCCGTGGCGCTGGCGCCCGAGGTCCTGGTGAACTGCGTGGCGCCCGGCCTGCTCGAGGGCACGCGTGCGACGGCGAATCTTCGGCCCGAGGCGGTGGCGACCGGCCGCAAGGCCTCCCTGCTGGGCAAGGCCGCCGACAAGGACGACGTCGCCGACCAGGTCGTCACCATGTGCCGCACCACGACGACGACCGGTCAAACACTGGTGATCGATTCAGGTCGCACGTTCCATTGAGGCGCGAATCGTATTCGTGCATTCTACCTCGTGCCGGGTCGTGGGCCCCGGCACAGGGGGGCGCATGGGGAAGCTTCTACTGCCGGCTCTGATTGCAACTTCGATGACTGCGGCAACGATTGTGGTGAGCGCCTGCGCGGCGGTTCCCGACGTGCCCCGCACCGTGTCTCCCGAGCTTCTCGAGTCCGTACGCAAGGGTACCGTCGAGCTCACCTGCAAATCCTCCGCCTGCGAGAGCGCGTGGCTCGGACGGGTCGAGCAGGCCGCGATCTTCACGGCGCAAGCGCGCTGGGCCGAGGTGTCGGTGCTTCTGGTCGTCACCAACTATCCATCGGACCTCGGCTACTATTTCCTCGGCCGCGCCGCCGACGGCCTGGGCGGCCCGCGCGCGGCCGTGAAGTACTACGAGATCGCCAAGGCCGAGCTGAACAGCAACCGGTCGTGCGAGGCGATCGGCCTGTGCCGCGGCCTCGGCATTCCAGCGGTCATCGACGCCGAGCTCACCGAGGCAAGACGCAAGGTCAACGGCCCGAACCGGGCGGCACGATAGCGAGGCGACCGCCTTAGCGGCCGGCCTTGGCCTCGAGTGCCGCGACCAGCGGCTCGATCGAGCCGGTCCGGCGGATATAGGCGCTGAACTCCGACTGCCGGACCGCGAACATGCTGACGCCCGCCACCTTCACGTCGACGATGCGCGGGCCCTGGCCGCTGTCGCGCACGTCCCAGCTGAGCTTGATCGGCATCAGGCCGCCGCTCGCGCTGCTGTCGACGGTCCAGCCGCCGTCGGCGCGCGTGGTCACGCGATCGACCGTCACGTCGTAGTTGGCGAGCTGGCCCAGCCGCTCGGTGTAGGCGCGCGCCTCGGAGGCCTCGAGGGCGGCCACGAAGCGGGCGCGCTGATCATCGTTGGCCGCGTTCCAGTGCGCACCCAGCGCCGCGCGCGCCATGTAGCCCAGGTCGAAATTGTCGTGCAGGACGCGCGCGATCGCGGCCTCGCGCGCCGCGCCGCCGGTGGTGCTCGAGATCTGGCGCACGCCCTCCGTGACGCTGCGCACGGGCTGGCCGGGATCCATCGCGGCGCACACGGCACCGGCGGAGAGAACAGCGGCCGCGACGGCGGCCACGACGACAGTGAACAACTTCGACATTCGACAAAACCTTTCTGAGGCGGGGGCGCGCGGAATGGCGCGCCGGCGGCATGACATGAGGAGACGGGGCAGCGGAGCATCCAGGGACGACGGGCCCCTGCAGGTGTCGAGGCGGCCGACCTGGAAATTGAACGAGGTTGCGCTCGACGCTTTCCGGCTCACCGTCCTCGAAAAGGGATACGTGCCCGGCGGCGATCTTGTGCCTGCGGAATGTGGCCCAACGAAGATGGTTACGGGGAAGGATTGTCGCAGGTGCCGTGAGCGGCGATAGTCTCCCTCTTCCGCGAGGAGACCATGGCCGAGTTTTCACTGCCCGAGACGCGCTACGCGCTGAGCGGCGACGTGAACGTCGCCTACCAGGTCATGGGTGAGGGGCCGCTCGACATCGTCATGGTCCCGGGCATCATCTCGCACATCGAGTTCCAGCACGAGCTGCCGGGCTACACCGCCTTCCTGCGCCGGCTGGCCTCCTTCGCCCGCGTCATCGCCTTCGACAAGCGCGGCCAGGGCCTGTCCGATCGCATCGTCGGCGCGCCCTCGCTGGAGCAGCGCATGGACGACATCCGCGCGGTGATGGAGGCGGCCGGATCACGCCGCGCCGCCGTCTTCGGCTTCTCCGAGGGCTGTGCGCTGAGCGCGCTGTTTGCCGCCACCTATCCCGAGGCGGTCTCGCATCTCGTGCTATGCGGCGGCTTCACCCGCTCCGCCGACCGCGGCTCGCCGGCCGAATTCGAGGCGATGATCGCGCATCTCCTGGCCAACTGGGGGCGTGGTGCCATGATCCACACCGTCTCGCCCTCCCAGGCCGTCCTCCCCGAGGCGGTGGTGCAATTCGGCAAGCTCGAGCGGCTGGCGGCCAGCCCCGGCGCCATGAGGGCGATCATGCTGCTCAACGCCGAGATCGACGTGGCGCCGATCCTGTCCTCGGTGCGCGTGCCGACCCTGGTGCTGCACCGCCGGACCGACATGCGGGTACCGGTCGCGCTCGGCCGCAAACTGGCCGCCGCGATCCCCGGCGCGCGCCTCGTCGAATATCCCGACGGCGACCACGCCTTCTGGGCGGGCGACGCGGCGCCGATGCTGGGCGACATCGAGGAGTTCCTCACCGGCCACCGCGAGCACCCCGCCGACGAGCTCGAGCGCGTGCTGGCCACCGTGCTGTTCACCGACATCGTCGATTCGACCCGCCGCGCCGCCGAGCTGGGCGACCAGAAATGGCGCGGCGTGCTCGACAGCCACGACCAGCTCGCCAAGCAGAGCGTCGAGCGCCACCGCGGCACGCTCGTCAAGTCGACCGGCGACGGCATCCTCGCGACCTTCGACGGCCCCGGCCGCGCCGTGCGCTGTGCGCTGGCCTTCTCCCAGGCCGCGGGCCAGATCGGCATTCCCCTGCGCGCCGGCCTCCACACCGGCGAGATCGAGATGCGCGGTCGCGACATCGGCGGCATCGCCGTGCACGCCGCCGCGCGGGTCATGGCGCAGGCCCAGCCCGGCGAGACGCTGGTCTCGCGCGTGGTCACCGACCTTGTGGCGGGCGCAGGGCTGGGCTTCGCCGAGCGCGGCTCGCATGAGCTGAAGGGGATCCCGGGGCGGTGGGATCTGTTCGCGGCGAGGTTGTAGCGGCGTTGGGACTATCCGCCGGTATTGGGCGGAACGAAGCAAATGACCTGGTCGTTCGAATA
>FTCZ01003877.1_pt1 | contig 10975 bp, 15 predicted proteins | sample 1658871 | NCBI WGS metagenome assembly FTCZ01 (sample SAMEA3914864, study PRJEB12502) | metagenome | biome: forest; material: soil | place: USA | collected 2012-03-12 | depth 0.3 m
GCGCAGGGAAAGCCGGAGCGGCTGCTGGAGCAATCACTCATCCATGATTCCGACGCTTCAGGCTGGCGGGCATGGTTTGCGGCGCACGGGCTCGACTATCGGCCGCGGCCCCAGGATCGACGCTTCGAGGATTACAACCTCGTGCTCGATGCCGCCGCCGCCGGCCTCGGCGTCGCGCTGGCAAGACCGCCTTTGGCGCGCGCGCAGATCGAGATCGGTCGCCTCGCCATGGTCGACCATCGCACGGCGCGCAACCCGGTTTCCTACTGGCTGGACCGTCCCGCCGGCAGCATGCGCCCCGCCGCGCTGGCGCTTGCCAGGCGCATCGCGACGGAGGCCGAGTTGCCGGAAGACAAGCTCGCCGCTTTCCTGAAACCGGACGCGAGAGCTATCTGAGCGCGCAACCTGAACTTGCCACGAACTCCGGTTTCTGACTTGCTGGCGGCAACGGCATGGGAAGACCGATGAGCGACGCCCCAGTTCAACCCGAAAAAATCGACGCGACCTTCCGTAACGGCTCGCTTGCGGCCGTCGGCATCATCCTCGGCTTCTCACTGAGCTTCCTCAGCCGCTGGGCCTCCAATCCAAATGACTGGAGCCGGATCGATATCTTGCCGCTCCTCGCCCTGCTTGTCGGCATCGGCTTGCAGGTGAAATCCTTCGCCGACCTGCTCGCACGCGACTCGCTGCTGGTCACGAAATACGACCGCTCGATGCGCCTGTTCCTGATCGGATTGCTGGTTATTGCGATTGGAATCGTCATCGCGCTGGCGAACGATGTGCTTGGTTGGAGCCAGCAAAAGCTGTTCGGCTAGAATTTGTCATTCCCGACGCGCTTTAGCGCAAACGGGAATCCAGAGGGCGTTCGCACATCTGCTCTGGATTCCCGCTTCGACGCGTCTGGAGGACAACGCGCATGGACCCTTACGGCTTCGCCGGCGGGTCGCCGGTGCGCCGCTGCTCGTCGCGCTCGTTACGCAGGACGTTGCGGATTAAAAGGAAACCGCCGAAGCTGATAAAAAAGCTGAACGCCCAAACCCACTCCGCGAGCGAGAGGTATGGGTCGTCGTACGTGCTCTTGAGTTTGCTAGTGATTGTGAGGGCTATGAAGCCGATCGAACAGCCGCCGGGCAAAAGCAGGACGAGGCCGACGATGAAGGCGAGGTTTCGCAACGACACAGCCTCCAAAGTCGGAAGGGCGGGCCACTCCGCCGCCATTCTCGCCTCGGCGCTTTGCGAAAACCGCAGCACGCCGTCGTCGATGCGGCAGCACCGCATTCGGACAGATAACTGCCGAACTCGCAAGCCGATAGTCCACCGTCGAAGTCCGGAGCGATCCGCAATCGGCCTTGTGGGCCCGTCACAAAATCCCTGAATTATGGCGCGGGAAACAACGAGCCGATCTTGCCGGTCATCCAGTAGACGCCAAGCCCTACCCATTCCTTCAAGGCGATATCGCTGCGCCGGAGCCCCTCGCCGACCGAGGCTTGCGGCCGATACCAGTCATCAAGGCTCGCGGTGCGATAATCGACCGGATAGGCTTTCACGTCGAAGCCGGCGGCACGAAAGCAGCCGACGGCGCGCGGCATATGGAAGGCGGAGGTGACGATCCACCAGGTTTCGCCCGGCTTTGGCTTGAGGATCTCCGCGCTGAACTGCGCATTCTCCACCGTGTTGCGCGAGCGCGCCTCGATCAGCAGGCGCTCGGGATCGAGACCCAGAGAGGCGGCGTTACGCTTCACCATCTCGGCTTCCGGCACCGGCGAAAAACTCAGGAACTCGCCGCTGCCGCCGCTGAACAGCAGCTTGGCGTTCGGATAGCGCTTCGCCAGCGCCAGCATGGCGAGGATGCGATCTCCTGCCTCATTCACCTGCAACCCGCCGCGCAGCACCGAGACGCGCTCTTCCACCGCCCCGCCGAGGATGATGATGCCGGTTGGCGCGGGCGCATCCTCCACCATCGGCGGAAAACGCTGCTCCAGCGGCAGGATGGCGATCGTGCCGAGAGAACCGACGCCGAAGCCGATGAGCAGCAGCAGGCACAGGAAGGCCAGCCTGCGGCCAAGCCTCGCAAACCGGGTCAGCGTCAGCATCAGGCCGATAAAGGCGAAGAAAACCAGCGCGTTGGATGGCGTGGCGAGAAACCAGAGAGGTTTCGAGAGGAGATAGAACACGCTTGGGCGAATCCCGATCGGCATGACGTCTATTCTGCTTGGCTGCTCGGTGAGCCGGAATCAAGCTTGCTCCAGCGGCGGCAGCCGGCGCTTGACGGACGTTCCCTTGATCACCGCCGTGCTCGTAACCGCGTGATCGGAAAGCGCTTCCAGCACATCGTCCATTTCCTCGATGGAGCGGACGACAAGCCGGGCGAGAAATGGATCATCGCCGGTGATCTTGTCGCATTCGACGAATTCCGGCCGTTCCTGAATCAGCCGTTCCACGAGATGAAGCTTGCCCGGCAACGGCCTGATCCGGACCATGGCGCGGATCTGAAACCCGAGCGAGCGGGGCTCAACATCGATCGTGAAGCCTCCGATGACGCCGGAAGCTTCAAGGCGGCGCACCCGATCCGCAACGCTCGGCGCGGACATGCCGACAAGCCGCGCCAGCTCGCTCATCGAGAGCCGGGCATCCGCTTCGAGCGAGCGCAGGATAGCTATATCGGTCCCGTCGAGTTCCGATTTCCGCAATTGAAGGTCATTTCCCGATTTTGCCTTCGACATGGCGGCCAGAATACAAAATCAGCCGAAGAATATCCATGGAGAATAGCAATTGATCCTGCCATCATGAGGGTGAAAGAGGAAAACTCATGCTCGCCGGAATTCTCGCCGGCCTCACGACCTGCGCGTTGTGGGGCCTGACCTTTGTCGCGCCGCGCGCGATCGACCCTTTCTCGACATTCGATCTTACCGTCGCGCTATGGCATCTTTGGCATCACGTCGGCCTTGCTGATGCTTCCATCCCCGCTTCCGACCGTGGGGCATGGCGCGAAACCGGATCATCGGCGGCCTGCTGCTCGGGGGCTTGAGCAATATCGGTTATTTCGTCAGCGCAGCCTTCGCGGTCAGGCTGGCCGGCGCCGCCATTCCTCCACTGGTGATCGGCACGATGCCCGTACTGCTCTCGGTCATCGGCAATTTCCGGGATCGAACGGTGCAGTGGCGACTATTGGCCGTGCCGCTCGGCCTGATCGCCGCTGGCGTCGTTATCGTCAATTTCGCGGTGCTTCGGTCCGCGCCGCCGACCGAAATCGGCAATGTGCTTCTCGGCATCGTCTCGGCCACGATCGGGCTATCGATCTGGATCATCTACGGGTTGATCAATGCGGCAATCATGCGCGGTCCTAATCCGCCCGATGGACTGCATTGGACGGGGCTGCAAGGCATTGGCGCGGCAATCGCAAGCCTTGCGCTGACGCCACTGACATCGTTCGACATCATCGGCGCGGTGCCCGTAGATGCATTTTGGCGTTTCATCGGCTGGAGCCTGCTACTGGGCGTGGCCGGTTCCTGGTTCGCAACCTGGTGCTGGGTTGTAGCTTCCAGCCGGCTGTCGCTCGCACTTTCCGCGCAGTTGATCGTCGCGGAGACGGTGTTCGGGCTCGGCTACGGTTTCATCTACGAGGCACGATTGCCAACGGCGGCGGAAGCGATCGGAGCCGCTTTGCAGTTCATGGGCGTGGGCGTAGCGATCACCCTCTTCACCCGGCGGGGACCGCGGCGAGCACGAGCCGCGTGACTGCATGCTTCGGCCTTGGCCGCAGCATCACAGGATGGGGCTTTGCTAGAAATTGGCGATCAGCATTGCCCTTGGGGATACTCGCCATGAAGCGTGAAACGATCCGCGTAGAACCGATTTCGTCCTATCTCGACAAATGGAAGGCGCCGATCTCTGTCGTCACGCGCACCGAAAGCCTGGTCTATGTCTCGGGCCTGCCGCCCTTCGATCCAGCAACAGGCCAGATTCTTCCCGTTCCGATCGAACGCCAGACCGAAATCGTGCTCGACCAGATGAAGCTGTGTCTGGAAACGGCCGGCACGTCGATGCTGAACGTCTTGAAGTGCAACATCTACTGCACTTCAGCCGCGCATTTCACGACCGTCAACGCGATCTATGCCCGCTATTTCCCGGTCGACCCACCGGCCCGCATCTTTACCTGCGTGACGGAATGGCCGGGGCCGTTCGATATCGAAATCGACTGCGTGGCAGCGATCTAGGCCGCCACGTCCCATTGCGGCTGGAAGGTCGGCATGATCATCCGGCCATCCGGGCGCGCCAGGCCGAAGATGTCGCTCATCTCGTCATTGGTCAGCGTGAAATCGAAAACGTCCAGATTTTCCTTGATCCGCCCAGGATTCGAGGATTTCGGGATGGCCAACACGTTTTCCTGCTGCATATGCCAGCGCAGGATCACCTGCGCGGTGGTCTTGCCGTGGCGCGCGGCGATATCCGCCAGCACGGGCAGATTGTTCAAGCCACCGCGCCCGATCGGGCAATAGGCGGTGAAGGCCATGCCGTGACGGCGGCAGGCGGCCAGCACCTTGTCCTGGTTCAGCATCGGCTGATATTCGCATTGGTTCACGGTCAGCGGCTCGGTCGCCAGCGAAACCGCTTCATCCAGCAGCGCGACCGGAAAGTTCGACACGCCGATATGGCGCGCGAGGCCTCGTGTCTTCGCGGAACAAAGCGCCTTCACCGAATCTTTCAGCGGCACGGCTGGGTTCGGCCAATGGATCAGCAGCAGATCGACCTGATCGAGGCCCAGCCGCTTGAGGCTCGCCTCGGCGGCGGCTTCAAGCCTGTCTTCAGCAATCTCATCCCACCAGACTTTCGTGGTGACGAAAATCTGGTCGCGCGGCACGCCGCCGCTGCGCAGCCCCTGCCCGACTTCGCTCTCGTTCTCATAACGGCGGGCGGTGTCGATATGACGATAGCCGGCCATCAGCGCCGCGTTGACCGCCTCGACACAGGCATCGCCATTGACGCCGAAAGTGCCAAGACCGATGCGGGGGATCGACGCGCCCTGGACGCTGAGCAGTGGTGCGGGCATGGAAAATCTCCTTGGTCAAAATTCGCTACGGCCGGCTTGAAAATCGCCGGTCACAATAAAAGTTCAAATGCCCGAATGGTTCCGCGGACAGAGCTGCTGCAGGTCTCAGCCGTTCTTCATTTCCGCGTCATAGCGTGCCTTGGTCTCGCTGTTCATCGGATAGAGGCCGGGCAACGCCAGCCCCTTTTCCACTTCCTTCATGATCCAGCCTTCCAGCCGCTCCTGCTCGACGGCCGCATGAACGACATTGTCGATGATGCCTTGCGGGATAAGCACGCAGCCATCGCCATCCGCGACGATGAAATCACCTGGAAAGACGGCCACGCCACCGCAGCCGATCGGCTGCTGCCAGTCGACGAAGGTGAGCCCGGCGACCGAGGCGGGCGCCGCCGTGCCACGGCACCAGACCGGCAGGTTCGTGCTGATTACGCCCGCGCCGTCGCGCACCACACCATCGGTGACAAGCGCGGTCACCTTCCGCTTCGCCATGCGGGCGCAAAGGATGTCACCAAAGATGCCGGCATCGGTGACGCCCATCGCGTCAACCACAGCGATGCAGCCCTCCGGCATGTCCTCGATCGCCGCGCGCGTCGATTTCGGCGAGGACCAGCTTTCTGGCGTCGCCAAATCCTCGCGCATCGGCACGAAACGCAAGGTGAAGGCTCGGCCGACGACCCGGAGGCCGGCCGCCACGCCGCCGAACGGCATCGGCCCACGCATCCAGGAACGGCGAATGCCCTTCTTCAGCAGGATGGTCGTCAGGGTAGCGGTGGTGACGCCGGAAAGCGCCGTGAAAATTTCCGTATCGGATGCTATGACCTGTCCTCCCGAAAGAACGCAACCGCTATATCTGGCCCGCCATCTATCGTCAGGCGACCGGCAGGAAAAGGCCCCGCTTACTTGACGGCCTGGCGATGATCGCCTCGTACCAGCGCTGGATATGCGGTCGCTCGGCGCGCTCCACCGGCATGTTGAGCCAGCGATGCACCGCCGGCCCCACGATGATATCGCCGAATGTGAAATGATCGCCGCCGACAAAGGCGTGCTTCGCCAGATGCTTCTCAAGAATATCCATGCGCGCTTCGCTGTTGGTGCAGGAGGTCGCGATGACGGCGTGGTCGCGCTTCTCGGGCGGCGTGCGGATGAGCCCCCAGAAAGCGTCGCGGGTAGCGGGCGTGAAGCTCGATAGCTGCCAATCCGCCCACATATCCGCCTTGGCGCGCGCCACCTGATCATTAGGCCAAAGATTGCCGGCGGAATGCTTCGCGCAGAGATACCGCACGATGGAATTGGATTCCCAGAGCACCGCGCCATCGTCTTCCAGCACCGGCACGAGGCTGTTCGGGTTCATCGCCATATATTCAGGCGTCTTAACGACGCCGAACTCACCGCCGGCATCAAGCCGCTCGTATTCCAGCCCGATTTCATCGAGGCAGAAGACGACTTTCTGCACATTCACCGAACTGATGCGGCCCCAGAGCTTTAGCATGGCGTTTTCTCCCTGCGGGCAGTTAAAGAACAGGCGCAGAGCTTTGCCAAGGCAAGATAGAAGAAAACACTTCTGCCTGTGTCGACCCCTCTCAGTCGCAAATCCGGTATCGGTCGCTGCTGCCGTGGCGTTCCAGGTCGAGATGGAGATGCGTCGCATGCGCGGCGTCCGAACCCGGCCCGAGTATGGTGGTGAAGACGCCGCAGGCGGCGGTTCGGACGGCGCGGATGAAAGGCGTCGCCGCATCGTCCTTGACCGATAGCTGCCGGTTATCGGCGAAGGTGAAGCTCATCACGTCGATGGCGAGCCCTCGCCCATGCGCGCTCGGCTTGGCGCCGGCAACGTGGTTGCGCGGCCGGCACTCGTATCCGCCACCGACGGAAATCGATTTCAGCGGACTGCCCTGCGCGCCTTTCGCCAGCGGCGCCACGATCTCGCGAATGAACCCACCGAAAGCCTTCGCAGTGGGGCAGGCAAGCAACGGCTCGCCCGCGATGCGGATCGCGCCATTTTCCGATGCGACCGTCATCAGGTTGACCGGTTGCTCGATGCCACAATCCGTTCCAGGTGGAGCCGGCGGAACGGTGCCGCGCTGCGCGAAGATGCCATTCTGCGCGAGATCGGCAAGACATAGCTCGATCGCATCCGGTTGCGCCTCGCCAGTATTTTGAGGCCGTTGCGGCGGGAGTGGCGGCCCCGCCTGCCCAGATGTGCGGTCGCCCGGCCAGCGGCGCGGCTCGACCGAAACCCAGCCATCATAGCGATTTGCTATCGGTAGCCGCCTTGCCGCTTCCGCCACGCCGAGGCCCAGCCACCAGCCAACAAGGCCGATAGCCAGCAGTTTTGACAAATCAGGCACGGAGCATTTTGCGCATCAGCGGCCGCCGCGGGGCACGGCGCGCCACCTCCTCGAAACCGAGTTTGCGGAATACCGAAGCGATGCCGACAAAGCCATCGCCCCAGATCAGCGGCCGGTCCGCCTCGATGGCGCAGACCTCTACCACTTCCGCTCCCTGTTCCCGCGCAAACCTCAATGCAGCCTCCGCCATCACGGCCGTCAGCCCCTGCCGGCGAAAACCGTTGCGGACGTAGAAACAGGTCAGCGCGAAGGTTTGTTCCGGCTCGGGCCCTTCCGGCGTCGGCGCGGAATTCTTCATCGTGTTGAAGCGGGCGACCGTGCGACGTGGGCCGACTGCCACCCAGGCGATAGCCTGATCACCCTCGTAAGCCAACAGCCCCGGCGGCGGCCCGGCCGCGACAATCGCCTGAAACGAATCCTTGCGCCCTTCCCGTCCCATGGCGTTCCAATCCGCTCGCGAAATGCGCTGCCACATGCACCAGCAACCGGAACTGGCTCCGCGCTTCGGCCCGAACAGATCCTCAAGATCATTCCAGCGTTCGGGTGTAAGCGGTTGAATGGTCAGGGTTTTAGAAACCATGCGCTTTCTCCGCGCTCAAACGCGTCGGCCTTATTTCACCGCGCTGTCATAAGACGGTAGCGAAGACAGGCTTGCCTAGTTGCGGGGCCATAGTTCTAACGGTCTATACTACTTGGCCGAGGAGGATTCGCATGATCGGCACAAGATACAAGATCAAGTCCGGCGATACGCTCTGGTCCATCGCCCGTGAGCATCTCGGCCATGGCACGCAATGGCCACGCATCTGGCGATACAACAACCGTCGCGACGTCATCCGCGAAATGGGCCACGGCATCCCCGATCCGGACCTGATCTATGCCGGCCGCACCATCCTGATCCCCATCCTGCCCGGCCAGCGGCCGGCGGTGGGCAGCGGGCCACACCAGCCAACGCCTTCACATATGCCCGTACCGTCGACCGCGTTGCGACCGCCAGCGCCATCAACGCCGCCGGCTCCGCCGCGCACGCCCTCGCCCCAGCCGATCCGGCCTGCGCCACAGGGCGAGTTGAGCCGGCAGTTGCCGCACATCATGTCGCCGATCTCCTTCAAATACCGGCTGCCCGATCTCGCCATGCCGACGATCGAGACACCGACAGCGACGATCGAGTTCCGCATGACCGGCGATGTCGTGCTGATGACCGACAAGCTCTACCCGGCAACCTACGTCACCAGCGCCGGCCAGATCGAGTCGCAGGTGACGCAGCAGGCGAACCACGCTTTCGGTACGCTCACCAGCGATAACCGCTTCATCTTCGATCCCGCGACCAAGCAGTTAACAGTGCGTTCGATGCTGGTCAGCCAGAGCAAGACGCCGAATACGCCAGCGACCGCCGTGGGCATCGAGATGGCGTCGAACAGCCCCATCCCGAAGCTGCGCGCCGAAATTCGCTTCCCGAAGCTTGAGGGAAAGATCGGCCCGTTCAATTATATCGCAATGAGCGTCTCCTTCGTCATCCTGATCACGCCGAAACCACCGCCGGCCGCACCATCGCCGCAGCCCGTGCGCCAGCCGGTTCCTCAACCCGTCCACGTGCATGCGCCGGAGCCAACCAACTGGAACCGCGTCATCGGCACCGGCCTCGTCATCACCGCCGGCGTGATCGTCGTCGGCACGCTGGTCGAGGATTTCTTCTCTGGCGGCGTCGGCGTAGCGGATGATCCCGCATCGTTTGCCGCAGCAGGCGCATCCTTCGCGCGTGGCCTGACGCTCATCCGAGGTGCGGCGGCGGCGCTGCCCCGCGCCATGGTGCCGGCAACCGTGCAGATGGGCGCGACCGTCGGGCTTGCTGGCGCCCATTGATGCTGACGCGGCGTCTGGCGCTTAGCGCCGCGTTTCTCCTGGGCAGCGGCGGAGTCTGGCTGCTGAGCCGCCCGCTGCGCGGCGAAGCGATCGATATCGACGTAATGGCCGCCACGCTTGGCGAGCGGCAGGGCGTGAAGATCGGCTTCGGCGACCCAACCGGCTTTTTCGTTCCGCCCTATCTGGCGGCGGACGCGCCGGTGCAGGGGGTCGCCTTTCAGCCGGTGGAGCGCGATGCAGTCGCGGACTCGCTGAAAGGCATCGCGAAGGCCTTCGACGCCTATCCCGAAAAATGTCTCGGCCGCATCATCAAGGCGATTTTCATTGCCGGCAAAATAACGATCGATGGCGCGGAAGCGGGCGGCACTTACGGGCTCGACTGGGTCTTCCTGGCGGCTCCGAAAAACGTGTCGCCGGAAACCCGCGCGCTGACCGCCGAGCTCGGCGTGCATCACGAGACCAGTTCGTTCCTATGGATACGCAATCCAAAGCTGCAGCGGGATTTTACGGCGCTCGCGCCCGCCGGCTGGCGCTTCCAGGATACGGCTGCCGACGAGATTTCGCGGAACGGAAATAGCGCACCGGCACCTGAGACCGGCTTCCTCTCGGCCTATGGCGCGACGACGGCGGAGAACGATTTCAACACCTATGCCGAAATACTGTTTTCCGATCCCGATCGTATGAAGAAACTGGCGGAAGCGACTCCACTTGTTGCTAAAAAGCTGGCGCTGGTTGCGGCTGCCTATGTGGCCGCGGATGCGAGGCTGGACGAACAGTTCCGCAAGAGCGGATTGTCGAAAATAGGCATGAGATAGCTCAGGGCAGATGCGCACCCTGCGTGCGGCCATGCTGCGTGGCGGCGTCGTATTCGATGTCCTTCTTGTTCGCAGGCGCGATCAATGAGCGGCCGAGCTCATTCGCCGCCACTCCCAAAGCTTCACAAGTTGGCAATGGCGCCATGGCGGCGATCGCCTTCTCGATATTGCGGGCGGCCTCGATACCGTTCGCGGCGTGGCCGCGCTCATGCGTCATGAGGTTGGCATAATAGCGATCGAACATCGCATTCAGGCTGACGTCATTCGAGACGAGCCGTGGCGTGGTGTAGTTGACCGTCACCGCAACTGAAACGCTGCTGATCGAGCACGCGTCGGATTTGCGATTGTAAGTGTAGCGCCAGTTGATGTTCCAGCGCGTGACGGCCGAAAAGTGCTTCTTCTCGGTATTGTCGATCGGGCCGATCGTGTGCATCTGCTGGCTGACTTCTTCCGGCGTCGCTCCGGTCACGTCGTAACGCGTGATCGCCTCGGTCACTGTCGGCTCAGCCAGCGCGGCCGAAGAGGCCGCGATTGCCACAACGAACAACCCGGCGACAAGGAGCCGCCGACCAGATTGCATCTCCATCCCCCACCCCGTTTGCTGGCTTATGCCGTCTTCTCGAACAGTTCCCGCCCGATCAGCATGCGCCTGATCTCGCTCGTGCCCGCGCCGATCTCGTAGAGCTTGGCGTCGCGCAGCAGGCGGCCTGTCGCGTAATCATTGATATAGCCGTTGCCGCCGAGAAGCTGGATCGCGTCCAGCGCCATCTGCGTCGCCTTCTCGGCCGCAATCAGGATGGCGCCGGCGGCATCCTCACGCGTCGTCTCGCCGCGGTCGCAGGCCTTCGCCACCGCATAGACGTAAGCCTTGCAGGAATTCATCGTCACATACATGTCGGCGA
>FTCZ01001172.1_pt1 | contig 10962 bp, 9 predicted proteins | sample 1658871 | NCBI WGS metagenome assembly FTCZ01 (sample SAMEA3914864, study PRJEB12502) | metagenome | biome: forest; material: soil | place: USA | collected 2012-03-12 | depth 0.3 m
GCTGAGCTTGGTGGTGGTGTTGACCAGGAATTCCGAGCCAAGCTTGTTGCCGCTCGCGTCGAAGATCTGCGCCTTGATGCCGGCGCGATCCGGGTCCGGGCCGGTGGCGCTGTTGTCGGTCCAGGTCACCACGAAGCCGCCATTCGCAAGCGAGGTGACGGACGAGGCTTCCTGCGCGTTCAGCGTTTGCGTGTTGACGAGGAACTCGCTGCCTACCGAGTTGCCATTGGCGTCATAGATCTGGGCCTTGATGCCCGAGCCGCTGGTATCGACGCCAGTGGCGCTATTGTCGGTCCAGGTCATGACGAAGCCGCCGGAGGCCAGCGACGTGATCGCGACGTCCGTCTGGAGGCCTGTCGTCGTCGTGTTGACGAGGAATTCGCTTCCGACGATGGAATAGGCGCCGTTCGACATTGTTACCCCCCGATGGCCGTCAGCCGACGCGCCTGGACTTCACGTCAGGCGCGCGACACAGCAAATCTATGGCGGGGAGGGCGCGCGAGAAATGCACCATTCCGTACGTCCGCCTCTCATCGGAATAGGAGCGATACACCTTTGGGAGTGGGCCTCCCCCGAGCGGGCGGTGAAGCGGGAATTGCGAGCCCAAAATGACCGCTTATGAGGAAAGGGGCGGTTCGTCTTATGGCGACGGACTGCGCCGCCCATCAGAGGCGCAAACCCTCCGTTTCGGGGAGTCCCGCCATCAGGTTGAGGTTCTGCACGGCAGCACCGCTCGCGCCCTTGCCGAGATTGTCGAGCGCGGCGGCGAGCCGGATATGACCGGTCGCCGGATTCGCGAAGACGAACAGCGCGAGGCGGTCTGTGTCGCCAACATGCTCAATCGAGAGCGTGCCCATGGCAGCGCTTTCAGATAGGGAGGCGACGCTGACCAACAGGGACCCGGCATAGCTGTCCGCGAGCGCGGCGTGGACCTGCTCGACGCTCGTCCCGGCCGCAAGCTGCGACATGTGAAGCGGCACCTCGACCAGCATGCCGCGATAGGCGTTCACCACTGCCGGCGCGAAGATCGGCGGGATGGCGAGACCTGAATGACGCTGCATCTCCGGCACATGCTTGTGGTTGAGCGACAAGCCGTAGGGGCGGAAGGCGGTGGGTGCGTCCCTCGCCTCGAACTCGGCGATCATGGCTTTGCCGCCGCCCGAATAGCCGGAGCTCGCGTTCACGCTGAGCGGCGTCTGCGCATTCAGCAACCCCTCGCGCACCAAAGGACGGACGAGCGCAAGAAAGCCGGTGGGATAACATCCGGGATTGGATACGAGGCGGGCGGCCCGAAGCTCGTCCCGTCGCTCGGGCTCGATCTCGGCGAAGCCATAGGTCCAGCCTTCGGCCGTACGGTGCGCGGTGGAGGCGTCGATGAAGCGGGTGGAGAGGCCGTCCGCAAGCGCCACCGCCTCGCGCGCGGCGTCGTCGGGGAGGCATAGGATGGCGATGTCCGCCGCCGCCAGCGCATCGGCGCGCGCCGCCGCATCCTTGCGGCGGTCGTCGGGCAGCAGGCTCAGCGTCACATCGCCGCGGTCCGAGAGACGGTCGACGATCTCGATCCCCGTGGTGCCGGCCCCGCCGTCGACGAATACGCGTACAGTCATCCCAGTCTCCGAAGCGCCGTGATGCCCCGTCCTTCGGGCTGGCGCGCTAAAACGTCGGCAAGCGGTTCCGTCACGACCCGCATCCAGTGGGCGTTGGCGTGCAGTAGGTGGGTATCGTCCGCCATCATGCCGACATGGCCGGGCAGGAAAACAAGGTCGCCCCGCCGGAGCGTGCTGCCTTCCGGCAGGGCCTCGCCCAGATATGTGGCCTGCTGATCGGAATCGCGCGGCGCTGTCACGCCGGCGAAACCCAGCGCGAGCTGGACGAGACCCGAACAGTCAATCCCGTCGCCCGAGCGGCCGCCCCATCGATAGGGCGTGCCGGTCAGGCGTGATGCTACCTCGACATAATCCGGCATCACTTCCCCAAGCGCAGCGACGTGCCGCTGGTGGACGAAACCGTTGGCGACTGCGAGGAAGCGGCCATCCTCGCCGGTCGCCGCCAGCCGCGCGCCCATCGGCAGCCACTCGATCACCGACGACTTGATGTCCGGTGCGGTGAACACCAGTGCGGCGGGCATCGAGACGATGTGGGTCGTCTCCAGTACCGGCCCAAGCGCGTCGACTTCGACATAGCCGACATAGCTGTCATGCAGACCGTAGCCCCAGGCCCAGTCTCCGCTGCAATCGACAACAGCGAACGCCTCGCCCTTGAGCAATTCGGACACAGCCGCGGCGGTCCGGGTGGGCGCGGCGCGCATGGGCGTCGCCGGCGCGGTGCAGCCATGGGCCAGCGGCCGGGCGTAGTGGGGCGCGAAGACGCGGTCCGCCAATGCAATATCCGCGATGTCGCGGCGCACAGCATGAACCCTCGGATCGAGGCGAAGCGAAGGCCCCGCCAGACTGAACCGATCAGGCGTGCGTGGCGTGTGAGACCGGCTGAGGCCGGCGACGTTCCTTGCCGGCGATGAGGGCTTTGAAGCCTTCAAGGAATTCCGCTCCCAGGCTGGTGCGTGTCACGAAGATGTTGCGACGATCGCGTTCGTCACGTTCGCGGCGCAGATAGCCGAGGCGGCCCAACGTATTCAAGGCGCGTGTGACCACGGGCTTCGATACGCCAAGAGTACCAGCCAGACCTCGCACCGTATGGGGTCCGCTGGTTCGGTAAACCAGCAGCAGGAGCGCCATTTGTCGGTTGGTGAGGTCCGGTTGGCCCGACCGGACGTAGGCGACCAGCGCCTCCATCCATGTGCTGAGCGGTTCGTTCTTCACGCTTCGGATGTCCCGTATTGTCCCGCGACCCCTGCCGCCGGATCATATCAGAAACACGTGAAAGCACCGATCGTTTCCTTGCCGTTCGAAAAGGATTTCGAGGCGGGTCGTCAGCCGCCTGCGTAACGGCGGCGCAACATGCTCCACGCCGCGCGAAGGCCCAGCGCTTCTCCGCCTTTCGGGCGACCCGGCTTGGCAGCGGGCATCCAGGCGAAGGTGTCGAAATGCGCCCAGGGAATGTCCGCTGGCACAAACTTCTCCAGAAACAGCGCCGCCGTGATGCTGCCGCCGAAGCCGCCCTCAGGCGCGTTGTTGAGATCGGCGACGTCCGATTTCAGCATGTCGTGATAGCCGGCCCAGAGCGGCAGGCGCCACAGCGGATCGGCAGTCTCTTCGCCGGCGGCGAGAAGCGCGGTCGCGACCGCCTCGTCATTGACGAACAGCGCGGGAAGGTCAGGGCCCAAGGCCACGCGGGCGGCGCCGGTGAGGGTTGCGAAGTCGAGGATGAGGTCCGGCCGGGTGCCGCCTTCACCCTCGGCCGCGCGGGTCAGCCCGTCGGCGAGAATCAGGCGACCCTCTGCGTCGGTGTTGGCAATTTCGACGCTCAGCCCCTTGCGCGAGGTGAGGATGTCACCCGGCCGCATTGCGTCGCCCGCGATCGCATTCTCGACCGCCGGAATGAGGAGATGGAGCCGCACCGGCAGCTTCGATCCCATGATGAGGTCGGCCAGCGCCAGTGCGTGCGCAGCACCACCCATGTCCTTCTTCATGATCCGCATGCCGGACGCGGGCTTAATGTCGAGCCCGCCGGAATCGAAGCATACGCCCTTGCCGACGACGGCGACGCGCGGATGACCCGGATCGCCCCATTCGAGCTCGATCAGGCGCGGGCCTCGCGCGGTCGCGGCGGCGCGGCCGACGGCGGCGACCATCGGATAGTCATGCTCCAGCGCGTCGCCACGGATGACGCGCGTGCTGGCGCCGTGGCGGTTGGCGATGTCCTCCGCCGCCGCCTGGAGATTGGCGGGACCCATGTCGTTGGCCGGCGTATCGACGAGATCGCGGACGAGCGCGACGGCCGCGGCGAGCGCCACGGTCTCGTCGATCCGCGCCGCCTCGGGGGTAAGGAGCACACGCCGCTTCACGGGATCGGCGTCCTTGCGATAACGATCGAAGCGATGCTGGGCGAGGAGCCAGCCCAGCGCCGCCACGCTCGGGGCGCCCTCGGAAAGCCGGAAGGTCCCGTCGGGCAGCTTGGCGACGGCGGCGGCGAGATCCCATGGCCCCGCTTTCTCCGGCATGCCGATCACACCGGCCCATTCGTCGGCCTTGTTGCCCGGCACCAGCGCGAATTCGCCCGGTTTGCCCCTGAAACCGGCGGCGGCTGCCGCCGCGCGGACGCGTTCGGGCTGAGCATTCAGCCATGCCTCGAAGCCGCCCGGATGCACAAGATGGAGGACATGGGCGGGCTGGCCACGGTCGGCCTGGAGCAGCGAGGCAAAGTCAGTCATGACGTCAGCCTACAACGGGACCGTCCGCGCGTCATCCCGGAGTGGCGGATTGTGGCGGTTATCCAGTGGCTGAGGCCCACCCTTTCGCATCATCTCGAAGGGGTGGGCCGCCGATTTCAGGCCGGCACGCCGTACAGGTCGTGCTCGTCGGCGTCCTCCACCTCGACCTGGACGATGTCGCCCACCTTGAAGTGGCCTGCGTCGCGGAGAAAGACTTCGCCATCGATCTCCGGGGCGTCCGCCTTGGAGCGACCGGTCGCTCCGCCGTCTTCGTCCACCGCATCGATGATGACGTCGAGCGTGCGGCCGATCTTGGCCTGAAGCTTGGCCGCCGAGATCGCGGCAGTCTTCTCCATGATGCGCTGGTAGCGCTCTTCCTTGACCTCTTCCGGCACCGGATCGGGCAGATTGTTCGCTGCCGCGCCTTCGACGGGCTCGAACCTGAACGCACCGACGCGATCGAGCTGGGCTTCGTCCAGCCAGTCGAGGAGATACTGGAAATCCTCCTCCGTCTCGCCGGGGAAGCCAACCACAAAGGTCGAGCGGATCGCGATATCGGGCGCGATCGTGCGCCACTTCTTGATCCGCTCCAGCACCTTGGCGTCGTTGCCCGGCCGCTTCATCGCGCGCAGCACCTTAGGCGACGCGTGCTGGAAGGGGATGTCGAGATACGGGAGCACCAGCCCCTCCGCCATCAGCGGGATCACATGATCCACATGCGGATAGGGATAAACATAGTGCAGGCGCACCCATGCATCGAGCTTGCCGAGTTCGCGCGCGAGATCGGTCATGTGCGCGCGCACCTCGCCGCCGGACTTCAGCGGATAGGACGCGTGGCGCAGGTCGACGCCATAGGCCGAGGTGTCCTGACTGATGACCAGCAGCTCGCGCGTGCCCGCGGCGACGAGCTTTTCCGCCTCGCGCAGGATTGCGTCCGGGCGGCGGCTGACGAGATCGCCGCGCAGGCTCGGAATGATGCAGAAGGAGCAGCGGTGGTTACAACCTTCCGAGATCTTCAGATAGCTGTAGTGCTTGGGCGTCAGCTTCAGGTCGCGCTCGGGCACGAGGTCGAGGAAGGCCGACGGGGCGATCGGCGCTGCCTCGTGCACGGCACCTACGACCTGCTCATACTGATGCGCGCCGGTGACGGCGAGCACGTCGGGGAAGCGCTCGCGGATCAGTTCGGCTTCCTTGCCCATGCAGCCGGTGACGATGACGCGGCCGTTCTCCGCGATCGCCTCGCCGATGGCTTCGAGGCTCTCCTCCTTGGCAGAATCGAGGAAACCGCAGGTGTTGACGAGCACCACGTCGGCCCCGGCATAGTCGGGCGACATGGAATAGCCGTCAGCACGCAGCTTGGTGAGGATCCGCTCGCTGTCGACGAGGTTCTTCGGACAGCCAAGCGATACCATGCCGATCTTCGGCGGGGAGGGGAGTTCTATGATCATGGAGCGGGCGGGCACATAGTGCAACGCAGCGCATTTTACTAGGCCTCGATGAGATGCTTCGTGGTCCGGTTGCGTCCTTCGAGCTTCGAGCGGTATAGCGCGCGGTCCGCCTGATCGAGCGCTTGGGCCAGCATATCCTCGATCGGAGCCCCGTTCAGCTCGACTGCGGTTACTCCGAAACTGGCCGTCACCGGGACCGGGGTACCATCTTCGAGATAGCCGGCGGCGATGCCGGAGCGGACGCGGTCCATCGCTTCGACGGCCTCTTCCGCGCTGCTGTTGACGAGCAGCAGGGCGAATTCCTCACCACCGATCCGGCCGATGAGATCGCCCTTGCGCAGGGCTGTCGACAGGCTGCGCGAGATGAAATGCAGCGTGCGATCGCCGGCGGTGTGGCCGAAGCGATCGTTGATGCTCTTAAAGTGATCGATGTCGACCAGTGCGATAGCGATCGGCAGGCGATGGCGCCGACCATTGGACACCGCGCGAACGGCCGCCTCGTGGAAACCGCGCCGGTTGAGCACGCCCGTCAGTGGATCACTGGCGGCGAGCGCCCGCAGCTTGACCGCAAGGTCCGAGGCGAGGAGCAGGTTCGCTGCCACGCCGTTGGCGACGAACACAGGCGTCAGGCCGGCGAGGTAGAAATCCGTGAAGAAGGTCTGGAGCGATGCATCGTCCGGATGGAACTTGCTTTGCATGTCGAGCCAGACGAGCAGCAGCTCGAACAGGATGAACAACCCAAGCATCGCCATGGTTACCCACTCGGCGGGCTCGGGGCGGCGGTCGCGCGGGCGAATCGCCGCGACCGCGATCGTCAGCATGGAGGCCGTAAACAGCCCGTCCGTCGCCGACAGCCACCATGGATGCGAAGTATGGCGCAGCGCTTCATTGGCCAGGAACACACTGGTGAAGGCAAACCCGATTCCACGCGCCCAGCTTGGCAGGCCGGCACGCTGCCGGGCTCCGACCGCCACCAGAGCGGCGGCCGCCAGGATGCATGCAAACTCGACCACTTCCAGCACCGGATAGAAATCCGGACGCGCGGTCGCCAACGCGACGGCCATGATCTCCACGCCATAAAGGAAATAGGCGATCGCCCAGCTCAGCGCATGGCGTGGCCGGCCAAAGCTCGCCCAGCCGATCGACATGGCGCCGCCGAGCACGAGGCTGATCACCAGCATCGCTGCCGAGATTACCACGCTTGCCTGAATGTCTGCTCCCCCCATGACGGACCGCTACTCCCGTGCGACGGGCAGATAGCGCAGCGGATCAACCGGTGTGCGCTTGTCACGGATCTCGAAGTGGAGCTGCGGCTTGTTCACCGATCCTGTGGCGCCGGCGCGCGCGATCACGTCGCCGCGATGGACGGTCTGTCCGCGCGTCACGAGGATCTGTTCGGCATGGCCGTAGGCCGTGATCCAGCCGTCGCCATGCTTGATGAGGATTAGGCCGCCATAGACAGCGATGGCGGAGCCCGCATAGGCTACCACACCGTCCGCCGCCGCCTTGATCGGGTCGCCGCGATTGGCGGCGATGTTGATGCCGTCGTTGCGGCGACCGTCCCCCGACGGACCGAAACGGCCGACGATCTGGCCCAGGAGCGGCCAGTCGAACTTGCCCGAGAAGGCGCGCGGCTCGGCAATGGCGACGTCAGTGTGGAGCGGCTTCCTGGGCGTCGCGGTCGGCGGCTTAGGTGCGGCGTCGGTCGCGATGGCCGGTTCAGAGCCGGTCGCCAGGTCGTCGATGTCGAGGCTGAAGGCGTCGGCGCGCTGCTCGACGGTCATGTGCGCCGTCTCCGCAGCACTTGGAAGCAGCAGGCGCTGGCCGTTCCGCAGCACGTAAGGCGGCTGAAGATCGTTCATGTCGGCGATGCGGGACCATTCGATCCCGTATGCACGCGCGATGGCGATGCCGCTTTGTCCTTCTCGCACGAGATGATAGCGGCCGCCTGGGATCTTCAGGCGCTGCCCGGTTCGCACCATAAAGGGCGCCGGGATGTCGTTGGCGCGCGCGATCGCTTCCGAGCCCGCGCCGGTCCGGTTGCCGATCGAGCGGATGGTGTCACCTGGTTTTACCACATAGACCGCATCGGCAATGGTCTGCGCGTCGGCGGACACCTGCCGGGTCAGCCAGGAAGGCGTTGGTTGCTTGACCGAGCTCGGGATGTCGACGGTACGGATGTGCTTGTGGTCGGAATTCGGCACTTCGGTCGAAAGCGGGCGCGTGTCGCGCGAAGAGGAGGACGGGGCGCCATAACCGTTGTCGCTATAGGATTCGGGTGGGGCGCCGTGCGGAATGCAGCCGCTGGTCGCCAAAAGCGCGATCGCCATCACCCAACGACCGGAACGCGCCGTCATGCCCCGAAACCCCGCAACTACCCCTGCTCGTGCCTTACTGATCGAAGGCCTTGCTGCCAAGTCTCGCGCGATCAATAGCTTGCGGCAAGGGAGGGTAGCGCTTGGCGGTGCGTGAGGTCGAGATGGAGCGGTGTCACCGCGATATGGCCCGTGGCGATGGCCTCCAGGTCGGTATCCTGATCAGGCGTGTGAACAATGCCGCCCAGGTGCAGCCAATAATAGGGAAATCCACGCGGATCGATCTGCTGCTTCATCCGTGCCCGGCCATAGTCGCGGATGCCCTGGCCAACGACCCGGATGCCCTTCACCTCGTCTGCGGGCAGCGCCGGGAAGTTGACGTTCACCAGCATCCCCGGTGTGAACGGTGCATCGAGCAGCGGGCGGATCACCCGCTCGCCCCAAGCCTCTGCCGCTGCGAAAGAGACATTCTCGCCCGCGGCTTCACGCGCATAGACCTGGCTCAGCGCCACCGAGCGTATGCCGGCGAGCGCGCCCTCCATCGCGGCGGAGACCGTGCCGGAATAGGTCACATCCTCGCCGAGATTGGCGCCGCGATTGACGCCGGACAGGATCAGATCCGGCGGGCCGTCGAGCACCTCGAGCAGCGCCATCATCACAGCGTCGGTGGGCGTTCCTGTCACCGAGAAGCGCCGATCTCCATGCTTGCGCAGACGAAGCGGGCGGGTGAGAGTGAGCGAATGTCCCGCGCCTGACTGCTCCTCGGATGGCGCCACCACCCAGACATTGTCGCTGAACCGCCGGGCCATCGCTTCTGCGACCGCAAGGCCGCGGGCGTTGATGCCGTCATCGTTGGTGACGAGGATGCGCATGATCAGGCCGGCTCGATCGCTTCGAGGCCACCCAAATAGGGCCGGAGCACCTCGGGGATGCAAACCGCGCCGTCGGCGGTCTGATAGTTCTCCATTACCGCCACCAATGTCCGGCCGACCGCGAGGCCGGAGCCGTTCAGCGTGTGGACGAAGCGCGTGCCCTTGGTCTCGCCGGTCGGGCGATAGCGCGTGTTCATACGGCGCGCCTGGAAGTCGGTGCAGTTCGAGCAGGAAGAAATCTCGCGATAACGCTGCTGCCCGGGCAGCCACACCTCCAGATCGAAGGTCTTCGCGGCCGAGAAGCCCATGTCGCCGGTGCAGAGCAGCATCCGCCGATAGGGCAGTTTGAGCGCCTCCAGCACGGTTTCGGCGGCGCGCGTCATGCGCTCATGCTCCGCCTCGGACTGATCCGGTTGGACGATCGAGACGAGCTCGACCTTCTCGAACTGATGCTGCCGGATGATGCCGCGTGTGTCGCGGCCCGCTGCACCAGCCTCGGCGCGGAAGCAGTTGGTGAGCGCCGTCATGCGCAGCGGAAGCTCCTGCTCGCTGAGGATCTTCTCGCGCACATAGTTGGTGAGGCTCACCTCCGCCGTCGGGATCAGCCAGCGGCCATCGGTTGTCTGGAACAGGTCGTGGGCGAACTTTGGAAGCTGGCCGGTGCCGAACATCGCCTCGGTTCGCACGAGGAGTGGCGGCGCCACCTCGATATAACCGTGCTCCTGCGTCTGATGGTCGAGCATGAACTGGCCGAGCGCACGGTTGAGACGGGCGATCTGGCCGCGGAGATAGACGAAACGCGCGCCGGACACAGTCCCGGCAGCGTCGAAGTCCATGCCGAGCGTGCGGCCGAGATCGTCATGCTCGCGCGGGGTGAAGCCGAGCGCTTCCGGCTTCCCCCAGTGAGACACGACGACATTGTCGTTCTCGTCGGCGCCTTGCGGTACGTCGGCGGCCGCGCGGTTCGGGGTCTCGGCGAGGTGGGCGTTAAGTTGTTCGGCAATGGCGGCTTCCTGCGCCTCGCCATCGGCGATCACCTGCTTCAGGCGCGCGACTTCGGCCTGCATCGCTTCGCCCCCGGCGCGGTCGCCCGAGGAGAACGCCTTGCCGATTTCCTTCGACAGGCGATTACGCTCGGCCTGCGCCGTCTCGACCGTCAGGCCGGCTTGCCGGCGATCGGCATCGAGCGCGGCGAAAGCGCTGGCGTCAAAGGTGGTGCCACGGCGCTGCATCTCGGCAGCGAAGGCGGCGGGATCGTCGCGGAGCAGGCGAATGTCATGCATGGGCTAGGGCTATGGCGGCCGCGCCCGGCCTTCGCAACCCTCGCCGGTCGGTCGCGTTTATTCGACGCCAGCATACATCGGAGAAATGCTATGCGCGTATCCCGCAACTGCGTCATCCTTGTGGCCGACGGCCGCAAACGCCTGCTCCTGCGCAACGAGGGGGACGCAGAGGCGCTGAGCCTAACCGTCTTCAGCGCGTTCGAGGACAGCAGCCAACGGACCCGCGACATGGTGACTGATTCGCCTGGCCGCACCTTTGCTCCCAATTCGGGAGGCGGCGCCTTCCCGGCGGCGGATGCGCATGACGTGGAGGAGTCGCGTTTCGCAGCCGACACGGCAGAGATGCTGAGCCGTGCGGTGCTCTCCGGAGATTTTTCCGACGTGATCGTTATGGCTCCGCCTAAGACATTGGGGCAGTTGCGCAAGCATTATCGTCCGGACGTCGAGAACAGGATTACTCGGGAGATCGGCAAGGACATGACCAGAAGCCCCGTGGAGCAGATCGAAAAGATCCTCGTGGCGCTGGATTGAAGTCGTTTTGCGCCTCGTCGCTTCTGCGCCCCGGTTCGTCTCGCAGGGGTTCACTCTTTTGGCGTTTGAATGTGTTGATGCTTCGGTTTGGATGAGATCCATGGAGGATTAACGATGAAGTTCATGAAGACGGGGCTGATGCTGGGGGCTGCCACGGCGATGGTGCCGGCTCTGGCGTTTGCC
>FTCZ01003667.1_pt1 | contig 10953 bp, 9 predicted proteins | sample 1658871 | NCBI WGS metagenome assembly FTCZ01 (sample SAMEA3914864, study PRJEB12502) | metagenome | biome: forest; material: soil | place: USA | collected 2012-03-12 | depth 0.3 m
ACCTGACGAGAGCGACGATCGAATCGTCGGATCGGAAAGGTGAATCCGTTCTGCCGACATCGACTCTCATGCCTCTTGCGGCTGTTGGCGATTTGATCAGGGAGCTTGCCGCCGGACGCACCTCTTTCTCCCTGGTGTCTTTCGTTGCTGAAGGCGGCGGTGAGGTCGTTCGGTTCGATGTGAAGGTAATCGACGCCGCCTCGCTGCAGTCGACGCCGCCGGCCGAAAAGCAGATAGACGAGCAAGGCAAGCGTTCGTGGCCGGTCGCCCTGACGGTAACGCGCGTCGACGCCGAAAAGCAGAAGCCCCTGACCTCGATCCGCATGCAGGTCTTCGAGACAGGAGTGATCGATCGCCTGGTCGTCGATGCCGGCCCGGTGACGGTAACGGCTTACTTACGCGGGTTGCACATGTTGGAAAGGCCGGATTGCCCGCGCAAGTAGAGCATGTATGCCGGGAGAGTTCGCGGCCTCGCGGGCGGTGGCGGGAGCGCTCGTGTCTCTCACTTGTCTTCGAATCGCGTGTCTATTGCATTCCTTGCTGAAGGACATTCAGCAATGGAGCGACAAGCAGTCGGGCACGTTTGCCGACACGCTCAGTCGGCTATGAAAGGATTCCTGGGAAGACTGCCGGCGGGAGATGGCCGATGTACCGTTCGGACCATGTCGATGAAAGCGCGCAAGGCGGCCGGGATTTGCCGGTGACCCGGGTAATATAGAAAGAGTCCCTCGAAGGAAGGTGACCAGTCCTTGAGCACGCGGACCAATTGTCCCGACTTCAGGAACGGCTCGGCTCGAGCTTCGATCGTGTATGCGATGCCGAGCCCGTCGACTGCTGCGCGCACTGCCAGATCGGGGTCGTTGACCATCAGCCCGCCTTCCACCGGAACCTTCTGCGACTTGCCGTTGCGCTCGAAGAGCCAATCGAACACCGCACCGTCGGCATTCCAGCGATACCGCACACAACTGTGACCGGCGAGGTCTTCCGGGCCGCGTGGCCGGCGTTGCGTCGCGAAGTAGGAGGGTGCGCCGACCACGGCTATTTTCATCGGTCCTGTCACCCGGACGGCAATCATGTCGGCCGCTGCCCGGTTTTGCGGACCGATACCCGCGTCGAATCCCTTCGCGACGATGTCAACCGTGGCCTCGCTTACCTGAAGCTCAAGCTGCACGTCCGGGTAGGTCGCCAGAAAGCGTTGCCAGACCGGTACGATCACCGCCGTCGCTGCCGTATGACCTGCGTGGATTCGCAGACGTCCAAAAGGCCGGCCGCGCTCGCGGTCCAGGTCTTCCAAGGCGTCGACGACCTGATTGATCGCCGGCCGTAGCCGCTCCAGCAGGCGAAGTCCTGCATCGGTCAGCGATACGCTGCGAGTCGTGCGGTTCAGCAAGCGCATTCCGAGTCGTTCCTCGAGTTGGCGCATTGAATGACTGAGTGCGGACGGTGTAACGCCAAGCCGCAGCGCGGCAGCCCGGAAGCTGAGCTGATCGGCGATAGCAACGAACGAGGTTAGATCGGAGAGGTTGCCGCGGCTGCGCATTCCTGAATTCTCCTCAACACCGAATGCAATAGATACAGGGTTTTCATTCGCCGCCTCCAGCAACATCTTCGGCCCGTGTCTAGTCGAGCGGAGGTCGGGTGATTAAAGACAAGGGAGCCACTCCGCTGCGTGGGATAAGGACGGACACGCGGATGCAAAAGGCTGATTCGCCGCAGGCTCAAGCGGGCCCACCGACTCTGCGGCCGATCGAGGCCGACAGTTCCGATGCACCGGTTCGCTCGACGGTCCCGATCAGGAAGGCTTCGCGGGTTGCATCTCTGCTGCGGCCGCGGCGGGTATTGTTCCTGTTGCTTCCGCTCGCGCTGATTGCCGGCGGATATTGGTATGTCATCGGCGGCCGGATGATGTCGATGGACGATGCCTATGTCGAGGCCGAGAAGGTCGGCATTTCGACCGATGTTTCCGGCGTCGTCAAAGAGGTCGCCGTTAGGGAAAACCAGCATGTCGAAGCGGGGCAGGTCCTCTACCGCCTCGATGATCTTCCATTTCGGCTGTCGCTTGCGCGTGCCGAAGCGCAGGTCGGCACGGTGCGGAACGATCTCAATGCACTCAAGGCGAACTACCAGGAAATGCAGGCGCAGATCGGCCAAGCCCAGTATGACGTCGATTATTACGTATCGGAACTCCACCGCTCGCAGGATCTTCTGACGGCGCGTGTCGCCTCCCAGGCGGCGTTCGATATGGCGCGACGGAACCTGCAGAACGCACAGCAAAAGCTCACTTCGCTCAATCACCAGCTTGGCGCGATCGTGGCCAACCTCAGCGGCGATCCCGGCATTCCGGTCGAGCACCATCCGCGCTATCTCGATGCCCTTGCGCAGCGCGACGAGGCAGCGCGTCAACTTGCTCACACAGTCGTCACCGCGCCGTTCGCCGGCATCGTGACGAATGTGCCGTCGATCGCGCCGGGCAAGTATCTGCAGGCTTCCATGACCGCCTTTTTTCTCGTCGCCACAGATCATGTTTGGGTCAACGCGAATCCCAAGGAGACAGAGCTAACTCATGTCCGAGCGGGACAACCGGTCACGGTTGCCGTGGATACGTATCCGGATGCGCAATGGCATGGTGTCGTCGAGAGCATCAGCCCGGCGGCGGCCCAGGAGTTCTCGCTGCTGCCTGCGCAGAACACCAGCGGCAACTGGGTGAAAGTCGTGCAGCGAATCCCGATGCGGGTACGCGTCGACACTAGTGACAAGGATCTGCCGTCGTTGCGCGCCGGGATGAGTGTCGAGGTCGAAGTCGACACGGGTCGTGCACGGGGCTGGCCGCACTTCCTGACGGGCTGGTTCGGCCACGCGCGACGGGAGCCCTGATGCCTGCGGAAGGCACCCCGGCTGCCGGCAATCGGGCGGCGATCACGGTCTGCGTGATCCTTGCCACCCTCATGCAAGCGCTCGACACGACCATCGCCAACGTGGCATTGCCCTACATGCAGGGCAGTGTCTCGGCCAGTCAGGACCAGATCGACTGGGTGCTGACGTCGTATATCGTCGCCGCTGCGATCATGACGCCGCCGACCGGTTATCTCGCCGGACGGTTTGGATTGAAGCGCCTGTTCCTTTTCTCCGTTGTCGGCTTCACCGTCGCCTCGATGCTTTGCGGCATGGCGCAGTCCCTGGTCGAGATCGTGCTGTTCCGGGTCTTGCAGGGCCTGTTCGGCGCCGCTCTCGTGCCGCTTTCGCAGACCGTGCTGCTAAACATCAATTCCAAGGAGCGGCAGGGATCGGCGATGGCGCTGTGGGGCGTCGCCGTGATGGCCGGTCCCGTTCTGGGACCTGTGCTCGGCGGCTGGCTGACCGAAGCCTATAGCTGGCGCTACGTCTTCTACATCAATCTGCCGATCGGCATCCTTGCCTTCCTGGGCCTCTCGACGTTCCTGTCCGAGACGCCCCGCAACGCCGCGGCGAAGCTGGACTGGTTCGGTTTCGGTACTATCAGTCTGGCGATCGGCGCGTTGCAGGTAATGCTGGATCGGGGCGAGGAGCTGGACTGGTTCGGCTCCAGTGAGATCGTCATCGAAACCATCATCGGCACCTCCGCGCTTTACTTGTTCCTGGTCCATACTTTCACAGCGCGCGAACCGTTTGTGAGGCCATCGCTGTTTCGCGACCGCAACTTTGCCGCGGGCATACTCTTCGTCGCCATCGTCGGGCTCACCTACTACGCCTCGCTGGCGCTGCAGCCTCCCTACATCCAGAATCTCATGAACTACCCGATCGTCAGCGCCGGTCTCGTGATGGGGCCGCGGGGCGTCGGCACGATGGGCGCCATGCTGGTCGTTGGAAAGCTGATCGGGCGGGTCGACACCCGTGCGCTCCTCGGCACCGGCCTCGGCCTCACCGCCTGGTCGTTCTACGTCATGACGGGTTGGACGCCGGATATCTCGCAGAAGACCATTGTCGTCGTCGGAATCGTCCAGGGCATCGGTCTCGGCTTCATCTTCGTGCCGCTCAGTGTCGTCACCCTGTCGACACTGTCGTCGACCGAGCGAGCGGAAGGCGCCGGCCTCTACAGCCTGTCGCGCAACATCGGCTCCAGCGTCGGCATCTCGGTGGTGAACAGCCTGTTGACCCGGAACACCCAGGTCAATCACGCCGCCATCGCTCAGAACGTCACCGCCGTCAACCGGATGTTCGAGATGCCAACTGTCGCCGAGGCATGGAATCCGCTGACCGCAGGTGGACGTGCCGCGCTCGACGCCGTCATCACGCGGCAGGCACAGATCATCGCGTACATCGACGACTACAAGTTGCTGATGATCGCCACGATCGCCGTGCTCCCGCTGCTTATGGTTTTTAGAAAGCCGTCCGGCAAGACGGCGCCCGATCACACGATCGCAATGGAATAGTGAAACCAAGGAGAAACGGCCAAGGAGGAATCTGCTCATGAGCTTTTACGTTGAATTTACCGCCGCCTCCCATGACGACGCTCTAAGGATCGTCCTCGCGGAAGAGATTCTGCCCGACTGCGTGCGCACGTTCATATGCCAGGCGGTAGAGGCCTATCCTGCCGCCGCCGCGATCTACGTCAAAGCCGTCGGGCATCTTTACAGCAAAGACTACGAAGTCAGCAGCGCAGAGATCGTCGTTCGCGAAATCAAGCTTCGACAGCCAAGAACAGGACCGCCGGCAAATGGATAGATATCACAGAGACATGGAATGCTGATTCGAGGAAGACGGGTTTGGGCAAAATTCTCGGGTGCGGTTTTGATGATCGTAACGGCAACTGGCTGCACCGTCGGGCCGGATTTCAAGTCGCCGGCGGCACCCTCCACGACCGGCTACACTGCACCGGGCGAGGAGTCGCTATCTGCCGCCGACGCTGGAGCCAGGGCGCCAAAGCAAAGCGCCGTGCTCGGCGAGAAGGTGATAGCCGAATGGTGGACGCTCTTCAGCTCGCCCGATCTCGACCAATTGGTCAAGCAGGCGATCGCCGGCAGCCGCACGCTGGAAAGCGCAAATGCAAGGCTGGTCCAGGCGCGGGAAGCCGTCACGAGCGCGTCCGGGGCGCTCTACCCCCAACTCGGCGCCAATGCCAGCGTCGGGCAACAGAGACTGAGCGCCACTTCGTTTGGATTGGGGCCGCAAGCTTTCCCGCTTCCTCCGAGCTTCACTCTGTATCAGGTGGGTCCGACGGCCAGCTACGCGCTCGACATCTTTGGCGGCACGCGTCGAAACATCGAGCAGAAATCTGCCTTGGCCGAATTCCAGCTCCGTCAACTCGACGCGGCCTATCTGACCCTTACCGGCAATACGGTGACCCAGGCGATCCAGATCGCGGCGATTCGTGCTGAGCAAAAGGCCGTCAGCGACATTCTCGACATCGATCGGCAGAACCTGGATCTCGTGCGTAAACAGCGTCAAGCGGGGTCCGTACCTGACCGCGATGTGGTCCTCGCCGAAAGCCAGCTCGCCGCGGACGAGACATTGCAGCCCGGGCTTGACCAGCAGTTGAGCGTGGCCAAGCACGCCCTGGCCGTTCTTCTGGGGCGCTCGCCGGGCGAGTGGTCGCCACCGAATTTCGATCTGGCCGCGCTCACCCTGCCGAAGCAACTGCCCGTCAGCCTGCCCTCGGAACTCGTTCACCAACGCCCTGACATCCAGGCGGCCGAAGCGCAGCTCCATGCCGCCAGCGCCCAGATCGGCATCGCAACGGCGCGACTCTATCCAGCTATTACGCTGTCGGCCGGCCTTAGTTTCACGGCGCTGGACCTCGGACAGATGTTCAACCCGGCCGGCCTGGTGTGGAGCATCGCGTCGGGACTCACCCAGCCCGTCTTCGATGGCGGTACGCGGCGCGCCGACCGTCGGGCCGCTCTGGCTGCCTTCAAGGCGTCCGCCGCCGATTACCAACAGACTGTGCTGCAAGCTTTCGGGCAGGTCGCGGACCTCCTGCAGGCGCTGACGCATGACGCGCATCTCCTGGCTGCCCAACAGCGTGCCCTTGACCTTGCATCCGAGGCAGTGCGGCTGCAACGCATCAGCTACGAGCGCGGCGGCACCGGGATTCTCGACCTGCTGGATGCCCAGCGCCAACGCCAGCAGGCGCTGCTCGGCTATGTCCGGGCGGAAGTCCAGCGCTACCAGGACACGATTGCGCTGCTCGTGGCAATGGGCGGCGGACGGCTGAGCTCATGAGCGGAGCCATGCTTCATGCCTTCGGAATTCCCGCTTCCTCATCGGTTCGTCGTTCACCCCCCCAATCTATGAACGCGACCCGATGGCCCCGACGCTCGTCTCCCGATCGGCGTCGGGGTTTCCTTCGGCTCATCGACCAATCGGGGGCACAATGGACAACGCTTATATGTCCGCCATCGCGGCTCTTGCGGGCTCGGCAATCGGCGGCCTAGCCACAATTGCCACGACGTGGCTTACGCATCACGCGCAGACACGCGCTCAGCGGTCTGCACAGTCAACGGCCCGTCAGGAGCACCTTTACAGCGAGTTCATCGATGAAGCCGCGAAGTTGGTGACGGACGCCCTGACCCATGAGCTCGATGATCCGTCGAAACTCATCCGTCTCTACGCGCTCACCGGAAAGTTGCGGCTCTTCGCTCCTGCCGATGTCATATCGCAAGCAGAAGAGGTCATGCAGCGCATCGTCCGGAATTACGCTCTCCCGAACAGAGATTTTCGTAATCCAGAGAGCAGGCGAGAGCATAGCAGCGACGTGCTTCGAGCATTCAGCGAAGCATGCCGCAAGGATTTGTGCGTCTAGGCGCTACTTGTCGAGCCAGAAGGTGTCGAAGCGGACGCAGTCGTAGATGCCGAAATATTCCTTCGGGTTGTGGCCCTTCACATAGTCGTACCAGACATCGTTGATCTTCTCCCAGGACACCGGCAGGACGGGCGGGTCCTGCTCCATGATGTCCTCGGCCTTGCGGATCAGCGCCAGCCGCTTGGCGGGATCGACCTCGGTGTCGATGCCGGGCAGCAGGGCGTTGAACGCCTCGTTGTTCCAGAAGCCGTAGTTCTGCGGCCCGTCCTTCTTGTACCAGGCGTTGAAATAGTCCGACGGGTCGAGCAGCGTCGACACGACGGCGCCGATGGCGAGATCGAAGTTGCCGGACTTGATGTCGTCGAACCACACCGATTCGACCACCGTGCGCAGCTTGACCTCGACGCCCAGTCCCTGCTGCAGCATGGCCTGGACCGCCTGCGCCCACAGCTTGAAGGAGGCGACCTCACGCACCATGAAGTCGAGGGGCTGCTTGAAGCCGCTGCCATAGCCGGCGGCAGCCATTAGCGCCTTGGCTTCCTTGACCGCGGCGGTGGTGTCGGACTGATAGCCGAGGCGCTTGGTGAGCTGGTCGAGCGGCGTGGCGAACTCGGAGAACGGGTAGATCATGCCGCCCATCATCATCGGCGCCACGTCCTTGACCACGTCGACCAGCACCGGCTTGTCGAGCGCCAGGTTGAAGGCGCGGCGCACGCGGGCATCGTCGAGCGGCTTCTTCTTGTTGTTCATCCAGGTGCCCTGGATGACGCTTTGGTAGAAGTTCAGCGACTGCATGCCCTTCGTCTCTTTGGCCTTGCGCGCCGTCACCGGATCGACGATGCGGGCGTAGTCGACGCGGTTGGACAGGATCGCCGAGCCCAGCTCGGGCGAGAACGGCAGCGCATGATAGAACTCGATGCCGTCGAGATAGGGCAGGCCCTTGTTCCAGTACTTGTCGTTCTTTTCCATCACCCAGACTTCGTTCTCGACGCGGCGCTTGCTCTTGTAGGGGCCGGTGCCGGGGATATCGACGACGCGGCGCAGGTTGTACTGGTTGTCCTCCAGCGTCCTCTTGCGCACGATCGTATTCCAGCCCGAGGCGAAGGCCGCCATCATGAAGCTGGCGGGCCGCGATTCGGAGAGCTTGAACACCACCGTCTTCTTGTCGGGCGCGGTGATCTCGCTCACCGTCGTGAACAGCGTCGAGCGGGGAATGCTGACCCCTGCCGGCGGCTTGGCAATGCGGTCGTAGGTGGCCTTGACGTCCTCGGACGTGAAGTCCGCGCCGTCATGGAACTGCACGCCCTCGCGCAGATGGAAGGTGTAGGTCTTGCCGTCCTTGGCGATCTCCCAGCTGTGCGCGAGGTCGGGGATGATGGTCTTGCCGCTGTCGCGCGGATCGCGCCGCACCAGGTTGTCGAACATGCAGCCCTGGCAGCCCAGGCTGTTGATGGTGCCCGACTGGTGCATGTCGAAGTGCGGCGGGCGCGAGGTGATGGCGTATTTCAGCACGCCGCCCTTCTTCGGGTTGGGCTCCGGCGCGGCGAGCTGGAATTTCGAGCCATCGAACTCGTTGGGCACGCCCTGGGCCAAGGCCTGCCAGGGCATGCCGAACAGCGTCGCGGTGGCGGCTGCACTGCCTTTCACGAAGTCGCGGCGATTTACGCGTGGCTGTCCACTCTCCGACTTGCGCATTGTAGCCTCCCTTTTGGTCTTTGTTTGACCGAGCACGATGTGCTGAGATGGTTTGCCCATCCGTTATGGGCCAAGAAATACCACGATAGATTTCAGGGAGTCATTGTTTGAATCCGACCCAGCCGGCCCCGCGGGCCGCGGGTGAGCGGGCCGTGGCGCCCGCTGCCCCGGTGCTGCAGGTCGACGACCTCCAAACGCATTTCTTCACCGCGGTCGGCACCGTGCGCGCCGTCGACGGCGTTTCCTATGAGTTGAAGACCGGCGAGACACTGGGCGTGGTGGGTGAATCGGGCTGTGGCAAGAGTGTGTCCGCGCTGTCCATTTTGCGACTGGTGGCCAATCCGCCGGGCCGGATCGTCGGCGGCGCCATCCGCTTCCAGGGCCGCAACCTGCTCGAGCTCAGCGAGAAGGAGATGGAGGGCATCCGCGGCAACGAGATCTCGATGATCTTCCAGGAGCCGATGACGAGCCTCAATCCGCTGTACACGATCGGACGGCAGGTCAGCGAGGCGATCGCGCTGCACCAGGGCCTGTCGCGCGGCGAGGCGATGAATCGGGCCGTCGAGATGCTGCGTCAGGTCTATATCCCCGAGCCCGAGCGGCGCGTGCATGCCTATCCGCACCAGCTGTCCGGCGGCATGCGCCAGCGCGTGATGATCGCCATGGCTCTGTCGTGCAATCCCAAGGTGCTGATCGCCGACGAGCCGACCACGGCGCTCGATGTCACCATCCAGGCGCAGATCCTCGATCTCCTGCGCGAGCTGCAGAAGACCTTCGGGACGGCGATCATCCTGATCACGCACGACATGGGCGTGGTGGCCGAGAACGCCGATCGCGTCGTGGTGATGTACGCCGGCCGCAAGGTCGAGGAGGCGACGGCGGCCGAACTGTTCGACAATCCCGGCCATCCCTATACGCGCGGCCTGCTGGGCTCGATCCCGCATCTCGACAACGCGGCGCGGAGCGATGTGGGCCGGGCGCGCCTCACCGAAATCAAGGGCATGGTGCCGTCGCTGTTCAACCTGCCCCGGGGCTGCAGCTTCGCGCCGCGGTGCAGCTTTGCGACCGATCGCTGCCGCGTCGAGACACCTTCGCTTGTGCAATACCGGCCCGGTCATTGGGTCGCCTGCTGGCATGCCGACCGGCTGCTGGGAGGCGCGTCATGAGCGAAGCCAGCCCACTGCTCGAAGTCACGGACCTCAAGAAGCATTTCCCGATTCGCAAGGGCGTCTTCTCGCGCGTGTCGGGCCAAGTCTATGCCGTCGACGGCGTGTCGTTCTCGATCGGCCGTGGCGAGACGCTGGGGCTGGTGGGCGAGAGCGGCTGCGGCAAGTCGACGGTGGGGCGCACGCTGCTCAAGCTGCTGGAGCCGACCGACGGCACCATTCGCGTCGGCGGCAAGGACATCACCCGGCTCGATGCCGCGGGGATGCTGCCGTACCGTCGGCGCATGCAGATGATCTACCAGGATCCCTACGCCTCGCTGAACCCGCGCATGACGGCGGGTGAGATCGTGAGCGAGCCCATGATCATCCACGATTCGGGTACGCCGCAGGAGCGCCACGAGCGCACCGCTGCGCTGTTCCAGCGGGTCGGCCTGCGGCCCGAGGCAGCGGCCTCCTATCCGCACGAATTCTCCGGCGGCCAGCGCCAGCGCATCGGCATCGCCCGCGCGCTCGCGCTCAATCCCGACCTGATCGTGGGCGACGAGCCCGTCTCGGCGCTCGACGTGTCGATCCAGGCGCAGATCATCAACCTGCTGATGGACCTGCAGGACGAATTCAAGCTGTCCTACCTGTTCGTCGCCCACGACCTCGCGGTCGTGGAGCACATCAGCCATCGCGTCGCGGTGATGTATCTCGGCCGCATCGTCGAGATGACGGACAAGAAGAGCCTGTTCGAGATGCCGCTGCATCCCTACACCGAAGCGCTGCTCTCGGCCGTGCCGATCCCCAAGGCGAGCGCGCGCGGCCGCAAGCGGGTGATCCTGACGGGCGACGTGCCGAGCCCGATCAATCCGCCGCCGGGCTGCCACTTCCACGCCCGCTGTCCCTACGCCATGCCGCGCTGCAAGATCGACGTGCCGGCGCTGCGCGAGGTGACGCCGGGCCACTTCGCCTCGTGCCATCTGCACGATGGCGGGGTGACGTTCCCGCTGCGGGCGCCCGCGTCCTAGGTCCGGACTTTCCCAGGTTTCCCGGGTTTCCCACGCGGGGTGGGAAGCCTCCGATACCGATGGCGCAAGGCTCTTGCGCGATTCTTCCCACTTTCCCACGTCTGCATGCTCGTGCCCGCCGGGAAAAAATCGGTCGCTCGCGAGGATTGGGTTGAAACGCCGGCCCTGCTGCATCGCAGCCGATTCCTCGCGAGGCTCGCGAGCTTCGCGAGGACCGCTGCTGGGATTTGATAGAAGGTTGGAAGTTTCGGGCGTTCTGAGCACGTCGCGCTCCTGTGGGAATGGCAATGTTGCCCTCACCATA
>FTCZ01002493.1_pt1 | contig 10937 bp, 13 predicted proteins | sample 1658871 | NCBI WGS metagenome assembly FTCZ01 (sample SAMEA3914864, study PRJEB12502) | metagenome | biome: forest; material: soil | place: USA | collected 2012-03-12 | depth 0.3 m
GATCAGGGCAGCGCTAGCCGGATGAATTCTGGCAGCTTCGCGCTCGTGCCCTGGATTTGATCCGGGGCCCATAAGCGCGAATACCTGCGGTATCAGCACCAACCGCTTTATTTTTTCGGAACGGCCGGTGGTTCTGGGTCCCGCATCAAGTGCGGGAAACCCGCCTAATTCGCCAACCCGCCCGCCTTCTCGATAAAGGCCGCCACCTCCGCCGCCCCCTGCCCACTACGCACGCTGGCGAAGACATAGGGCTTCGCACGACGCATCGTCTTCGTGTCCGTCTCCATCACCGCGAGGCTCGCACCGACATGCGGCGCAAGATCAGTCTTGTTGATGACGAGCAGATCGGAACGCGTGATGCCCGGGCCGCCCTTGCGGGGGATTTTCTCGCCACCTGACACGTCGATGACATAGATGTTCAAATCCGCCAGTTCCGGCGAGAAGGTCGCGGCAAGATTGTCGCCGCCTGACTCGATCAGAATCAGATCGAGTTTTGGAAAACGCCGGCGCATTTCCTCGATCGCGGCGAGATTGATCGAGCAGTCCTCGCGGATTGCCGTGTGCGGGCAGCCCCCCGTTTCCACGCCCATGATGCGTTCCTCCGGCAGCGCACCGGCGACGGTGAGGATGCGGGCATCTTCCTTGGTGTAGATATCATTGGTGATCGCGCAGACATCGTATTTGTCGCGGAAAATCTTGCAGAGCGCCTCGACCAACGCCGTCTTGCCGGAGCCGACCGGGCCGCCGATGCCAACGCGGAGCGGGCCATTGGGAGAAGTCATGAGCGGAACAGCCTCGTATATTGGGTCTCGTGCAGAAGCGATGCGAGATCGGAGCGGAAGGCGACAGAACCTAGATCGTCAAGCGTCGCGCCATGCAATGATTGCGCCGTCCGGCCGACGATTGGTAGAAGCGCCGCGATGACGCGCTGCCCGTCCGTCTGGCCGATCAGGCTCAGGCGGATCGCCGCGGAAGCGAGGTTGGAGACGAAAGCCACACCGAAGGATTCGAGTAGCGTTGGCACTGCGATGCCATGGCCGGCAGCGGCAACGCCCAGAGCAACCGGGTAGGCGATATCGCCGGGAGCGACTTCCTTTAGATGCTCGATCGCCACACAAGGCCAGGCTGCGCGGATGGCCGTCACGAAGGCATTACCTTGCTGGACTGTCTCGAGGCGGCGCTCGGCGGAAGGGGCAAGAGCGGCAGCCAATTCAGCTACTTCCGCCAAGGACTTTGCATCCCGATGCAGCGACGCGCGATAGGCTGCCGTACAGAGAACGGCGTCCGACCGCCATGAGCCCTGCTCGACGAGATCGGTGATCCACGCGATCAGCGCACCGGCATCCCCAACCCAACCCACCTCATGCGCCCATTCGAGCCCATGCGAATAAGCGAAAGAACCAACCGGGAATGCAGGCGAAAGCCAAGCGAGAAGCTTGAGGCCAGCCGAAGGGTCAGCCGTGCTTGTGATGTCCATGCCCGTGATCGTGGTCGTGTCCGCAGCCGCAATCTTCGCCATGGGCGTGATCATGCGAATGGTGATGATCGGCGGGCGATGCCGTCGAGCCGACGGCCATTACGTCACGCTTATCGTGATCATGCTTATGGCCATGATCGTGCGAATGATCGTGGCCATGGTGCTTGTGATCGTCATGATGGTCGTCGCCGTGATCATGGTGGTCGTGGCCGTGATGATGACCATGTCCCTCATAAGCGCCCCGCTCCGGCTCGAAGGGACGCTCGACATGGGCAATGGTCACGCCGAGGCCACGCAGCATCTCTTCCAGCACGTGATCTTCCCCGAGATAGAGCGCCTCACTCGTCAATTCGACCGGCGTGTGACGATTGCCGACATGCCAGGCGGCCTTCAGCAAACGCAGTGGGTTTTCGGAGCGTATTTCCAGAAGCTTTTCCGGCGCTGCCTTAACCTGCATCAGGCGTCCGTCCTCCAGCTTCAGCGCGTCGCCATCCTTGAGCGCCGTCGCCTTTTCAAGATCGAGCAACACTTCCGTCCCGTTCGCGCCGGTCAGAGTGGCGCGCCGGCGGTAGCGATCTTCATGGTCCAGTTCGACCGTATCGGCGACCTTATCAGCCTTGACGGCGAGTTTGCGGGTGATGGCGGTGGCGCGCAGCATGGTGCAACTCCGAGAACAATTGGACTTGGTGATAGCAGGCTGCGCCACCGGCGGAAACCCGCTCGCGGCGGTTGGTAGCAGGCTGCCCCCTACATCAACTTATCGATGACTTTCGGCTCAATCGCTTCGAGCGAAGGCGGCCCAGCGAGACATGGCCCGGCGGCGGCCAAGAAAGCCGCTAGATGGGGCGATTTCATATGGCTATCGACTGCGGTGCGATCCGAATAGCGCTCGACGAAAGTGAAATGGTTCGGCATCGTTACGCTCTCGCTCATGTCATAGGCGAGGCAACCTGGCTCTTCCCGGCTCGCGGCGATGCAGGTTTTGGCGGCCGCGACAAAAATCTCTCGCTTCTCGGCGGCAACCTGGGCATGCGCGATGCAGATCATGACGATTTCCCCCATTTTTATCGACATCCGCAGATACGCGATCGAAGCGCCAGCGGATAATCAGAACAGGAAATACCGCTGCGCCATCGGCAATTCGGTCGCTGGCTCGCAGATCAGCAACTCACCATCTGCGCGCACTTCGTATGTCTCCGGATCGATCTCGATATTTGGCGTCGCATCGTTGTGGATCATCGACTTCTTCGAGATGCCACCGCGTACGTTTTCGACCGCAATCATGGCCTTCTGCGTGCCTATCTTGTCGCGCAAGCCATCGTCAATGGCCGCCTGCGAGGTGAATACGAAGGCGCTTTCGGTCAGCGAGCGGCCGAAGGCTGCGAACATCGGACGGTAATGCACCGGCTGCGGCGTCGGGATCGAAGCGTTCGGGTCGCCCATCGGCGCGGCGATGATCGAACCACCCTTGATGATCATCGAGGGCATAACGCCGAAGAAAGCCGGATCCAAGAGCAAAAGATCGGCAGGCTCCCCCGCCTCGACCGAACCGATATGCTTTGAGAGCCCGTGCGCGATCGCCGGATTGATCGTGTATTTGGCGATGTAGCGCTTTACCCGGAAATTGTCGTTGCCTTTGCCCTTGTCGAGCTCCAACGCGCCCCGCTGGGTCTTCATCTTGTGAGCCGTCTGCCAGGTACGGATGATGACCTCGCCGATGCGTCCCATCGCCTGGCTGTCGGAGCTCATCATCGAAAGCGCACCGAGATCGTGCAAGATATCTTCCGCCGCAATCGTTTCCTTGCGGATGCGGCTTTCGGCGAAGGAGAGGTCCTCCGGAATCTTCGGACTGAGATGATGGCACACCATCAACATGTCGAGATGTTCATCGAGCGTGTTGACGGTGAAGGGGCGCGTCGGGTTGGTCGAGGACGGCAGCACATTCGGCAAGCCGGCGACCTTCATGATATCAGGCGCATGACCGCCGCCCGCCCCTTCCGTGTGGAAAGCATGGATCGTGCGGTTCTTGAAGGCGGCGATCGTGTGCTCCACGAAACCGCTCTCGTTGAGCGTATCCGTGTGGATCATCACCTGCACGTCGTAATCGTCGGCAACCGAGAGACAGTTGTCGATCGTGGCCGGCGTGGTGCCCCAATCCTCGTGCAATTTCATCGCGCAAGCGCCGGCCTTGATCATCTCGATCAGCGGCGCGGGCACGCTGGTATTGCCCTTGGCGGAAATGCCGAGGTTGACCGGGAAGGCATCGAACGATTGCAGCATCCGCATCGTGTGCCAGGGGCCGGGCGTGCAAGTGGTCGCACTAGTGCCCGCGGACGGGCCGGTGCCGCCACCGAGCAGTGTGGTGACGCCGGACATCAGCGCATCCTCGATCTGCTGCGGGCAGATGAAATGGATGTGGCTGTCGAAACCGCCAGCGGTGAGGATCTTGCCCTCGCCGGCGATCACATCGGTTCCCGGCCCGACTATGATATCGACGTTCGGCTGGATATCTGGATTGCCGGCCTTGCCAATCTTGAAGATGCGGCCGGCCTTGATACCAACATCGCCCTTCACGATGCCCCAATGGTCGATCACCACGGCGTTGGTGATCACCGTATCGACCGCGCCGTCCGCGTTCGTAACCTGGCTCTGGCCCATGCCATCGCGGATGACCTTGCCGCCGCCGAACTTCACCTCCTCGCCATAAGTGGTGAAGTCCTTCTCGACCTCGACGATCAGGTCGGTATCGGCAAGCCGCACCTTATCGCCGACAGTCGGGCCAAACATGCCGGCATAGGCGGCGCGGGACATTTTGAAGGACATTGTCGGCGTCTCGCAGTTTGAATCAGAGCTTGCCCATAACCTCTTGGCGGAAACCGTAAATCTCCCGTTTTCCCGCAACCGGGATCAGCGCGACTTCACGCGACTGGCCGGGCTCGAAGCGCACGGCCGTACCGGCCGGAATATCCAGCCGCATGCCGCGCGCCTTTTCCCGATCGAAGCTCAGTCCGGGATTGGTTTCGAAGAAGTGGTAATGCGAGCCAACCTGGATCGGCCGGTCGCCAGTGTTCGAAACCGTCAGGGTCACAGATTTGCGACCCTGGTTGAGGGTGATATCGCCATTCGGCGTGATGACTTCGCCCGGGATCATGCGAAGGCGAGGCCAAGGCCGACAATTGCCGTGGCCGCACCCGCGATGCGCACCAGCATCGTCGCGGTGAAGCGGGTCGCAAGTGCAGTCAGTCCAACGCCTGCGGCGTGGAGCACGCCGGTCGAGAGAACGAAGCCAGCCGCATAATCCAAACCGGCCGCATCCGCTGGAGCCTCGGCTCCGTGCGCGTGACCGTGGAAAAAGCCGGCAAGGGCAATCAAAGCGCAGCCAATGGCTAGGTTCGGGCGGGCGGACAGAGCGACCAGCAAACCCAGCACGACGAGAGAACCCTGGATGCCCTGCTCAACGAAAGGCACTGGCAGTCCGGCCATGCCGAGCGCGCCGCCCACGATCATGCTGCCTACAAAGCTCGCGGGCCAGAGCCAGAGCGCCTTGCCACCGTGCATGCCGGCCCAGAGACCGACCGCGACCATTGCCAGGAGATGGTCGATGCCGCTCAAGGGATGCATCAGGCCGGCCGAGAAGGCGGAGGTCGAGCCGATACCGGTATGCGCCTGCGCGGCAGTGGTCGCCAAAACCGCAATGCCGAAGGCAATCGTCAAGCGTTCAATTTTCATCTTGCATGCCCTTTTCTTTATCGAATCGGATTGTGAACGGTCACCAGCTTGGTGCCGTCCGGAAAAGTCGCCTCGACCTGAACGTCGTGGATCATCTCGGCGATGCCGCTCATCACCTGCGCGCGGGTGACGACATGCGCACCGGCCTCCATCAGCTCCGAGACGCTGCGGCCATCGCGCGCGCCTTCGACGACGAAATCCGTGATCAACGCAATGGCCTCGGGATGGTTGAGCTTGACGCCGCGCTCCAGCCGCTTGCGCGCGACAATGGCCGCCATCGCCACCAGCAGCTTATCCTTTTCGCGGGGAGACAAGTTCATGCGGGTTCTCGCGTTACCAAAGGCGGGACACCTCCTCGCCACGAAAGCGGGCAAGGAAGCCTATCTTGACCTGACGCAGATGGCTTGGATCACCGCTCAGAAGCCGAACCACCAGCATTCCGTTCCAGGCGCTCGCCCCTGCGTCACATGGCGCATCTGACAAGAGTTGGCGCGCTTGTTCAAGGCGGGATTCGGCATCTTTCGCGATATAAATCAATGTCGCGGAGGAACGCGCGCCATTCGCAACAGCCGGCCGTTTCATCAGCGTCGAGAGATGGCCGTCGAGCCGCAGGGCCTCGGCGAAAACCAACGCACCGGCGCGCCTGATCTGCCAGCGATCCGTGAAAAGCCCTTCACCCAGATCCTCGCCCGAAGCGAACCTGCCATAGACTACGCTCTCGCCCATGAGCAGGCGCGCATTTTCGTCCATGCTGACGTTCAGCCGGCGGCGCAGGCGCGCACCGGAGAAGAGGATCGTCTCCTGTGGCAGCCAATGCAGCATGCTGTCCGGCCCAAGCGTCAGCGCCACATCGATCTCGGTTTCCGGGCCATTCGACCGATAGACTTTTTCCGCCGATTGCGTCGTCACGAGTGTGGCCGCGCCATCGCCCGTCGTTATGTCGAAAGTCGCGTGATCGCCGCCGGTCATGCCGCCGCCGGTATTGATCAGGACGGTTTCCAGCATGCCTTCGACATCCGGAAAGCGGGCACGAAAGCCGCCACCCTCGCCGACATCGCGAATAACGGTGCGGTCGTCTCGGCGATCAAACACCAAGCGGATACGCCCTTGCGCCCGGACGGGCGCAAAACGCACACGGGTTTGCTCAGACGGCGAGATAGCGATGGACATCGCTTTCGACCATATCCTTCCGCGCCCCGGCAAGCACCACCTGGCCGCGATCCATCACCGCATAATCGTCGGCCAAATCACGGGCGAATTCGAAATACTGCTCGACCAGCACGATCGCCATGTCGCCCTTGCGCCGGAGATAGTCGATGGCGCGGCCGATATCCTTGATGATCGAGGGTTGGATGCCTTCGGTTGGCTCATCGAGCACGAGCAGGCGCGGCCGGGTCACAAGAGCGCGGCCGATGGCGAGCTGCTGCTGCTGGCCGCCGGAAAGATCGCCACCGCGCCGGCCGAGCATTTCGTTTAGCACCGGGAACAGCTCGAAGATCTCGTCCGGGATAAAACGATCCCGCCGCTTGAGGCCGGCAAAGCCGGTCTGCAGGTTCTCCTTGACCGTCAACAGCGGGAAAATCTCGCGGCCCTGCGGCACATAACCTATGCCGGCGCGAGCGCGGGCATAGGGCGGCGCGGCGGTCACATCCTTGCCCTGGAGCGCGATCGCGCCTTTGCGAACCGGCTGATGGCCGACGATGGCGCGCAGCAGGCTGGTTTTGCCGACGCCATTGCGTCCGAGAACGCTTGTGACTTTCCCGGCCTCGGCCGTCAGCGAAACGCCACGCAGCGCCTGCGAGCCGCCGTAGAATAGATCGATATTATCGACGTTCAGCATCGCCTCACCTGCCCAGATAGACTTCGACGACGCGGTCATTCGTCGACACGGCGTCGATCGACCCCTCGGCCAGAACCGCACCCTCATGCAGACAGGTGACCTTGCAATCGAGCGCGCGCACGAAATGCATGTCGTGCTCGACCACGATCACCGTGTGGGTCTGGTTGATCTCGCGCAGCAGCACGGCAGTCTCGGCCGTCTCGGCATCGGTCATACCTGCGACCGGTTCGTCCACCAGCAGCAGCGCCGGGTCCTGCGCCAGCAGCATCCCAATCTCGAGCCATTGCTTCTGGCCATGAGAGAGATCAGCGGCAAGTCGGTGCCGGTGCGCGGTCAGGCGGACCTTTTCAAGTACAGAGTCGATGGTCTTGCGGCTGACATTGTTGCGCTCGCCGAAAAGGGCCGAGAACGGGCCGCGCTCGCCCTTGACGGCCAGCAGTATGTTGTCCTCGACGGAATGGCTTTCGAAGACAGTGGGTTTCTGGAATTTCCGACCGATGCCGAGATCGGCGATTGCGGCTTCATCGAGCTTCGTGAGGTCGATATTGCCGGCAAAGATCACGTCGCCTGTGTCCGGACGCGTCTTGCCGGTGATGACGTCCATCATGGTCGTCTTGCCCGCACCGTTCGGGCCGATGATCGCACGCATCTCACGATGCGCTATGGTCATCGAGAGACCACGTAGCGCCTTGTAGCCGTCGAAGGAGACGGCAACGCCATCGAGATAGAGCAGCGCGTTGTTGGTAAGGTCGGGAGCAGCCATGCGCGTCACTCTGCTGGCTTAGCGACGGCTGTCGCCGCGCCGTTGTTCGAGGCATCCGGCGCTTTCTCGGGCTTGCGCTTGGCCAACCACTCATTAGCGGTGCCGATGATTCCTTTCGGGATCGCCAGCGTGACAAGGATGAAGAGCAGGCCAAGCGGGAACTGCCAGTAGGCAGCCAAGGGACCGGAAGTGAAGAGTGTCTTCAAATAGTTGACGCTCACCGCGCCAAGCGCTGCGCCGACCAGTGTGCCGCGCCCGCCAACCGCCACCCAGAGCACGATTTCGATCGAGTTCAGCGGCAGGAATTCGGACGGATTGATGATGCCGACCTGTGGCACGTAGAGCGCGCCGGCGAGCCCCGCCATCATGGCGGACAACGTGAAGGCGAGCAGCTTGTAATATTCCACGCGGTAGCCGAGGAAGCGTGTCCGACTCTCGGCATCGCGCACCGCGATCAACACCTTGCCGTAGGTGGAGGCGACCAGTCGGCGCGAAAGAAGGTAACAACCGGCCAGCGCCAGCGCGGACATGGCGAAGAGCGTCAGCCGCGTTCCCGACGCAGCGAGGTCGAAGCCAAGCGCGTCCTTAAAGTCGGTGAAGCCATTATTGCCGCCGAAACCCATGTCATTGCGGAAGAAGGCGAGTTGCAGCGCATAGGTCATCGCCTGCGTGATGATCGAGAGATAGACGCCGGTGACGCGCGAACGAAAGGCAAGCCAGCCGAAGATGAAGGCGAGCAGGCCGGGCACCAGGAAGACCATCAGCAGCGCGTAGGGGAAATGCTGAAAGCCGTACCAGGGCAGCGGCAGTTCCTTCCAGTTCAGGAAGACCATGAAATCCGGCAGGATCGGGTCGGCATATTTGCCGCGCGTGCCGATCTGGCGCATCAGGTACATGCCCATCGCGTAGCCGCCAAGCGCGAAGAACGCGCCGTGGCCAAGCGAGAGGATGCCGCAATAGCCCCAGACGAGATCGAGCGCGACCGCGAGGATCGCGTAGCAGAGGTATTTGCCGAGCAGCTTTACCGTGTCGATCGAGACGTAAAACGGCGACGATGCGGGCATCAGCAGGTTCGACAGCACGACGAGTACCGTCAGCACCCCGAGGATGCCGAGGAACCAGACCGAAGCGCGATCGATGACAGCAGAGTTCTTCATGCCTCCACCGCCCTGCCCTTCAGCGCGAACAGGCCGCGCGGGCGCTTCTGGATGAACAGAATGATGAAGACCAGAATGCCGATCTTGCCAAGCACCGCGCCGGCAAAGGGCTCAAGCAGCTTGTTGGCGACGCCGAGCAGCAATGCGCCGAGGAAAGTACCCCAGAGATTACCGACGCCGCCGAAAACAACGACCATGAAACTGTCGACGATATAGCCCTGGCCAAGGTTTGGGCTGACATTGTCGATCTGGCTGAGCGCCACGCCGGCGATGCCCGCAATGCCGGAGCCGAGGCCAAAGGTCATCGCATCGACGAACCCGGTCCGGATGCCCATTGCGTTCGCCATGCGGCGGTTCTGCGTGACCGCACGCATCTGGAGACCTAGTGGCGTCGCTTTCAGCACCAGCAACAGCGCCACGAAGACGACCAGCGTGAAGACGATGATCCACAAACGGCCGTAAGTGATGGAAAGCCCGAGGAAATCGAAAGCGCCGGACATGTAGGAGGGCGCGCCGACCTCGCGGTTATTGGCGCCGAACTGCGTGCGCACTGCCTGCTGAAGGATGAGGCTGACGCCGAAGGTCGCGAGCAGCGTCTCGAGCGGCCGACCATAGAGAAAACGGATTATCGTCCGCTCCATCAGCACACCGACCGCGCCGGACACGAGGAAGGCCAGCGGAATGGCGACAGGCAGGGACCAACCAAGCTGGTTGGGAAAGTAAGGCCTAAAAATATATTCCTGTACCATGAAGGTGGTGTAGGCGCCGAGCATCACCATCTCGCCATGGGCCATGTTGATGATGCCCATGACGCCGAAGGTGATGGCGAGGCCAATCGCAGCAAGCAGCAGCACCGAGCCAAGCGACAGGCCGTACCAGAGGTTCTGTACGTTGTTGAGCAGTGCGATGCGGCTTTCGATACCGGCAATGGCGGCATCGAGCGCCGTCTTCAAAGCCGGCGAAGCGCCAGGGAGCGAGGCGCGCATCGCGGCGATCGCCTCCTGATCTCCCCTTGCCTTGATCGTCGCGACAGCAGCGAGTTTTTCTGCCTCCGAAGCATCCTTGCTTGCGAGCAGGATGGCGGCGCGTGCTTCGCCGAATGCGCGTTTGATGGTGGAGTCGGCTTCCTTCGCATAAGCCTGTTCGACGGCGGCAAGAGCGCTGACATCCCGGGATTTATACACCGCCTCGGCAGCCTGGCGGCGCGCAGCAGGGTCTGGCGAAGACAGTGTCAGCGAACCCATGGCCGCTTCGATGGCGCGGCGGATGCGGTTATTGACCTTGACGGCGCTGACGCTCTCTGGCGCCGGATCAACGGGTTTTCCTGTAGCAGCGTCGAGATAGCTACCGTCGCCATTATCGATGAGGACAGTCTTGTCGGCATCGTTGAAGACGAGATTGCCGTCAGTCAGCGCCTTTAGAACCTTTTCGGCGGTCGGGCTGCCAGAAGCGGCAAGCTCGGTGATACCAGCTTCGGTATCGTCGTAACTGCCGGTGGTAAATTTCGTGAGCGGGCCAGCGCTTTGGGCGAACGCTGATCCTGTTCCTATCGCCAGGAGCAACCCCAGCAGCATCGCCGTCCGACGTAGTGCAGCGAAATCCATCAGACCGTTTCTCGTCTTGGCCCAGAAAATCTTCATCTGGAAAAAATTGGGGGGCAGCGAGCCGCCCCCCAGTTGGGCATGCAACTTAGAAGCCAAGCTCACACCTGGCCGAATTGCGTCAGCTCTTGGCGCCGCACTTACCGGTCTTCACGTTGAAGTTTCCGCAGGCCAGCGGCTTGCGCCAATCCGAGATCAGGTCCTTCGAGCCTTCTAAGAAGTCCGACCACTCGTCACCGGCAACCAGACCCTTGGTCTGCGAGACGATGTTGAACTGGCCGTCGGCCTTGATCTCGCCGATCAGCACCGGCTTGGTGATGTGGTGGTTCGGCATCATCGTCGAATAGCCGCCGGTCAGGTTCGGCACCGA
>FTCZ01007705.1_pt1 | contig 10905 bp, 9 predicted proteins | sample 1658871 | NCBI WGS metagenome assembly FTCZ01 (sample SAMEA3914864, study PRJEB12502) | metagenome | biome: forest; material: soil | place: USA | collected 2012-03-12 | depth 0.3 m
CGATCCACGAGAACACCTTGATGCCGGTCGGCACCGCGATGACCATCGTCGCGGCGGTGAAGTACATCTTCACGTTCACGCTGAGGCCGGTGGTGAACATGTGGTGCGCCCACACGATGAAGCCGACCACGCCGATCGCGACCATGGCGTAGGCCATGCCGAGGTAGCCGAAGATCGGCTTCTTGGCGAAGGTCGAGATGATGTGGCTGATGATGCCGAAGGCCGGCAGGATCATGATGTAGACTTCGGGGTGGCCGAAGAACCAGAACAGATGCTGGAACAGCAGCGGGTCGCCACCGCCTTCCGGATTGAAGAAGGTGGTGCCGAAGTTGCGGTCGGTCAGCAGCATGGTGATGGCGCCGCCCAGCACCGGCACGGCCAGCAGCAGCAGGAACGCCGTCACCAGCATCGCCCAGACGAACAGCGGCATCTTGTGGAGCGTCATGCCCGGGGCGCGCATGTTGAAGATGGTGGTGATGAAGTTCACCGCACCGAGGATCGAGCTGGCGCCGGCCAGGTGCAGCGCGAAGATCGCCATGTCGACCGACGGCCCGCTGTGGCCGAGCGGCGAGGACAGCGGCGGGTAGACCGTCCAGCCGGTGCCGGCGCCGTTGCCGACGAAGGCCGAGCCGAGCAGCAGCAGGAAGGCCGGAACGATCAGCCAGAAGCTGATGTTGTTCATGCGCGGGAAGGCCATGTCGGGCGAGCCGATCATCAGCGGCACGAACCAGTTGCCGAAGCCGCCGATCAGCGCCGGCATGACCACGAAGAACACCATGATCAGGCCGTGCGCGGTGATCAGCACGTTCCACATCTGGCCGTCGGCGACGAACTGCAGACCGGGGGACTGCAGCTCAAGGCGCATGATGACCGAGAACAGACCACCGATCAGCCCGGCGATCACCGAGAAGATCAGGTAGAGCGTCCCGATGTCCTTGTGGTTGGTCGAATAAAGCCAGCGGTCCACGAAGCCCGGCATATGGTGGTCGTCGTGGCCGTGATCATGCCCGTGGGCCTGCCCCGGATTGGCGTTTGCCATGTCTCTACCCTTTGTCGCTGCCCCCCGGCCCGCCTCGGACATCCCGTCTTCGGAAACCCTGGCACTGGCTGGGGTTGGTTCTTCTTGGCGTTGGTCGTCGGAACGAGCCGGTTACTGGACCGACACGGCGGGAGCCGCGACGGCCTGCGGGGCCTGCGCCACATCGCGGCTTTCGTCGCGCGGGCCGGAGGCGGACTTGTTCTTGGCGACCCAGGCGTCGAACTTCTCTTTCGACACGACCTCGACCGCGATCGGCATGTAGCCGTGGTTGGTGCCGCAGATCTCCGAGCACTGGCCGTAATAGACGCCTTCCCGCTCGGCCTTGAACCAGGTCTCGTTGATGCGGCCGGGCATGCCGTCCTTCTTCACGCCGAAGGCCGGAACCGCCCAGGAATGGATGACGTCGCCGGCGGTGACCAGCACGCGGACGGTGGCGTTCACCGGGACCACGACGCGGTTGTCGACCTCGAGCAGGCGGATCTGGCCGGGCTTCAGGTCGGCTTCCTGGATGATGTAGCTGGAGAAGGCGATGTTGCCATGGTCGGGATATTCATAGTCCCAGTACCACTGGCGGCCGGTGACCTTGATGGTCATGTCGGCCTGCGGCACCCGCTCGGCGGCGTAGAGCAGCTTGAAGGAGGGGACGGCGACCACGATCAGGATGATGACCGGCAGCACGGTCCAGGCGACCTCGAGCAGCGTGTGGTGCGAGGTCTTGGAGGGAACCGGGTTGGCCTTGGCGTTGAAGCGCACGGCGCAGTAGGCGAGCAGCCCGGCGACGAAGATCACGATCAGCGTGATGATGACGGTCAGCAGGCTGTGGAAGGAGTCCATCAGATGCTTGACGGGCGAGGCCGCGTCCTGAAGGCCCATCTGCCACGGATGCGGCTTGTCCGCCAGCGCCGTCCCGCAGGCTCCAACCATTGACATGACCGCCGCCAGCCCGGCGGCGCAAAGGCTCTGCCTCTTCATCCCCAACCCTCTCTTAGCCGCGGCGTTCGTCATAGGCCGCGGTCGTCTCTTCCCGCCGGCGCCGCTTTTGCCCATGATTGTTCGTGCCCCCATCGATCGGCGCGGACTAAGGCTGGACTTGTCGGCGGAAACCGGAACATGCAGGGTTCGCGCCATCGGGGGCGCGTCATTTTCCCGCGGCCGGAGCTTATCCCCTCCCCCCGTTCGGTTACAAGCGTTTCCTCTCCCCGGTTTCGGCCATCCCGACCGTCCGATTTCCGGCAACTTGCTGGGATGACGACCGGGCCGGCGATGCGATCAAGGGGTGCGACATCCTGTCGCAATCCGTTGGCCAAACGGAGTTTTTGGATTCCGGTGCGGATTCTGCCCCATCGCCCGCCGGGCCTGCGTCTCGCCTGCCGTCTGGGCGACGCCGGATCGCAGCGCAACCTCCCGCTCCTGCCGTCAGTGCTCCTCGGCGATGACCTTGCGGATACGGCGCACGCCCGACCAGACGAAGGCGATGACGACCGGGATCATCAGGCCGGCGACCAGGTCGGGATCGACCTTCAACCCCAATCCTTTCAAGCCCTTCGCCGCATAGCCGACGATGCCGACCAGGTAGTAGCTGATCGCCACCACCGACAGCCCCTCGACGGTTTCCTGGAGGCGTAACTGCAGATGCGCCCGCCGGTCCATCGACTGCAGCAGCTCGGCGTTCTGCCCCTCGACCGCGATCTCGACGCGGGTGCGTAGGAGATTGCTCGCGCGCGCGACTCGCTGCGACAGCGAACCCAGCCGCTGCTCCACCGCCTCGCAGGTGCGGATCGCCGGCGTCAGGCGGCGGTCCATGAACTCGCGCACCGTCTGCAACCCTTCGATGCGGATCTCCCGCAACTCGTCGATGCGCTTCTCGACCAGCTCGTGATAGGCCCGCGCCGCGCCGAATCGGTAGGAGGTTTCGGCGGCGATCTGTTCGGTCTGCGCGGCCAGCAGGGTCAGGCGGTCCAGCAGGTCGCGCTCGTCCTGCAGCCCGCGCAGCGTCGCGATGCGGGTGGTCACGTCGGCCAGTCCGGCCTCGATCGGGTTGATCCGCGGCAGCACCCCGCGGGCCACCGGCAGGGCCAGCAGCGCCATCACCCGGTAGGTCTCGATCTCCAGCAGGCGCTGCACGACGCGGCCGGTCTGGCGCGGCGTCATCGAATGGTCGACGACCAGCACGCGGGAAAAACCGTCGCCATGGATGCGGAAGTCCGTCCAGGCGGTCGCCGACCGCCCGGCGATCCGCGATCCGACATAGCTTTCCGACCCGAACATCGCCGCCATCATGTTGGCCGACGGCTCCGGCGTCTCGGCGTCCAGCACCGCGACATGGATGCCGACCATCAGTTCGCCCGGCAGGCCGTTCAGCCATTCGCGCGGCAGGGCGTTGACCGCCGGTTCCACGAAGGGGTCCATCAGGGCGCCGGCCGGCATGGCGCTGGGGCGGAAGACCGTCCAGGTCGAAAACTCGGTGTGGCGCTCCCACTTCAGGCGGAAGCTGCCGAAGGAGGCGCTGTGATGGGTGGCGCCCTGCGGCGGGCGGGCGACGCCGGCCCAGTCGCACAGGGCCTCCAGATGGCGGCGGTCGGTCTCCGCCGCCCCTTCGCCCGACAGCATGGCCAGCATGGTGGCGCGGACGGGGGCGGCCAGCGATTCCGGCGGGCGGGCATGGACCTCGTTGGTCAGCATCAGCCGCAGCGGATGATCGGCCAGCGGACCGGACGCGACGGACGGCGTGCTGCGAGTCCGGGACGCCGGCGGCGTCGCCGCCGCGGCATAATCGCTGACGGCGCGTTCGGTCATGGTTGGCCCTGCCATGGTCAGCCCCGCTCCCCTTCCTCTTCCGTGCTTTTTCCGGCCTCGCCCGGCCGGCGGAGACGCCAAGCCTTGCCGGACGGCGCCTGCGTTGCCACACTATGTTCCTCTTAGAGCACATCGCACGCAACGGCGCGAGAGCGCCGGCGGCGGAAGCGCCCTAGAAGGTCGGCCGGGTTCCCCCGCCCGCCCGCGACGAGTTTGGCCCGAGCCCCCGGAGTGTCCATGAGCGCGCTTGCCATCACCGACGATCTCTTCTTCAACCGCGCCGGCATGGACCGCGCCCGTGTCGAAGGCGTGGTGCAAGAGGCCCTTCACAACGCCGACGACGGCGAGCTGTATCTGGAATATGCCCAGAGCGAATCGCTGGGCTGGGACGACGGCAAGCTGAAGTCCGCCAGCTTCGACACCACGCAGGGCTTCGGCCTGCGCGCCATCGCCGGCGAGGCGACCGGCTTCGCCCACGCCTCCAACCTGTCGGAGGAGGCCATCCGCCGCGCCGCCGCCACCGTGCGCGCCGTGCAGGCCGGCCATACCGGCACGCTGGCCGAGCCGCCGCTCGGTACCAACCGCGCGCTCTACATGCCGGACAACCCGCTGCACCTCGTCCCCTTCGAGGAAAAGGTCAAGCTGCTGGCCGACATCGACGCCTACGCCCGCGCCAAGGACGACCGCGTGCGGCAGGTGAGCTGCTCGATCAGCGGCGAATGGCAGGCGGTGCAGATCGTGCGCGGCGACGGCGTGCGGGTGGCCGACCTGCGGCCGCTGGTGCGCCTGAACGTCTCGGTCGTCGTCGCCGAAGGCGACCGGATGGAGACCGGCGGCTACGGCGGCGGCGGGCGCGTCACCTACGAGCACTACATCCAGCCGGAAACCTGGCGCGGCTTCGTCGACGAGGCCCTGCGCCAGGCCCTGGTCAATCTGGCCTCGGTCCCCGCCCCGGCCGGCGAGATGACGGTCGTGCTGGGCAGCGGCTGGCCCGGCATCCTGCTGCACGAGGCGATCGGCCACGGGCTGGAGGGTGATTTCAACCGCAAGAAGACCTCGGCCTTCGCCGGGCTGATGGGCCAGCGCATCGCCGCCCCCGGCGTGACCATCGTCGACGACGGCACCATCGAGCATTCGCGCGGCTCGATCTCGGTCGACGACGAGGGGACGCCCGGCCAGTGCACCACCCTGATCGAGGACGGCATCCTGGTCGGCTTCATGCAGGACCGGATGAACGCCCGGCTGATGGGCATGCGCCCGACCGGCAACGGCCGGCGCCAGAGCTTCGCCTACCACCCGATGCCGCGCATGACCAACACCGTGATGCGCAACGGCAGCCATGGCCCGGACGAGATCATCGCCTCGGTCAAGAAGGGCCTGTACGCCAAGAATTTCGGCGGCGGCCAGGTCGACATCACCAACGGCAAGTTCGTCTTCTCGGCCAGCGAAGCCTACCTGATCGAGGACGGGAAGCTGGGCCCGGCGGTCAAGGGCGCCACCCTGATCGGCAACGGCCCGGACAGCCTGACCCGTGTGTCGATGATCGGCAACGACAGCCGGCTCGACCCCGGCGTCGGCACCTGCGGCAAGGACGGCCAGGGCGTGCCGGTCGGCGTCGGCCAGCCGACCCTGCGGCTGGACGGGCTGACGGTCGGGGGCACGGCGGCGTGACGGGAAAACCCGGCCACGCCCTCCGCCCAGCCCTTGCTGCGCGGGGCGGAGGGCGTGGCCGGGACTGTTTCAAAAACCGACACCGGAGCCGACGTGCCGACCTTCTCGATCATCCTTCCCACTCTGCGCCGGCCCCTGGCCGAAGCGGCGATCCAGTCGATTCTGGACCACAGTGCGGGACATGCGATCGAGATCGTCCTGGTCGCACCCTTCGCCATCGACGCGCCCGGTGTCCGCACGGTGATCGAGACCGAACGGCGCGGCAACTGCACCGCCCACGCCACCGGCTACGCCACCGCCAGCGGCGACATCATCGTCGCGATGAGCGACGACCATCTGGCTTTGCCTGGCTGGCTGGATGGCATAGCCGAAACCGTCGCCACCAAGGAAAAACTCGATTTCCCGTTCCTGGGCGGGTTGAACCGCCCGGGCGACCCGCATTTCGGCGCGATCTACGGCCTCTATTATGCGTATTTCCCGGTCATGTCGCGCCGCAGCGTCGAGGATGCCGGCGGCTGGTTCTCCAGCGACTACCGCGCGCATTACGGCGATCCCGATCTGGCAATGCGGGTCTGGGCGCTGGGCGGTCGGTGCCAACTGCTGCCGGGCAACCATCTCGCCACGAACGCCGACGAGGATCCGTCCACCCAGTCCGAGCATAAGAAAACCGCGATGGCCGCCGATGTCGCCACCTTCGCAACAAAGTATCACCGGGCGTTCGGCGGCGGCTTTCCGCTGGATTTCGGACAGATCAACTTCGACTATCACGTCAGCGAATTGCGGGACATGACCTTCATGGCGCGTGTCCCACCGTCCGTCCATGGCGGGCGAGACCACAAATGGCGTCCGGCATAACGTGTCGTGGCGCGACAAGGGCATGACAAGGGAGAGGCAACGTGACGGGATTGGCGCTGGTATCGACCTTCTGTCCCGACCGGGTCGGGCTGGTGTCGGGGATCACCGGGCATCTGTTCGAACTGGGGATCAACCTGCGCGATGCGACCTTCGCGTCGCTCGGCACCGGGGCCGAATTCTCGGCCGTCTGCGAGTTGCCCGACGAACGGACGGTGGAGGAGGTGCAGGCCAGCCTGTCCGCCCTGCCGGAACTGGCCGGGGCGCAGGTCAAGGTGACGCCCTTCACTTTCGACCCGGTTCCCGGGCCGCAGGCGCTGATCACCCACCGGGTCGAAGTGTCGGGCGGCGACCAGCCCGGCCTGATCGCCCGGCTGTCGGAGATCTTCACCCAGTTCGAGGCGAACATCGTCCGGCTGGACGCGCAGACCCTGCCCGACCGGGTCGGCGAACGCTATGCGCTGCGCTTCTCGGTGTCGATCCCGGCGGAACGGGCGGCCACCTGCCTCGCCGCCGTCGCCAACACGGCGGAAACGCTGACGCTGAATTTCAAGGCCGAAGCGCTTTGACCGCCAAGCAAAAGGGGCCGGCTGGCGTCACCGCCCGGCCGGCCCCTTTTGCAGCAAGCATCGTTGCCAGGGGTTGGATCAGCGCGGCGTGACGGTGCCGGAGTGCGGATCCAGTTGCACGTTCGCCCAGCGGCCGCTCGGGTCCTGGGCCTGGGCGACGTAGCGATCGCCTTCCTTGTGGAAATCGCGGACCGTGGTGTAGCCGGCGGCGCTGAACTGGTTCAGCACCGACGTCTGGCTCAGTTCGAGATCATTCTGGCCGCGCCCGCGGCGGGACGCGATGTCGGACGCGGTAACTCCGCCGATCGTCGTGTTGCCCGTCGTCGCGCCGTTCTTCGCCACGCCACGGTTCGACGAGCCGCTGGCGTCGCGATCGATGATCGTCCCGCCGGTGCTGCCGGAGACGGCGTTCGGCGCGGCACGCTGCTGCAGGGCGCCATCGTCCGGAACATGCTTGAAATTGCCCGAGGCGTCCCGCCGCCACGGATCCGGGTCCACGCCCGGCAGGCTCCGCACGGCCGGGCTGTCGGTCCGGCCGGACGAGGTACTGGAATTGGACGCGGGCGCCTTGGACGCGTCGTTCTGGTAGCCTTGCGCCAACGCCGCCGGCGCTGCAGCCAGGGGGGCCAGCAGGACCGCCGCAACCGCGGCGACACACAGCTTGGTCTTCATCGGTTCCACTCCACATGCGTTTCGCCGGCATGCGCAAAGCTTGAAGGCCGTCGCGCACCCGGCATCATCGTCTTCCGAGATCGTCACAACAGACGAAGACGCCGCTTGTTGCCGTGCCGAAAAGGCGAAACCGAAAAGAACGGCGGACCACGGCCGGCCGGGAACCTCGCCTTGTCTGCGGTGTTTTGGAACCTGACAACCGCGCGCCGATTTCGTCCCTTCCACCGGACATCGGTGACGGTCCCGGCAACATCCGCAGAGCGCGCCGTCCGAAATCACCGTGATCTTTCACCGCGATCTTCGGCCGGGCGAGGGAGGGTATGATGCTCTATTGGGCACTGGTTTTCTTCGTGGTCGCGCTGATCGCCGGCGCACTCGGGTTCGGCGGGATCGCGTCGGCCTCATCCGGCGTCGCGCAGATTTTGTTCTTCCTGTTCCTGGTCCTGTTCGCGGCCAGCCTGATCATGGGGCTGTTCCGCCGCCGCTGAAGCGGTGACAGCCTTTCGTCGAGCCGACATCCACGGCGACGCCCCGAACATGGGGCGTCGCCGTTTTCATAGGCGCGCCGCTTTCCCGGGCGGTCAGGCGTCATCCTCGTCGGACGGGCTGTGCCCCTCCATCAGCAGGCGCAAGGCACGACGGCCGCGCGACAGGCGCGACTTCACCGTTCCGATCGAAATGCCCAGGATGTCGGCCGCCTCGCCGTAGGAAATGCCCTCCAGCCCGATCAGCAGAACGACCTCGCGCTGTTCGTTCGGCAACAGGCCCAGCGCGCGACGCAGGTCGCGCAACTCCAGCCGCACGAACTGCGAGCCGGGCGCGGCACCGATCGCCGCCTGGGCTTCGGCGTCGATGTCGACCACCGGCTGGCGGCGGCGCACGCCATTGATGTGCAGATTGCGCAGGATCGTGAACAGCCAGGCGCGCAGGTTGCTCCCCGGCCGCCAGAGATGCAGGCGGGACAGCGCCCGCTCCAGACATTCCTGCACGAGATCGTCGGCCAGCGTGGCATCGCGCACCATGGCGCGGGCAAAACGGCGCAGGCGGGGAATTTCGGCCTCGATCTGGGCGATCACCGCCGGATCGGGTGGTGCGTTCGGGTCGGGGATGAAAACATCGCCCTCCGCGCCGCCCTCTGCACCGGTGTCCAGGGTGTCGACCGGCAAGGCGTCCACACCCAAAGCATCGGTCCTCGACGTATCGGGTCTTGGCCCGGCTGCCATCCGATCGCCGGCGTCCAGTTCGAGATCCGGATCGGTCGGTACACGCCCCGCGGCCGTCCGACCAAGCGGGTCGGGACCATACGCCGCCGGGTCCAGCGGCGCCGGGCCACGTGCCCGGTGGCTCAGGGTGGTTGCGACGTGGTTCGCCATCGGTGAAACGATGCCTCCTTGGCTGCTGCAGGCGGCGGCTGCGCACGTCGCGCAACCGGGTCCTCCAGCCCGGTGGTCCGGCGGCGCTGACCCGCGCCGTCTTTAAGCCACCGAATTTCAAAAGTTTTTGTGGCCCGATCCGTACGTAATGGCGGCTGAAACAGCCTTCCAGATGGGAAAAAGGCTAGTCGCTCATACAATTTGGCGAGATTACCCCTTGTATCCCAACCACATCGCCGTTCGGGTGTTGGCGCGGGACTTGGGGCTTCGTGTATCCATCCAACGATGATTGGAGGACGCATGACCAGCCCGAAAACGAAAAGACCGATCGACAGATGTCGACCGGTCTCTGAATTTTTCATTGAAAGCGCTGAATTTCGCCGTTTTTTTGGCTGCGAGCGCTTTTCCCTCCCTTCAACGGCCGCGGACACGGGGCTTTTGTCTGTCCGCCGGCGTTTCCTCCCTTTGGATTATGGCCCGCTCCTTATGGGGGCGTTTTCTTCTCTGAAAAGCAGATTACCGGCCATTGGACTCCGAAGCCATATCGACAATGGCGGTAAGCCTTCCGTCCGAGCGCATAGGGCGATGGAACGGATCGGCCGGGGCTGCGCCGCCGTGCTTGCGCCGGCGGCGTTTTTCATCGGCGTCCTGGGATCGTCCCTGCTGCTGCCGGCCGCGGCCCAGGCGGGGATGACGGCAAAGACGGTCCTTATCCTGGAAACGCTGGCCAGCAAAGGCAGCGCCCGTGCGCAATACGAGCTTGCCCAGCGCTACGAGGCCGCCGACGGCGTCCGCAAGGACGACCGGCTGGCCCTGTCGCTCTACTGCCGGGCCGCCCGGCAGGATCACGCCGACGCCGCCGCCCAGGCGGGGCGCATGCACATGGCCGGGCGCGGCGGCGTCGCCAAGGACGAGGAACTCGGCCGCGCCTGGCTGCGCAAGGCCGCCGCCCTCGGCAATGCCGACGCCGGCCGCACGACCAGAATTTCCGCCGATACGAAGATCCGAAACCCCGACCGCTGCGAGCCGCCCAACCTGCGCTGGGGCATCATCCGCACGCCGCCGGCCGAGGTGCGGGCCATGGTGACAAAAATGGCGCCGACCTTCGGCCTCGACCCCGATCTGGTGCTGGCGGTGATCGCAGTGGAATCCGGCTATCGCGTCGACGTGGTGTCGAACAAGAACGCCATGGGGCTGATGCAGTTGATCCCGGAAACGGCGGAACGCTTCGGCGTCACCAAACCCTTCGATCCGGAGCAGAATCTGCGCGGCGGCATGAAGTATCTCCGCTGGCTTCTCGCCTATTTCGACGGCAACGTGACCTTCGCGCTGGCCGGCTACAACGCCGGCGAAGGAGCCGTCCTGCAATACAAAGGCATCCCGCCCTACCGGGAGACGCAGGATTACGTGGTCAAGGTCCACAGCCTCTATGCCCGGACCCGCCATCCCTTCGACGACCAGATCGTCCGGTCCGCCGGGCTGGTGACCGCCAAGCGGGAAGAGGTGGCGGAACTGAGCGGTTCGATCAGGACGCGCGGAAACGCCAAGCGCTGAGGATGGAAGGTTGCGACTCGAAAAAACGACTCGGGGGAACCGCCGCGCTGATGGTTAACAGTTTGGTTACAAAGTTCCTATTACCTTCGGGATGCCCACGCGTTTCCCCCAGCGTCTTCCCGAGGACTTCGCCCGATGCCCATGGCCGCCGACGTCGATACGATCGAACGCACCTCCATCGTCGCCTACACGCTGCTGAACGAGCTGCATGACATCCTGGCGCTGCCGAAGGCCCCGGACGACGTGACGCTGGGCATCCTGATGGGACTGTCCATGTTCCTCGACGACAAGGTCGGCCCGATGCGCGCCAAGCGCCTGATGACGGAGGCGCCGACCATCGTCCTGAAGACCGATGCCCACGTCACCCCCGACCAGACGC
>FTCZ01007287.1_pt1 | contig 10903 bp, 12 predicted proteins | sample 1658871 | NCBI WGS metagenome assembly FTCZ01 (sample SAMEA3914864, study PRJEB12502) | metagenome | biome: forest; material: soil | place: USA | collected 2012-03-12 | depth 0.3 m
GCGGCGATGACCTGCGCGTCGGTCCAGTTGCCGAGGCCGGTTTCCTTGTCCGGCGTGAGGTTCGCGCCATAGAACACGCCGTGGCCCGGAATCTCGAAGCCGACTTCCGAACCGCCGAGCTGGCGGCTCATGTCGGGCTTGCCGAGGAAATGGCCCGGCGTGTGGCAGTCGTTGCAGCCGCCGAAGTCCGCAAGATATTTGCCGCGCGCGACGACGGCGGGATCCGCCGCGAAGGCTGCAGGAACCGACGCACAGGCCAGGACGATCGCCAGGATGACGGCGCGATGACTCATCTGAAAACTCCCCCGAGATGTCTCGGGAGAGTTAGTCGATGTCGCTTGTTCCGGTCAATCTCAGGCCGGTTGCACTTCGCTTTTCTGACGCACCGGCCCCGAGGGGAAAGCGAGCGCGATCGCGGCGGCCGCGAGACCCATGCCGGCCGAGCCGAGATAGAGCCAGCCGTAGCTGCCCCGGCTGTCGAAGATCCAGCCGCCCGCCGCGGGGCCGAGCGCCATGCCAAGGCTAGCGATCATCGACGTGGCGCCGATCACCGTGCCCATGATGCGCATCGGGAAGTATTCGCGGGCGATCACCGAGTAGAGCGGCATCACGCCGCCATAGGCCATGCCGAAGACGATGGCGACGATGTAGAACTCGCCGACCTGACGCGTGAAGAAATAGCAGCCGGCGGCGACGGCCTGGACCAGCAGGCCTGCCACCACGGTCTGCTTGGCACCAAAGCGATCGCCTGCCAGGCCGAACACGACGCGCCCGCCGAGGCCCGCCAGCCCCTCGACGCTGTAGATCGAGACGGCGATCAGCGCCGGCACGCCGCAGGCGATGGCGTAGCTCACCGTGTGGAAGATCGGGCCGGAATGGGTGGCGCAGCAGCAGAAGTTGGTGAGCGCGAGGACGATGAACTGCGGCGAGCGCAGCGCCTGCCCCACGGTGATGCCGGGATTCGCGGCGCCAGGCAGCACGGCGGCACCCGCCGCGAGCTCCGGGGCGCGACGCATCAATAGTGCGGCGGGGACCATTATCACCAGGCAAATGACGGCGATGGTGAGCTGCGCGCTCCGCCAATCCTGACTCTGCAGGAGCCAGCTCGCGAAAGGCGAGATCGTCATTGGCCCCATGCCCATTCCGGCCGAGACCAGCGATACCGCGATGGCGCGGTTCTTGTCGAACCATCCGGTGACCGTGGCCATCGTCGGCACGAGCAGCGCACCCACCGCCGCGCCAACCACGATGCCATAGACGAGTTGAAACTGAAGCAGGCTGCCGGCGCGACTGGCGAGCGCCAGGCCGAGGCCGGTCAGGATCGCGCCGGCCAGCATGACGGGCCGCGGCCCGAAGCGGTCGGTCAACGCGCCCCAGCCGAAAGCGGCCACGCCCATCGCCAGGAAATCGAGCGTCATGGCGGTAGAGATGCCGGTGCGCGACCAGCCGGTCGCGTCGGACATCGGTTGCAGGAAGACCGCCAGCGAGAACAGCGCGCCGATGGCGACACATCCCATCAAGGCGCCCGCGGCGACCACGACCCAGCCGTAATAAACCTTCATGCAACCCTCCGGTGCCTCTCCCAATAGTTAACCTATCGTTTAACTATTGGCAATCCCTTCCCGTCCGGACCGTGCAACCCGCCATCACGACTGCCGTTAGCTTAAGCCACTCACGAGGAGAAAACCGATGAACCGCATAGCCATCCTGGCCGTCGTCGCCTGTGCGCTGACGACTGCCTGCACCGTCCGTAGCGAGAGAACCGTCGTGGAGAAGCCAGTTCCGTCCAACACGGCCACCGTCGTCGTGCCGGATTCCAGCCCGCCGCCGGATCGCGTCATCGTTCGCGACCGTTACTAGTCGAGATCCCCATACAAATTGCCGGCTCCCCGGTGTCAGCCTCGCGCTGACGCCGTGGATGTCGGCGATCTGTGCGGTGTATATTCCGCCGCCGACCGGGGAGACGGCACGGAATATGTTCGATCGTTTCTGGAAGAAGCCCGTGGCTGCGCCGCGATCGCCGAACGATGTCGGCGCCCTCTTTCACGCCCAGACACGCTTCTTCCGTCCCGAGGACCGCCTTACGGTCGTCGATGCCGGCGTCCATCTCGGTCACTCCTCCAGGGAGTACCTCGACGCCTTCCCGAATTGTCGCGTGCTGGGCTTCGAGCCCGAGGAAAAGAATTTCGCGGCAGCCAGCGTGATGCTGGCACCCTATGGCTCGCGCATGGAGCTCTTGCCGAACGCCTTGTCGGCCTCCAGCGCCTCGACCCTGCTCCAGGTCAACACGCACGACGGCACGCACTCCCTGCTCGAGATCGGCGACGGGCGCTATTGGGAGGGCCCGGCGGAGACCGTCGGCCGGCAGCAGGTGCAAACGGTCTCGCTTGGCGCGTTTTGCGCCGGCCGCGGGATCGAAACGGTCGATATCCTCAAAATGGACATCCAGGGCGGCGAGCTGCAGGCGCTCAAGGGAGCGGCAAGGCTTTTGGAAAGCGGCGCCATTTCACTGATCGCACTCGAAGTCCTATTCAAGCCTCTCTACAAGGACCAGCCCCTGTTCTGGGACGTATCGGACCATCTGCGGTCATTCGGGTACGGTCTCCACGGATTGTTCGAATGCCACTATCATTCGCGCAATCCGCACGTTCTCAGTTGGGCCGATGCGATTTTCATCGCCCCTCGCCTTCAGTCTTTGGGGTGAATGGCTAAGGGGCCGGCTCGACCCTCAGTTCGGTGCCGTCGACGGACGCCACCCGCACCTTCGCGCCGGCCACCATGTCGGGCCCGGTCACCGTCCAGCTTCCGTCCCCCATCTTCAGGCGGCCGCGTCCGCCCAGGATCGGCTGATCGAGCACGACGATCTTGCCGACCAGGCTGTCGCCGCGGGCGTTCAGGTTGGGATCGTCGCTGCGCTTCTGCATCCCTCCCAGCATCCGGCGCAGGCCGACGGCGGACGCCACCGAGATCACGGCGAAGACCGCGAGCTGCATCTCCAGCGACAGGTCCGAGACGACCAGCAGCACCAGTCCCGCGGCCGCCGCGCCGATCGCCAGGAACATGAAGACCACGCCGGGCAGCATCATCTCGCAGATCATCAGGACCGCAGCGAGCGCCCACCAGTACCAGAACACGATCTTGAAGCTCATGGCGCCGCTCCTATCCCGCGTTGGGCACGGAGCCGCGCGGGCGTGCTGCCGCCTCGCCCGCCCCGCCGCGCGCCTGCGCTTCCTTGGCCAGCTCGCCGATGCCGGCGATCGACGCCATCACGCCCGCCGCCTCGACGGGCAGGAAGAACATCTTGGTGTTGTTGCTCGAGCCCATCCTGGCCAGCGCCTCGACATACTTGGTGCCGAGGAAGTAGTTGGTCGCCTGCACGCCGTTGCCGGCGATCGCCTCGGCCACGACGGACGTCGCCTTCGCCTCGGCTTCGGCCATGCGCTCGCGCGCCTCGGCGTCGCGGAACGCCGCCTCGCGCCGGCCCTCCGCGGTCAGGATGGCCGACTGCTTCTCGCCTTCGGCGCGCTGGATCGACGATTCGCGCACGCCTTCGGACTCCAGGATGGTGGCGCGCTTCTCGCGCTCGGCCTTCATCTGCCGGCCCATCGCGACCACGATGTCTTCCGGCGGGGCGATGTCCTTGACCTCGATGCGCAGCACCTTGACGCCCCACGGGCCGGTCGCCTGGTCGATCACCGCGAGCAGCGTGTTGTTGATGTCGTTGCGCTTGGACAGCGCTTCGTCGAGCGCCATGTTGCCCATGACCGAGCGGATGTTGGTCAGCGCCAGGTTGGTGATGGCGAGCTGGAGATTCTGCACCTCGTAGGCCGCGCGCGCGGCGTCGATCACCTGGAAGAAGGCCACGGCATCGACCTGGACGCTGGCATTGTCCTTGGTGATGACCTTCTGCGGCGGGATGTCGAGGACGTTCTCCTGCATGTTCATCTTGCGGCCGATCGTGTCGACGAAGGGCACGATGAAATGCAGGCCGGGCGGGAGGGTGCGGGTGTAACGGCCGAAGCGCTCGATCGTCCAGTTGGTTCCTTGGTTCACTGTCTTCACGCCCGCGAACACCAGCACCAGTGCGACGACCACAAGGGCCACCACGAAGATCAGAGCGCCCATCAGAAATTGCCTCCCGTTATCCGGGAGAGCCTAGCTCAAGGAAGAACGCCGAGCTATCGCGCCCGGCACCGGTCATTCGGCCGGAAGCAGCACGCCCGAAGGCCGGCTTGCCGACAAAGCCGGCCGGGACAACGGCTCGGAGGCGACGACCGGGAATCGCTTGTCCGTCGCCAGCCAGCGATCGAGGAAGCGGTTGATCCAGCGGTCGAGCGGCGGATCGTAGAGCGCGTGCATTGAGAGATGGACGCCACGCGGCTGGGCCCCAGGCCTCTTCAGCGACTCAGTGGCCTTCATCGTCCAGATGCCCTTCATCTCGAGCGTGACCTCTGGATGGAACTGGAAGCCGAACGCGTTCTCGCCGTAGCGGAAGGCCTGCACCGGGTAACGCTCACTGGTCGCCAGCACCTCGCAGTAGTCCGGCACGTCCATGCCTTCGCGATGCCACTCGTAGACCTTCATCGGCCCCTTGAACCAGGTCTCGCCGGCAGGCGTCGGCACGATGTCGACATAGCCCACCTCGACCAGTCCCTCGGGATGGGCGGCGACCCGGCCGCCGACCGCGCGGGTGAGCAGCTGGGCCCCGAGGCAGAGGCCGAGGAACGGCACGCCCGCCTCGACCACCTTGGGGATCCACTCGAGCTCGCACTTGATGCCGGCCAGGGTGCCGCAATCGTTGGCCGACATGGGCCCGCCGAAGATCACCACGCCGGCGTAATCCGACATGTCTTCGGGCAGGTTGCAACCGAGATTGGGGCAAAGGCGATGGAGCTCGTAACCGCGCTTTTCGAGGAGGGCGCCGACCCGGCCGGGCCGCGAATGCTCCTGATGCACGACGATCGCTACTTTTTTGGGGCCCTCAACGCCGGGCCGAACAGCCGGTAACGCCATGGATTTGCAAGATACGCGTGGGTTGTGGCAACGACAAGGCCAACCAACGGCAAAGGGACGAAATGGCGCGCCGGATCGACTTCTACTTCGACTGCTCGAGCCCCTGGACCTATCTCGCCTTCCACGCGGTCCAGCCGCTGGCGGCCGAATTGTCCGCGGAAATTGCGTGGAAGCCGATCCTGGTCGGCGGCGTGTTCAACGCCGTCAACCAGAGCGTCTACGACAGCCGCGCCAAGCCCAACCCGCTGAAGCAGGGCTACATGCTGAAGGACCTCGCGGCCTGGGCGAAGCTCTATGGGCTGGCCATTGCCTTCCCGCCCAAGGTCTTCCCGGTCAACAGCGTAAAATGCATGCGCGGCGCCTTGGCGGCGCTCGACGAGGGCAAGCTCGTGCCCTACGCCACCGCCGCCTTCGAGGCCTACTGGGGCGACGACCGCGACATCAGCAAGGAAGACGTGCTGGCCGACATCGCGGCCAGGGCCGGCATCGAGCGCCAGCGCTTCTTCGCCTGTATCGAGTCAAACGACTGTAAATCCCGTTTGCGCGCGAACACCGACGAGCTGATCGCGCGCGGCGGCTTCGGCAGCCCCACGATGTTCGTGGGCAACGAGATGTTCTTCGGCAATGATCGCCTGCCGTTGGTCCGCGCGGCATTGGAGTCGTCATGAGCAAGAACGCCGATCCCGCCTTCTGGGCGAAGGCCAACGCCCATCTCGTGCGCTACGGCGGCACCTTCTCGACCGTGATCGCCGAGAGCGCCAGGGGCAACTGGTTCACCGACGCCGACGGCCGGCGCATCCTCGACTTCACCTCGGGCCAGATGAGCGCGATCCTGGGTCATAGCCATCCCGAGATCGTCGCCATCGCGCGCCGCTACATCGGCGAACTGGACCATCTCTATTCGACGATCCTGTCGCGCCCCGTCGTCGATCTCGCCGCCCTCCTGGCCGAGGTCTCGCCGGGCAAGCTCGACCGCATCCTGCTGGTCTCGACCGGCGGGGAGTCGAACGAGGCGGCCTTGCGCATGGCCAAGCTGGTGACCGGCAAGCACGAGATCGTCGGGATGAGCCGCGGCTGGCACGGCGTCACCGGAGGCGCGTCATCGGCGACCTATGCGTCGGCGCGCAAGGGCTACGGCCCCGCCCTGCCCGGCGCGCTGGTGCTGCCGGCGCCCGACACATATCGCTCGCCCTTCATCGACGATCGCGGCGCCTACGACTGGCGTGCCGAACTGGCGTTCGGCTTCGAGCTCGTCGATCGTCAGTCGACCGGCGCGCTGGCGGCCTGCATCGTCGAGCCGATCCTGTCGTCCGGCGGCGTGCTCGAGCCGCCCGAAGGCTATATCGCGGCGCTGGCGGAGATGTGCACGGCGCGCGACATGCAGCTGATCTTCGACGAGGCGCAGACCGGGCTCGGCCGCACCGGCACCCTGTTCGCCTCGGAGCGCGACGGAGTCGTGCCGCAGTATCTCACCCTGTCCAAGACCCTGGGCGCCGGCCTGCCGCTCGCCGCCATGCTGACGACGCCGGAGATCGAGGATATCGCGGCCGAGCGCGGCTACCTCTTCTACACCACGCACGCCTCCGATCCGCTGCCGGCCGCCGTCGGCCTCAAGGTGATCGAGGTCATCCTGCGCGACCGGCTCGCCGAACGGGCCGCCAAGCTTGGCCAGCGACTGAAGGACGGGCTGCAGGCGTTGCAGCAGCGTTACGATTGCATCGGCGACGTGCGCGGCCGCGGCCTGCTGCTCGGCCTCGACCTGGTGAAGGATCGCCGTACCAGGACACCCGATCCCGAGCTGGCACAGAAGGTGGCGCGCGCCTGCCTCGACCTTGGCATGATGACCAGCACGGTGCGCGGCGGCTTCGGCATATTCCGGATCGCACCGCCCCTCACGATCGAGGAGGCCGAAATCGACCTTGCGCTGGAGATCTTCGACAAGGCGCTGGGTACGGCAACGGCAGGGAAATAGGGGCTTTCCCGTGTTCTGTCGCGACTGTGAGGTATTTGGGTTTGAAACAACACCCCAACTGTTGTACCCGCTGTCCTCCTCTTTCCGGCCAAAGTGTTGGAGTGTTCGGATGATGATGAAGGTTACGCAGGTCGCGCTCTTGATTGCAGGCGGCCTCGCGATCGCGGGTTGCCAACTGGGCACGCCTAAGACGGCTGCCCCCGTGAAGAAGGCCCCGGCCGCCGACTACGCCATGGTTGTCCCCGCCGGCGCACCGCCCGCCAATCTCAAGGCGATCTGCTACAACGCCGCCGACCTCGCCACCGTCCGGGGCCGCATGGTCCAGCAGGAGTTGTCCGTCGCCACGCTCCAGTGCCAGACGCCGAGCGGCGCCCGTGCCTTCGACTCGCTCTACGGCAGCTTCCTCAGCAAGTTCAGCGGCGAGCTCTCGACCAACGCCCGTGCGCTCAACGACCTGGCGCGTCGCAAGCGCCTGAACGTCGACGTGGTGGTGACCGAGTTCGCCAACCGCTCCGCCCAGCGCCCGCCGGTCGACAAGGACTATTGTGCCCGCAACCTGCGGGCGCTCGAGTGGGCGCTCGATCCCAAGGTCTCGACGTTCAGCCAGGTCCCTCCGCCGTACGATCTCGGGCCGGAGATGAACATTCATCCCTGCACGGCGCCCTGAGCCGCGGCAGGCAGACAAGTAAAAAGGCGGTCCCTGCGGACCGCCTTTTCTTTTGGCCGGAGATCGCGGTTACTTGATCACGATCTCGACGCGGCGGTTCTGCGGCTCGCGCACGCCGTCCTTGGTGGCAACGAGCAGCGCTTCCTCGCCGCGACCGACGACGGTGATCGTGGTCGCCGCGACGCCCTCGCGGACCAGCGCGTCCTTGACCGTGTTCGCGCGGCGCAGCGACAGCGCCATGTTGTAGTTGGCGGGGCCCGCGGTGTCGGTGTGTCCGGTGCAGGTTACGCGGAGGTTCTCGCCCGCCTTGGCGACGCGGGCGGCTTCCTTGACGATGTCCATCGCGCGCGGCGTGAGGGTCGAGCGGTCGAAATCGAAGAACACCAAGAAATTGCGGACCGGCGGCGGCGGCGGCGGCGGCGGTGGGGGCGGCGGGGGCTCGGCACAGGCGCCCAGCAAAAACGCAAACGCCACCACGGCCAGCAATCTCTTCAGCATCGATCTCTCCCCCAGACGTATTCAAAGCTCTGTCACGATACTGCCGAAAATCGAGCCGGTTCGCCAGCGCAACCGTCGCGGTTATATATGCTGGGCGCCCCGGCTCCCGGAAAATTTACGGGCCGCCCCATCTATTTTCAGCGAGGTCGCCGCGCGCAGCACAGCTGCATAGCCGGGCTGAAGTTCCATCTCGCCACGCCGCCCCGCCGCCAGCAGGGCGCGATGGGCCTGGGGCAGCCGCCAGCACGGCACGAACATGAACAGATGGTGCTCGAGGTGGTAATTCACCCAGTAGGGCGCGACCAGCAGGCGGATCACGGGGTTGGCGTAGGTCGTGCGCGTGTTGCGCAGGGGATCGTCATTGTCGGGCACGACCGCATGCTCGGCGATGTTCCGGATCCGGCTCACCAGCTGGTACCAGGTCGCGAGCGGCAGCAGCCACAGCACGGGATAGAGCCACCAGTAACCTGCCGCCGCGAGCCCCGCCCACAGCACAGCGTTCGCGACCAAACCCTCGCGCACGGCAATGCCGCGCTGGAACTGCTCGCGCCGCCGCGTGAACGCCGTCCGGCCGCTCAGGTCGCGCACGACCTTGCGCCACAGGCTCTTGCGCGTGATCGGAAAGGCCGCCGACAGGCCGAGGTCGGGATCCTCCGCCTGCTGCGTATGGCGATGATGCTGCAGGTGATAGGGCCGATAGAGAACGAGAGTCGTGAAGACGGGCGCCGCGCAGAGCCACGTGCCAACCCAGTCGTTCACTCGACGGTCGGTGAACAGCAGGCCGTGCGCGGCGTCGTGCATCAGGATCGCGAGGCCAAGCTGCCGCCCGCCGATCACCATCACCGCCAGCAGGAACGTGCAGACGTTCGGCCACCAGACGAACAGCGCCATGCTGCCCAGGATCAACGCCCACGCATGCAGCACCAGAAGCGCGCCCACGAGGTTCGACTTGCCGCGCAGGCGCTGGACCTGCTCGGGCGTCAGCAGTTCGGAGGGTTTAAGCGCCATGGCGCAACAGTCTACCAGAATGCGTGTTGGTCGGCTGGCCGTTGCGCATCGTGATCTCGCCGTTCACCAGGATGTACTTGTAGCCCTCGGCGCGCTGGATGCGCCGCCACTCGCCGCCCGGCAGGTCGTGCACGATCTCATCGGGCAACACGCGCAGGCCGTCGAAGTCGTAGATCACGATGTCGGCCGGCGCGCCCTTCTTCAGCACGCCGCGGCCGCGGAAGCCCGCGACCTGCGCAGGCAAAGCAGAGAGACGCCAGTGCGCGTCCTCGAGCGAGATCATCTTGTGCTCGCGCACGACCTTGCAGATCGTCTCGGTCGGATAGCGCCCGGCCGTCAGGAACTTGGTGTGCGCGCCGCCGTCGGACACGCCGAACAGCACGTAGGGATCGTCGACCAGTTCCTTGAGATGCTCGATCCGCCCATTGGGCGGGGCCGCAAAGAACTCGGTCTCGAGATCCTCCTCGACCGCCATGTCGAGCATGACGTCGACCGGATGCTTGCCCATCTTCTCTCCGGCGTGGGCCAAGGTGTAGTCGAGCCACTTCCGGTTCTTCTCGAGCTTCGGCCCGACGATGGCGATGTCCGGCAGTGGGCCGGTCGCGGTGACCGGCAGGTTCTTGCGCAGCGCCGCCCGCCGCGCCGGATCGCCGAGCTTCGCCAAGCGCTCCGCATGCGTGCCGGTCGTGGCGTCGCACCAGACCTGCTGGTCGTCGAACAGGTTCCAGTTCTCGAAGGTGAAGGTGAAGCCCGCGTCGGTCGTGAGCCCCTGCCCCACCACCCGGATGCCGCGCTCGCGGCAGCTCGCGAGCCACTCCAGCAGGCGACGATGGATGTGCGGCCGGTCGTCGAAGGCCTGGACCACGTTCATGATCATCGGACGGCCGCTCAGCGTGGCCATCTCCTCGTAGAAGGCGCGGTCGCGCGCGTTGTCGCCCGACACCAGCAGCATCTGCATGAAGCCGTCGTTGCGCTCGGCCAAAACCTTCGCGAACTCGCGGCAGGTCTCGTCGTGCATCACGTCGGTCGGCATCGGCGTGCCATCGTAATCGCGCTGTACCGAGGCGGGGCCCGTCGGCAGCATGCGCTGGGCCGACCAGCCGCAAGCGCCGGCATCCATCGCCTCATGCAGCAGGCGGCGCAGTTCGGCGTGCTGCTCCGGCGTCGGCAGCCTGCCCGCTTTTGCGGCTTCGAAGCCCATCACCCAGATCAGCAGCGGCGAGATCGGAACATACGGCAGGATGTTGACGGCCTTCGGCGCCTTGTCGACGGCGTCGAGGAACTCAGGGAAGGTCACCCAGTTCCACGGCATGCCTTCCTTCATCGAGGCCATCGGGATCGCCTCGACCCGGGTCATCGACATCATGGCGCGCTCGCGCTCGGCGGGCCGGACAGGGGCAAAGCCGAAGCCGCAATTGCCGATCGCGACGGAGGTGATGCCGTGCCACGACGACAGCGTGCAGTAGGGATCCCAGAACAGCTGGGCGTCGTAGTGCGTATGCAGGTCGACGAAGCCCGGCGCCACGATCAGCCCGTCCGCGTCGACCGTCTCGTCCGCCTCGTCCCTGCCGATATGGCCGATAGAGGCGACCAGCCCGTCCTTGATGCCGATGTCGCCGCGAAAGCGCGGCAGCCGGCTGCCGTCGACGATCATGCCGCCTCGGATCACGCGATCGAACCGGGCCATGGTTCCTCCTGCTTTTCCGCAGCGTGGGCGCGGCCCCACAGGCTGTCAACGCAAGCAC
>FTCZ01004626.1_pt1 | contig 10902 bp, 9 predicted proteins | sample 1658871 | NCBI WGS metagenome assembly FTCZ01 (sample SAMEA3914864, study PRJEB12502) | metagenome | biome: forest; material: soil | place: USA | collected 2012-03-12 | depth 0.3 m
CGGCAGACCGGTGCTTACCCAATCTCCCGCCAGGAAGAGATTGCTCCAAGCCGTACGAGTGCCGGGCCGTCGCGCCTGCTGCTTCGGCGTCGCAGCGAACGTGGCACGCTTCTCCTTGAGGATGCGGAAAGGCGGAATCGTCTCGTCGAGATCGAGAGCGATCGAAACGTCCCGCCACAACAACACGGAGAGAGCATCGACGTCCAAGTCGACGAGATGATCGGCCGCGCTCACCGTGACGGACACGCGATCGGGAAAAGCAAACACCCACTCCGCCGTGCCGCCGACCACGCCGACGATCGCCGGTGCGCCGCTGGGTGGCACCTTCCGGAAATGGGCGTTCACGATGGCGCGGAAGTCGTCGGGCGCCACGATTCCCGGCAGCAATCTTTGTGCCGTCCACGGCGGAACGGCGACGATCACGCGATCCTCCGCCATCACCTCGACTTCTCCATCGTCGAAAACGAGGTGGGTCACCTTGCTTTCGTTTGTGGCGACGGCGCGCAAGGAACGGCCGAACCTTATCTCGGCGCCGCCGCGCCGCAGGCGGTCCAGCGCAGGATCGATGAAGGCGGCCGCCAGACTAGGCGTTGCCAGCAGAGGTCGCGTATGTCGGCCGCCCTTCGCCAGTGTTTCGCGTATGATGGCGCCGGCGAGATCGGCCGCGGCTTCTTCCGGTGCGGTGTTGAGAGCCGACACCAAGAGCGGCCGCAGGAGCTTTTCCCACAGAACGCCGTTGCAGCCGATGACCTCATCGACACGACGTCCCGGATGGGACTGCATCAATGCGGCCAGTGAAAGGTATTCACGAAAGCGCGTTCCTGGCACGCGACGCCGTGGATCGAGAATCCACCAGGGCCACCTGCCGTCGTTGGGGCGCAGCGTCCACCGCTTTCCCAACACCATGTCCAGAAAGGGGAACTCGGCGCCCTCGGGTCCCTGGAGCGCTTCCCGTGAGCCGATGTTGCTTACGTAGCGCTCGACGGCGCTATTGCCGGACAGAACGAGATGATTGCCGTTATCGATCGTGAGGCCGAGCAGATCGTCGCGGTACGAGCGGCAGCGGCCACCCGCCTGCCCCGCCGTTTCCGACAGCACCACAGGCACGCCGTGTCGCACCAGATCGACGCAGGCCGACAGACCGGCAAGACCGGCGCCGATAACGTGCACGCGCCTGCTCATACGCCGACGCTGCAACGCGCAACGATCCGAAGAAGGCGCAGCTTGCCCATGCGCGGACGACGTCGCGGCGGCGCCCATCCGGATGAAAGCATGTCTTTCAGAAGTGTCTGGTAGACAGCCGCCATCAAACGTGGCGGCAGCAAATGACCCTTCGGCCGGGACTTCAGCAGCCGATCAGCGTCTGAAAAATAATCCAGCGCCTGGGCGGCGAGAACGCGGCAGGCCGCATCGACGCGGATGTCGCTGATGGCAGTCACCGGGTCGGTGCTCTCGATACCGGCATCGACCAGCAACTCTCGCGGCAGATACAAGCGCCCCATCGCGGCATCCTCGTCGAGATCGCGCAGGATGTTGGTGAGCTGCAGCGCGTGTCCGAGGCAGTGCGCCAGCTCGTGGCCGGGCGCCTCATCCATGCCAAACACTCGCGTCGAGAGCCGGCCGACCGCATCGGCGACGCGGCCGCAATAGATGTCGAGAGTGACGAGGTCGGGAGCGCGGATGTCGGCTTCAACGTCCATATCCATGCCGTCGATGACGGCGAGGAAGTCGTCCTTCTTCAAGTCGAAGCGATCTACGGCGGCGGTGAGAAATCCCGCCTGTCCGGCCGGCTTGCCGGAGTAGAGGGCCTGAATGTCCTCACGCCATCGAATGAGAGCCTTGGCGCGCTCCGGCCGGGGGCGCACGCCATCGTCGGCGATGTCGTCGACCAGCCGGCAGAACATGTATAGCGCGAACATCGCGCGCCTTTGGGCCTTCGGCATCAGCAGCATTGCGGCATAGAAAGAGCTGCCGGAAACCTGCTTGGCAAACGCTGCGGTGGCTGGATCGGTCGCGCTCATTCGCGCCCACCGGAGGAATGGACATGTCTCGTCGACAAGGCCAGCCGAGAGCGTCGCGCGGCGACGCAGAGCAATCCGCGCAACGCAAGACCTGCCGTTTCGATGGCGTGATGGTGCACGCGTTCCGACAGGGGGTCGTACCGCTCGAGACGCAATACAAGGCTGTCGGCCAGCGATTGGATGACGCCAACCTCCAGCGAAAGCCGCCGGTCGGCGATATTGGCGGCGAACGGCTTGGCTTGAGCGAGCAGCCCTTGCGTGAGGCCGGCCGTGTCGGCGATCGCCGCGCGCAGCCCGGCGGAAGCCTGTTTCCCGCCCAGAGCTTCCACCGAGATACCGTGGTCGGAAAGCAGGTCCTGCGGAATATAGACGCGATCGAGCTCGCGATAGTCTTTCGCGCAATCCTGGAGATGGTTGATCACTTGCAGCGCAGCGCAGAGCGCGTCGTTCGCAGGCCACAGTGATCTCGGCTCCCCATGCAAGTCGAGCACAAACCGGCCGACAGGCGCCGCCGAGAAGCGGCAGTAGTCCATCAAATCACTCCAGCTGGCATAACGCCGCTTGGTCACGTCGAGGCGGAAGGCCTTGAGAAGGTCGAGGGCATGTTGGTCGGACAAGCCGCGCTCGCGCAAGGCGGCGTCCAGGGCGAGCCCTTCGGGCGCGCCGGAGCGATCGCCATGCAACGCCGCCTCAAGGCTGTCGAGCAGAGCAAGCTTCCTTGCAGGCTCGGCAGTGGCATGGTCGGCCACATCGTCGGCAGCGCGGGCGAAACGGTAGAAAGCAAGGATCGCGGGGCGCAACTCGGGACGGACCAACCGCGACGCGACCGGAAAGTTCTCGCCACGATGGTCCTTGCCGGACGACAGGCTGGCGGCGTCCGTCATGACGAACTCGTCATGGCTTGGGAACGCCCCTTCCATAGCCCGCCGCGCCCGGACCACACGGCGACGGCCGACTGCACGGTGAAGAGCAGATAGGCCGCAGCAATGAGCGGAAGAGCAACGCCCCAAAGCGGGGAACATCGGTAAAAGCGCAGCATGGGTTGGAACGATAGCGCCATCAGGAGCCACGCGCCTCCGCCTCCCCAACGCGCCGCCCCCTCGGCGGCAATGGCGAGCAAGGGGGGTGCAACGAAGATCAGCATCATCGCGACGATCGTGCCGGCAAGCATAAGCGGCGAGTAGCCGAGCTGAGCGTACGCCGACCGGGCGATCATGCTCCCGATTTGGCGGAAACCACCATAGGGACGCAAGCTAATGGCACGCCGCGTCAAACCGAGCCAGATCGCACCCTGTTGCCGCAGGCGGCGCGCAAGGGCGCAATCATCAATGATCTCGCCACGAACAGCAGCAATCCCGCCGGCCCGGCGCAGCGCATCGCGCTGCACCAGGACACAGCCGCCTGCCGCCGCCGCCGTCGATCCAGACCGCCGTCGTACCCAAGCGAACGGATAGAGCATCTGGAAGAAATACACGAAGGCTGGGATCAGGAAGCGTTCGGCCAGGCTGGCACAGGATAGTTCTGCCATCAGCGAGACCTGCACCCGGTTCTCCGCCTCTGCACGCGCGACGAGGCTCGCCACATTGTCGGGCGCATGTCCGATGTCCGCATCGGTCAGAAGATAATAGCGGGGCTGATCGCCGGCTCGTTCGGTCGTGGTTTCGGCAAGGCGAATGCCCTGCTCGAGGGCCCACAGCTTGCCAGTCCATCCCGGTGGAGGCGCGGCGCCCTGAAGCACGTCGAGGCGGCGCCGGCCCGATGTCTCAACGGCACCGCCCAGGACATCGGCCGTACCGTCGCTGCTCCCATCATCGACCACGACGATTCGCAGATGCCCGCCGTAATTCTGCGCCAGCAAGCTTCCGATCGAGCGGCCAATCACATCGGCCTCGTTGCGGGCAGGCACGACGGCAACGACGTCGGGCCAGCGCGCGGGCGCGCCAGGCACCACATCGTCACGGTCGCGCGCAAGCCAAAACCCGCCGCGGCCGAGCACCAGGTACAGCCATACGACAAACGACGCGAGCGCGACAATCGTCCACGCGGTCATGTGAGGTAGCCCGCGTTCTGAAACCAGGCCAAGGCATCGCGCACCCCTTCCTGGTAGGGCCGACTGCGATAGCCGAGCTCGCGCACGGCCTTGTCCGAGGTAAAGAACATGCGATGCCGCGACATGCGCAGGCCGTCCAGTGTGAGCAGCGGCTCCCGGCCGGTGAGGCGCGCAACCGCTTCGGCGCCCATGGCGAGTGGAAACAATGGGGCACGCGGCAGCCGGATGCGCGGACTGCGTCGTCCGGAGAGATCGGCGACCGTGGTCAGCAGATCGCGCAAGGAGAGGTTTTCGCCGCCGAGGATATATCGTTCACCGACTCGGCCATGCTCGAAGGCCAGCAGATGGCCGGCGGCGACGTCTTCGACGTGGACGAAATTCAACCCGGTGTCGACATAGGCCGGGATCCGACCCCGCGCCGCGTCGACCAGGATACGGCCGGTCGGCGTCGGCCGGATGTCGCGCGGACCGATCGGCGTCGTCGGGTTGACGATCACGGCTGGCAGCCCCTCACGCTGGACCATCAGCTGGATCTCTCGCTCCGCCAGCGTCTTGCTGCGCTTGTAGGCACCGATGGCTTCATCTGGATCAAGGTAAGCGGTCTCGTCGACCGGAGCGAGCGCTCCCGCGACCCGCAGGGCCGCCACGCTGCTGGTATAGACCATGCGTTCGACGCCGGCCCCAAGTGCCTCTCGCGCCAGATTGCGCGTGCCCTCGACATTCACCCGCAACAGCTCGGACGGATCGGGCGCCCACAGACGATAGTCCGCCGCGACGTGGAACACATACCGCACCCCTGCCAAAGCGCTGCGCAGCGAGGCAACGTCGGTGAGATCGCCGTTGACCACCTCGCAGCCAAGTCCGGCGAGATTGCCACGAGGGCTGGTTGGCCGGACGAGCGCGCGCACAGTGAGGCCGCGCGCAAGCAATGCACGCAGCACGGCCGAGCCGAGAAAGCCCGAGCCGCCGGTCACGAGAATCAAATCGCCCGGTCGCAAGACTGCATCCATTGTCGCTTAGCTTCGCAAACGCGAGGTGTACAGCAGTATGACCGAATGTCGCGAATGCGCAATTCGCCGCAAATATCGCGGATCCTTCATCGCCAGATGCTGCCGACGGCGAGCAAAAACCATGCATGGCCGGGAATAAGCGTCGGCCGCACCAGGCGCGGATCGTAACCCGAGAAACGGCGATCATTCTCGACAAGGCAAGCGCGCCCAGCGCTGGTAACAATACTCATTGACCTCTCGCTCTCCCTGCCCGCAACGGGCAATCCATTGATGCTAGTTCATAGTGGAGTGCCGAGGCGAGATCTTAACGCTCCTGGACGCCCCCGAGTTGGTTGTCGAAAGTGCCGTGGCATTCGGGAGCGGCATCTGCAATCGACGACGATCTCTTCCCAGCCTGTCTCGAACGACGCGCTTGTACACGAAACAACCCATGCATCGGCACCTCCTTGCACCAATGGATGCATCTCTTTGACTCATCGGTGTCTCGCGCGCATCGGTAGCAAATCCCGTAAGACATTCGTCCGGCGTATGCCCGAATGGGACCGTTGCGAATTGCTACACACTCGACTGGCAGCGCCTGTTGCCGACCGGACCAGGTCGGAAAGCTATCCTCGCAAGAAGACCCCAGTCAGGGCATCGGCTATGCCTGCGAAGCAATCCGCTGGGGCAAGGCGGACATCATGCTGGCGGGGGGCCGCCGAGGAACTCGACGTGACCATGGCGGCGGTTTTCGACACGCTGTTCGCGACCTCCACGCGCAATGACCGGCCCGAGACATCGCCGCGGCCGTACGATCGCGATCGCGACGGACTGGTCATTGGCGAGGGCGCGGCGACGCTCGTTCTCGAGGAACGCGAACATGCCCTCGCGCGCGGCGCCCGCATCTATTGCGAGATCGCAGGCTTCGCAACCAACTCAGATGGCAGTCATGTCACCCAGCCTCAGGCCGAGACGATGGCGACCGTCATGAAGATGGCGTTGCAGGATACGGGGCTCGATGCCGGCGCGATCGGCTTCGTCGATGGTCACGGCACCGCCACCGAATGGGGCGACATCGCCGAGACGCAGGCCACCTACGCCGTCTTCAACGACACCGCGCCAATCCATTCTCTCAAGGGTTATTTCGGCCACACGCTCGGCGCTTGTGGTGCCATCGAGGCGTGGCTGAACATCGAGATGATGTGCGAAGGCCGCTTCGCGCCGAACATGAATCTGGATTCCGTCGACGAGCGTTGCGCGCCCTTGGACTACGTCGTCAAGGAAGCCCGCGCGCTCGAGGTCGATTATTTCATGAAGAACAATTTTTCTTTTGGCGGCATCAACACGTCGCTCATCTTCAAGCGCTCCTGACAAGAGAACTATAGATTGCGCACCGGCTATCACGCGGTTGGAACGGTCCCGCCGTCGATTACAAATCGGTATCCGCTTTTCCCTCAACCGACAGAACCCACGGCATTCACCTTTCGTCCTTGATCGCAATCAGCGACTCGCGCGTCGCCGTAAGAAAGCGATCTATGTCTGCGTCGCTCACTGCCGTCGAAACGTTTCCGCTGCAGTTGGCCGACACCATAATGCCTCGGTTGGTATAGTGCCGGTTCAGCCGTCCGATGGCCTCCTCCTGCGCCTTTGTCGGGTAGGCCGAACGATGATCGGTGAGCTCGTTGCCCCGGAAGTGGATGCGGAACAGCGAGCCCGCACCGGATGCCTGCCCTTCCATCCCGAGTTCGGAGAACATCGCGCCGATACCGCTGCGAATCGCCGCCCCCTTCTGGTTGAGGGAAGCTACCTGTCCTTGATCGAAGGCCGTCAAGGCAGCGAGGCCGGCGACCATCGAGACGGGATTGGCATTGAAGGTTCCCGTGTGCGGTACCGCCGGCGATCTCTTCCGTTGGTCGAAGACCTCCATGACCTCCTCGCGGCCTCCGACCGCCCCCACCGGAAAGCCGCCACCGATCACCTTGCCGAAGGTCGTCAGGTCGGGCACGGGAAGCCGCTCCTGCGCGCCGCCGAAGCCGACGCGAAAGGAGATGATCTCGTCATAGATCAGCAGAATGCCGTGCCGCTTGGTGAAGCTGCGCAGAAAGTCGAAAAACTCGTGGCGGCCGGCAATCATGCCGGTCCTGTTCGACACCGGCTCGACGATGACGGCGGCCAGATTCTGCGCTTCCGGCGTGAGCAACGCCTCGGCCAGGGCGACATCGTTGTAGGGAAAAACCACCGCGTTTTCGGCCACGGCCGGCGGCGTTCCCTTCGTATAAGGCACCTTTTCCGGCGCTTCGCGTGGCCCCCAGGTGTCGGGCCCGCTGCCCCGGCTTATCTCGACGAAATCGTAAGAGCCGTGATACGCACCCTCGCATTTGGCGATCTTGTAGCGGCCGGTATGGGCTCGGGCCGCCTTCACCGCGAACATCACCGCTTCGCTGCCGGAATTCGTGAACCGGATGCGCTCGACGCCGTTCACGCGGCCGGTCATGTATTGGCCAAGTTCGAGTTCGGCCTGGGTCGGGCCGGAGAAGGACACGCCGAGATGAAGCTGCTTCGAAACGGCGTCGACGATCGGCCCAAAGCAGTGACCGTGGACGAGGGCCGACTGGTTATTGATGAAATCGAGTCGCTCGACCCCGTCGACATCCGTCACCCGCGCGCCATTCGCCGATGCAATGAAGATCGGATAGGGCGCCTGATAGACCGCGATTCGGCTGTTTCCACCGGGCATGAACTGGCACGCGCGCTCGAAAAGCTTCGCCGAGTTCGAATTCGAGTCAGGATACATGATCATCATCCTTGGCAGCTTCTGGGGAATAGAGATGGCAGGCCACTCGTCTGCCGTCGGCGAGCACGCTCCAGGAGGGCGCCTCGGACTTGCAACGCGGCATTGCGTGCGGGCAGCGCGGATGGAAATGGCAACCCGACGGCGGATCCAGCGCCGAGGGAATCTCGCCCTGTATCCGGTTCAGCTTGTCGCGCGCCGAAATATCCGGCGGCAAGGAGGCCTCGCGCAATGCCGCAGTATAGGGATGCTTCGGATCGTCCAATACCTGTCGAGCGGTGCCCTGTTCGACGATCCGGCCGAGATACATCACCGCGATACGCGAGCAGAAGTTACGTACCACGCCAAGATCGTGCGAGATCAGCAGGAAGCCGAGATTGTGCGTCTGCTGGAGCTTCCTCATCAGGAGGATGATCTGGGCCTGGACCGAAACATCGAGGGCCGACAGAGGTTCGTCGGCGACGATCAGCGAAGGCTGCAACGCCAGCGCTCGGGCGATCGAGATGCGCTGTCGCTGGCCGCCACTGAAATGCTGGGGGTATTTCGCGAGCGAATCCGACGGCAGCGACACTTCCTCGAGCAGTTGGACGACACGCGATCTCATCTCGCGCGACGAAAGCCTGCCCTGGATACGATATGGCTCCATCAGGATGGTCTCGATGCTCATGCGGGGATTGAGAGAGCTGTAAGGATCCTGGAACACCATCTGAAGGCGCTCATGCGTCCTGCCGTCCTTATGCTTCCTCGCGTCGGCAAGCGACCGACCTTCCAGCAGTATCTCGCCGCCGTCGGGACGAATGAGTCCCATGACGCAGCGCGCGACGGTGGACTTGCCGCAGCCGGATTCGCCGATGAGACCCACGGCCTCGCCACGCTCGACGGAGAGACTGACGGAATCGATGGCGCGCACGAAGCGCCTCGGCGCGAGCAGTCGCCGCGAGACGGTGAAGCTTTTGCGCAGACCGCGGACTTCAAGCAGCGGCGCCATTGCGCTCCCCTGCCGGAAAGAAGCACCGCGCCTGCTGCCCCATGGGTGAACGGAATTCCGCCGGCAGGGGAAGCCTCTGCGCGCAAAGATCCCTTGCACCAGTGCAACGCGGCGCGAATCGACAGCCCGGCGGCATGGCGTCGAACCTTGGAACATTGCCGGGTATCGGTCTCAGCTCGCCCGGCCGGTCGATGCGTGGCGTCGCCCGCAGCAGATCCCTCGTATAGGGATGGCGCGGCGCACCCAGGATATCGCCCGCTGTCCCCGTCTCGACGATCTGTCCCGCATACATCACAGCAATGTCGTCCGCGATCGCGGCAACCGCGCCGAGATTGTGACTGATGAAGATCATCGACATTCCGTTCTCACGCCGCACTTCGCGTAGCAGCGAGAGGATCTGGGACTGGATCGTCACGTCGAGACTGGTGGTCGGCTCGTCGGCAATGATCAAACGCGGCCGGGACGCGAGCGCCATCGCGATCATCACGCGCTGCCGCATGCCGCCGCTCAGCTCGTGCGGGTAGTTCGCGGCGCGTCGCTCTGGGGACGGGATCTTCACCTCATCGAGCAGGCGGAGCATCACCCGGCGCCCGGCCTCCCGCGAGGCAACGCCTGTGCGGAAAATGGCCTCTTCTATCTGACTCCCGATGGGCACAACCGGATTGAGGGCATTGAGCGAATCCTGGAAAATGACCGAGATGTTGCGCCCACGAATCTCGCGCATGCGCGATTCGGGTAGTTCCAGCAGCTCTTGGCCGTCAAAGCGAATCTTGCCAGACACCGCAAAGCGCCTGGTATCGCCGAGCAACCTCACGATCGACATGGCAAGCATGCTCTTGCCGCTGCCCGATTCTCCGACGATCGCCAGCGTCCTGTCTCTCGCGAGAGCCAGGTCGACCTTGTCGACGATGCCGATCTCCCTGCCCTGCAGTCGCACGGCAACGCTGAGCGCCTCGATCTCGAGAAGCGGCGCTCCCTGCAGCGCGGCTCTGGCGGTCGGCCTCATCAGATCTCCCGCATGCGCGGATCGGCGAGGTCGCGCAGGCTGTCACCGACGGTATTCAGCAAAAGGACGATGATGAAGATCACGAGGCCGGGAAACAGGGACAACCACGGTGCTTCGTGGAGGACGTTCATGCCCTCCATCATGATGTTGCCGAATGTCGGGATAGGGGGATGGGCGCCGAGGCCGAGGAAGCTCAGAGAGGCCTCGACCAGGAGGGCATAGGCGGTCCAGAGCGAGGCCAGCACCGCAAGGTCTCCGATGACGTTCGGCGCGATGTGGCTGGCCATGATGCGCATGTGCCCCGCACCGAGCGTCCTGGCGGCCTCGACGAATTCCTTGTTGGCGACACCCAATGCGCCGGTTCTGGCCGCTCGTGCGAATTTGGGGACGAGGGAGATGGCGATCGCGGAAACGAGATTCGCCACGCCCGGCCCGAGCAAGCCCACGACCAGCAGGCACAGGACGAAGCTCGGAAAGGCCAGGAGCACCTCGATGATCCGGGTTACGGCAAGGTCGACAAGCCCGCCACGATAGCCGCCCAGGATGCCGAGCGCTCCTCCGACCACCAGCCCGAGGAACGTGGCCCCCACCCCGACCATCAGCGAGATGCGCGCGCCCCAGATGATTCGCGACAGGATATCCCGACCATAATTGTCGGTCCCGAACCAGTGTTCCGCGTCGGGTGGGGCAAGGCGGTTCGTGATGTCCTGCTCGGCATAGTCGTAGGGAGCGACCAACGGCGCGGCAATCGCCAGACAGGCGATGACGATCAAGAGCACTGCTGCAAGGGCGGCAATGCGATGATGCCGGCCGTAGCTCCGAATGGCCGACGCGACGGGGGCGAGGCTCTTCATGTCAGCTTCAGCCGCGGATCGACGAACGCCGAGATCAGATCGGTTGCAAGTCCGACGACGACGACGATGACGCAGTAGATGATCGTCAGCCCCTGAAGCAGCACATAGTCGCGCGAGTTGAGAGCACCGACGATCAGCTTGCCCAAGCCCGGCCGCGTGAAGATCACTTCCGTGATGACGGCATTGCCGAGCAGGATGCCGAA
>FTCZ01006762.1_pt1 | contig 10901 bp, 13 predicted proteins | sample 1658871 | NCBI WGS metagenome assembly FTCZ01 (sample SAMEA3914864, study PRJEB12502) | metagenome | biome: forest; material: soil | place: USA | collected 2012-03-12 | depth 0.3 m
CGCAAGGGCAAGCAGGTGCTGAACCTGCGGCCCGGTGCGGAGCTGCGCCTCTTCCGCCCGGTGCCGGCTGGCGCGGACTACGTCGCAGTGGTGGGCGACAACCGTAAGATGGTGGTCTTCCCGATCCACGAGCTGCCCGAGATGGCGCGCGGATCGGGCGTGCAACTCCAGCGCTATCGCGACGGCGGGCTGTCGGATGCGACGGCGATCGTTTTTGCGGGCGGGATTAGCTGGGCGATGGGCGGCGAGACCGGTCGCATCCGCACCGAGGCGGATCTCACTCCCTGGCGCACCGCGCGGGGGGCAGGCGGGCGGATGGCGCCGCTCGGCTTCCCGCGTGACAATCGCTTTGGTCCGGGCACGCCAGTGGTGCCGACGACAAATGGCGAAATAGGCGAAAGCAAAGATTAACCCAAATGGTCTAGCCCTTCTGGCCATGCGTATGGCGGAGGCGAGCCAGGAGGAAGGATCGCCGCCCAGGCGAAGGGCGGCGAGGGGTGCGTTGCGCCCGGTTCCTGACGTGATTCGCCCGAGCGACATCTCGCCTGAGGCCTGGGCGCAGGCCGAGCGCGTGCGCCAAGCCTATCTCGACGCCCTGCCGATCGCGACCGCGATCGTCTCCTGCGGCGTGGGGGGCTTCGAGCTTATGAGCTGCAATCGCCGGTTCGCCGAGCTTGACGCCTCGCGCCCGGCCAGCCCACCTATGGCGGTGATCGCCTGCGCCGAGATCGAGCGCGAACTTGCTGCCTTTTTCGAGCGCGCCGACGGGGAGGCCGCCCGCTTCGAGTGGCGCGATGGCGACGCCGTGTCGGGCCGCTATTTCCATGTGAACCTCGCCCCTCTGATTCGCATCGAGGGCCAGGCGCCGCGCTGCCTGCTGACGTTGGTCGATCGCACCGCCGAGATCGAGAATGCCCGCTCACTGCGCGCCGAGTTGCTCCACGACAGCCTCACCGGCTTGCCCAATCGCAGCGCCTTCGCCGAGGCGGTCGACGACGTAATGACGCAGGGCGCCGGCAACCATGCCGTGTTACTGGTCGATCTGTCGCGCTTCAGCCGCATCAACGAGAGCCTCGGGGGTGTGGCCGGCGACGAGGTAATTATCACCGTCGCCCGCCGTCTGATCTCGACGCTGCGCTCGGGCGATCTGCTGGCGCGCATTGGCGGCGACGAATTCGGCATTCTGCTGCGGCTCAACCACGGAACCGATGACGCTGCTGCTGCGGCGCGACGCATCCAGTCGGTGCTGTCGACGCCGTTCCGGCTCTCTCGCTTCGAGGTCGGCATCGAATGCGCGATCGGCTGCGCGATGGTCGGCGAAGAGCAGGCCAGCGGCGAGGAATTGGTGCGCAACGCCCAGTTCGCGCTGAAGCGCGCCAAGTCCACCGGCCGCGTCGAGGTCCATCATTCGGGCGAGGCCGCGCACGCGCGCTACAAGCTCGACCTCGAGACCGAGCTGCGCCGCGCCATCGATCAGGGCGACTTGCGGCTCGCCTTTCAGCCGATCATCGATCTCGCCGCCAACCGCATCACCGGCTTCGAGGCGTTGTCGCGCTGGCGGCATGCGTCGCGCGGGTCGATCGATCCGGGCGAGTTCATTCCGGTGGCCGAGGAAGCGGGGCTGATCGTGCCGCTCGGCCGCTGGGCGCTCGACACCGCACTCGCGACACTGGCCGAGTGGGACAAGGCGGAAGGCAGCCCGCTGCCACTGACGATGAGCGTCAACGTCTCGGCGATCCAGCTGGCGCGCGACGACGTGCCGGGCATCATCGCGGCCGCGCTCGCTACCCACGGCATCGCCGGCGAGCGACTCACCATTGAGCTCACCGAAAGCGCGATTGTGCAGGATCCGGAGCGCGCTAGCCGCGCGTTGCAAGCGCTGAAGGGCCTCAACGTCCGAGTCGCGATGGATGATTTCGGCACCGGCTATTCAAGTCTCAGTTATCTGCGCCGCCTGCCGATCGACACGCTGAAGATCGATCGCAGCTTCGTCTCGGGCATGCTCGCCGATCGCGACAAGGTGGCGATCGTGCGCGCGGTGCTCAGCCTCGCCGATGCACTAGGCAAGACGACCACCGCCGAAGGCGTAGAGACGGTCGAACTCTCACAGACGCTCGCCGCACTCGGCTGCAGCCATGGACAGGGCTATCACTACGCCGCACCGCTGCCGGCCGATCAGGCCGAGGCGTTCTGGCGCGAATGGATCGCCTGAGCCGGCCGCCTTACTCGGCCGTTCCCAGCACCGTCCTCACCGCCTCGCGGGCAAAATCGGCGAGCGTCATCTCGTCGGGGAAACCCGCCTCCACCCAGCGTTGCTCTACCGCGCGGAGCGTCGCTGCGACGGCGGGGCCAGGGGCGAGCCCGAGCGCGATGAGATCGCCGCCCGAGATCGGGAAGGGGGGCCGCTGCCAGCCGTTCACGCGTTTCGCCGCGACGGCCTCTCCAGCCAGCAGCAGCCGATCGACCGCGGCTTCCGCGCCAACCGTATAGGCGAGCGCCTCTGCCTCCCCCGAGATGTCGGGGTCGGACGCCAGCACCAGTCGGCGCCGGTCAGCCTTGGAGAGCCGGAGCCGCGCTGCCACCTGCTCGGCAATGGTGGGCGAGCGGGGCAGCAGGGCGGCGAACCGGCGCAACCCGTCGGGAGCGATGCCGGCTTCCCGCTCGGTTTGGACCAGCGCCTCCAGCAGCTCGGCATCGACGATTTCGGGCAGCACCGGCTCGAAGAGGCCACCGTCCAGCATCGCCTTAACCGTCGCCACAGGGTCGGACAGCGCGAACAGCTTGAGAAGCTCGGCGGCGATCCGTTCGCGGGATAATGCCATCAGATCGCGCGCTCGCTCGACGCAGGCGGCGTAAGAGTCCGCGTCCGGTGCGCCTCTGCCGAAGCGCGCGTGGAAACGGAAGAAGCGCAGGATGCGCAGGTGATCTTCGGCGATCCGCTGCAACGGCTCGCCGATGAAGCGGACGCGACCGGCGGCCAGGTCATCCAGCCCGCCGAAATAGTCGTGCACGGCGCCCGTCAGCGGATCGGCGGAGAGCGCATTGATCGTAAAGTCGCGGCGCGCGGCGTCCTCGCGCCAGTCCTCGGTGAAGGCGACGGTGGCGTGGCGGCCGTCGGTAGCGACGTCACGGCGAAGCGTCGTCACCTCGATCGTCTTGCCGTCGATGACCACGCCTACCGTGCCATGCGCGATGCCCGACGCCGACGTCCAGGTGCCGAGCCTCGCGGCGCGCGCGCGGCGTTCGACCTCTTCGGGCGCGAGACGGGTGGCGACGTCAATATCCTGCGGGGAAAGGCCGAGCAGCGTGTCGCGCACCCACCCGCCGATGTAGCGCACACCGTCCGCCTTGCCATCGAGCGCGTCGACGAGGCGCGCGAGCGCGTTGGGATCGCCGACGGCGGGCGGAACGGGAACGGTGCGCGTGGTCATGTGGTAAGCCGGCGGGACAGGTTGACGATCATGGCTGCGGTAGCACCCCAGATGCGGCGATCCTCCCAAAGTATCTCGTAATACTGCCGCCGGATGCCGCGGATCTCGGCCTCGCGGCGGAGCTGATTGGCGGGATTGAGTACGAAGGCCAGCGGGACCTCGAAGATGTCTGCCACCTCGAACTCGCGCGCGGCGAGTGGCAGGTCGGGCGGCACCACTGCCACCACAGGTACGATCCGGAAGCCCGTGATGGTGTGATAGGGCGCATCACAGCCGAGGATGGAGACATGTTCGCGGCGCAGGCCGATCTCCTCGCACGCCTCGCGCAGTGCGGTCTCGATGGGGCCGGCATCCTCCGGATCGGCGCGGCCGCCGGCGAACGCGACCTGGCCGGGATGCTTGCGCAGCGCCTCATTGCGCTTGGTGAGCAGAAGGCTGGGTTCGGGCCGATCGACAATCGCGATCAGCACCGCGGCGGGCACCGGCTCGCCCTCGTGGAGCAGCACCTCGTCTCCAGACAGCGGTGCGGGAAGGTGTGCGCTCGCTTCGAAGCGTTCGCGGATCGTGTCGACGATGCTCACGCCGTCGATCCCAGTGCGAAGAAAGCGCCATCGCTCCACAGCCCGACGGCGCCGTCGGGCCCGGCCGATTCGTCGAGCGCGAGGTTGGCGAGCTCGTAATAGACCGGCCGCGCCACTAGCGCATCGAGGCCCCCGCGAACACGCAGATAGGGATGTGCGCCGTGGCCGCGATCCTCAATCACGAGCGGGTGATCTGGGCCGGCCACCACGACGTCGCCGACATTGGTGCGGAAGGCGAGGCGACGCCACCGGCCTTCGCCTTCGCCCTCCAGTTCGACCGCGAGGAAGGGTGCATCCTCGACCGCAATCGACAGCTTCTCCGCCGGAGTGACGAGCACATAGCTCCCATCCGCCTCACGTCGAAGCACGGTCGAGAAGAGCCGCACCAGTGCCACTCGCCCGATCGGCGAACCTTCGTGCAGCCAGGTGCCATCCGCCAGAATGCGCATCGCGCTGTCGCCGCAGTGCTCCGGATTCCAGCGCTCCACAGGCGGCAGGCGGCCGTCGGCGGCATAGACGGCGATTTCGCCTAGCGACAGGCCGGCGATGGTCTCGGGGGGCGGGTTGCTCAATGGCATCGCCTCCCCCCTAATGCGATTCGCGGCAAAGGGAAAAGATTCAGCGGCGCGGAGCCAGCATTCCCGCCGCCGGCAGCGTCATTCCATCGTCCAGCCGCGCGAGCAGGCGCCGCCGTTCAAAGGGGCCGGGCAGCGACCAACCGGCGGTGGCATCCGCCGCGAAGCCGAACGGCGCATAATATTCGGGGTCGCCGATCAGTACGGCGGGAATGCCGGTCCGGTCGATCGCCGCCAGCGCGCGGCGCAGCATGGTGCGGCCGATGCCCTCACTGCGACGATCGGGATGGACGGCGATCGGCCCGACCAACCAGAGGGGGGTGGCGGCGCCATCCGCCTGCACTAGCGCCAGCGGCCAACTCTGGATCGATCCGACGAGGTGGCCATGCTCGTCGAACGCGGCACAGCTGGCCGAGGGCTCGGCGGCCACGCCATCGCGCAGACGGTAGGCGGTACGCTGCTGTCGGTCGACGCCGAAGGAAAGATCGAGCAGCGCCTCGATCGCCGCTTTGTCCGCCATGCCGAGCGCGGCGAGATGCGCACCGTGCGCGCCCGCCAGCTCGATCGCACCCGTCACCGTGGTCTCCACCCGTTCCGATCCTCCGTTGCTGCCGATTCGAAAGCGCGGCGATGTAGCGATGTATGCGGCGAACGTGAAATCCCGTGTGACCGCCTTGCCGCTGGCTCCCCCGCTGGCTAGTCGGGCGCGACAGATAGGTGGAATGAAAGCGGAAATGGCAGACGATCTTCTTCAGCTCGAGGTTTCCGGCATCGAGACGATGGTGCTCACCGGCATCTATTCGGAGGAGACGCACCTACCGCAGCCGCTCCGTGTTGGGGTCACAGTCGACCTCGCGCTGCCCGAGCGGAAATATGCCCCTGACACGCCGCTCTCCCAGTCCAAGAATTATCTCGACCTCAAGCGCGCGGTCACCGAATCGCTGCCGGAGGGGCTGCACTTCACGCTGATCGAGGCGGTGGCGGAGCATATCTGCGCAGTGCTGTTCGCCGAGGATGAGCGCGTGCTCCGCGTCGAAGTAAAAATCGTCAAGCTCGCAATCTCGCTCGACGGCGAGCAGATCGGCATCCGCATGGTGAGGTATCGTCCGTGACCAGTGAGCCAGGCGCGGCGCGACCGTTGGCGCTCGTTACCGGCGGTTGCCGCCGGCTCGGCGCCGCGATTGCGGTGGCGCTGGCCGAAGCGGGTTATGATCTCGCGGTCCACAGCAGCCCGGCCTCGGCGCCCGAACCCAATCTGTCCGAGCGGCTAGAGGGAGCAGGCGCCACCTGGCGCCACTTCACCGCCGATCTGTCCGACGAGGCGGCGGTCACGGGGCTAGTGCCGGCCGTGGAAGCCGCCTTTGGTCGGGCGCCGGCGTTGCTCGTCAACAATGCCGCACGCTTCGAATATGATTCGCCTGAGAGCGCGACACATCAGGGGTTGATCGCTCATTATGCGGTGAACTGCGCCGCACCGGTGCTGCTCGCCGGCGCGGTGGCGGCGAGGGCAGGCGCCGATCACCGGGTCGCGATCGTCAACATCCTCGACCAGCGCATCGCCGCCCCGCACGCCGATCAGTTCAGCTACACCCTCTCCAAGCTTGCGCTGTCCGAGGCCACCATGATTCTGGCGCGGCGGTTCGCGCCACATGTCCGCGTCTCGGCGGTCGCGCCAGGACTGACCATGCCGACGACCGATTATGACGCCCTGCGGATGGCAGGGGCGGCGGAGCGGATGCCCCTGGGGCTGCTGCCCGATCCTGCGGAGATCGCTGCAGCCGTAGTCTATCTTGCTAAAGCGCATGCAGTGACGGGGCAGACCCTGTTCGTCGATGGCGGTGCTCATTTGTGCCGATTCTCTCGCGACTTCCTGTTTCTGGAAGGCGAGGAGAAGGGGGCCTGACAGGTCCCCTTCTCGCTATCGGGCGCGTTTATCTCTCAGTTCGTCGTGTCCAGCGCTGTCGTCGTCCGGCCGCAACGACCGAGCGAATCCATTACCAGCCGGTAATCTGCACGGGCCTGCGTAGCATCGTCGTCCGCCTGGTCCGCGACCGCGTCCGCGGGGAGCGCGGGCGGCAGCGCACAGGCCAGTCGATACCAGAGCAGCGTGTCGGTCTTGGGCGCCGCGGCGGTGTCGTCGACGATCTCGCCGAGCGACAGCGCCCATCGCGGATCCTCGCCCGGATGGCGCTGAATATTGAGCGAAACGGGGCGGTTGTCCGCCGTCTTCAGGAAGATCTGGGTTTCGCCTTCACCGGGAATGCTGCCGGCGACGTGGAAGGCGTGGCCCACCCCTGTCACGACCGGCGGGGCGGTTGTCGAATTGGCTTCGGTCAGAATCGAGCGCAGCCGCTGCTCAAGCTCAGGTGACCATGCGAGCTGGGCGCCACGTGCGACGAGTTGGAGTGTTCCCGGCTTGCCCGGAACCGGGCGGGCGAGGAGGATAAGTTTCTGTTTCTTGAGCCGCGGGGGGCGATTCGCGGCATCCAAAGGCGTGTCCACCAGCCAGGAAACCCGCGCCGGGATGCCGCCAGGTCCGGCGATCAGCCCGTTGACGTCCCCGTCAACATAGAATCGGGTAGCCCCCGGGGCGACACCGGCCGCGTCGGCGCCCTTGAGGCGGATCACATCATGCACCGTCACGACCACTGTGGCACGTGCTGCGAGTGCGAGATCAGCGAGGTCCGCATAGCCAATACTGACAGGAGCAGTTGGCGCGAGCCTATTCGTTTGAGCAAATGCTGCATCTGCGAAGAAAAACGCACCAAAGAGGAGGAGTCCAGCCGCTTTTACCTGGCGTTTCATGGGCGTTACGTCCTCCGTTCTTGCATGCATCACAACTGGAAATTCGGGGGCATCCCTGCCGCGCTGTCCCTCACGATTCAAGCGTTGGAAGGGCATTTCGCGCGCTGGCCTCGCCAAGACATTACCCGATCGTATACGTAAGGGATGGACATCAAATCGATCGCTGCATAGCATGAACGCCGACAGCAAGGGGGGTCTGGCGGCCTGCGATGTTTCGCGACTGCCGGACCCCTGCTGCCATGCCGCAGATTTTCGACAGCACGGAGTGGCTCTCTTTAATGGCCTACGTCGACCAAAATCAGAGTACCGAGAAGACGATCGCGGGTATCATTACCGTGGTTCTTCTCGCCGCTGTCGGCTACGCGTTTGTCACGGGTCTTGCCTTCAATGTCATTAAGAAGGCAGCCGAGAAGATGACCGTACTCGACATCAAGGAACCGCCGCCCCCGCCTCCGAAGCAGCCGCCGCCCCCGCCGAAGGAGCAGCCGAAGGTCGAATCCCCCCCGATCGTGACGCCGCCTCCCATCGTGACGCCGCCGGTGGTGAGTGCGCCCCCGATTGTTACGACCACGACGGCGCCGCCGGCTCCGGTGATCCAGGCTCCGGTCGCTCCGGCACCGCCGCCGAAGCCGAGCCAGGCGGTTGCCAGCAAGCCGCGTGGCAATCCGAGCGATTGGGTGACCCCCGACGATTATCCGCCGAGTTCGTTGCGTAACAACGAGGCGGGTGTGACGGGCTTCCGCCTCGACGTTGGCGGCAATGGTCAGGTGACCAATTGCACTGTGACGTCGTCCAGCGGCTTCCCGAATCTCGACCAGACTGCCTGCCGCCTGCTGCAGCGCCGTGGTCGCTTCACCCCCGCGAAGGACGCGGCGGGCAACGGCATCCCCTCGGTCTACGCCAGCTCCGTACGTTGGCAGATCCCGAAGGACTGACGTGATCCGGCCGGTGGCCTCTCGAGGCACCGGCCGCCCGATCAAGCGTTCTCCTCGTTTTCGATTTCTTATCCATACCTCAAGGAACCGACGACCATGACGACCCCCGCTACCGCCGCCGCCGCCGGCTCCAATCCGTACGGTCTGGTCCCCGCCCTTCAGCAGGGCGGTCTGATCACGCAGACGGTGTTCGGCCTGCTCGTGATCTCGCTGGCCTTCTCGCTCTTCATCATCTTCTCGAAGCTGTTCGAGCAGCAGAAGATCTTCAACCAGGCCAAGAAGGTGCGTGGCGCTTTCTGGAGTGCGCCCAACATCCGCGACGCGGCGGCTAAGCTCGACAAGAACTCGGCCTATCGTCAGATCGTCGATGACAGCCTCATCGCCGAAGAGCAGCACTCCAAGCTGACCGATCCGATCGACCAGCATGAGTGGATCCACAGCTCGATCGCCCGCAGCCAGGCGCAGATCGCCGCCAAGCTGGCGAGCGGCCTGGCCTTCCTCGCGACCGTCGGTTCGACCGCGCCGTTCGTGGGTCTGTTCGGTACCGTTATCGGTATCTACCGCGCGCTCATCAAGATCGGCATGGCCGGTCAGGCTTCGATCGACGCCGTTGCCGGCCCGGTCGGTGAAGCGCTCATCATGACCGCGCTCGGCCTCGCCGTCGCCGTTCCGGCCGTGCTCGGCTACAACTGGCTGATCCGTCGCAACAAGACGATCATCGAGGGCCTCACCGCTTTCGCCAACGACGTCCATGGCTACATGGTTTCGGGCGGCGCGGTTCGTCCGGCTTACGGCATGTCCAAGGCCGCCGCGCCGAAGGTCGGCGCCACGGTGTCGAGCAAGGCGTAATCGGAATAACGGCCGCCGCGTCCCTTCGGGGAGCCGCGGCGGCCGTGGCAGGCGGGTTTCGACCCGTTTGCCCCGATCGTAGGCGCCCTAGGGCGCCGAAGAAGGAATAGGAATTTCATCCGATGGCAATGAGTGTGGGAGCCGAGAGCGGCGACGACGCGCCAATGTCGGACATCAACACGACGCCGCTCGTCGACGTCATGCTGGTGCTTCTGATCATCTTCCTGATCACTGTGCCCGTCGTGGTGCAGACCGTGCCGCTCAAGCTGCCCAACGTGCGCAATGAGCCGACCCAGACCAAGCCGGAGAACGTCAATCTCTCCGTCAAGGCCGGGACGGATGGTTCGTGCGAAGTGTACTGGGGCCGGCAGAAGGTCACTTCGAAGGAGCTGCTCGACCGCTCGGTGGCCAAGCTGAAGGCCGAGATCGACAAGCTGGGTGGCCCGGCCAACGTGACCCCGGACAATCTGCCCGAGGCGCACATCCGTGGTGACGTGAACACCCCCTACCGCTGCATCGGTGGTACGGTGTCGCAGCTGCAGCGGGCCGGCTTCCTGAAGGTGGGCTTCATTTCCGAGCCGCCGCCGGGCGGTAACCCCCGCTTCTAAGCGGCCCGAGCGATCCTGGAGTAACGACCAATGGCCATTGCCGCAGGCGCCGCCGAAGGCGAGCCCATGATGGATATCAACACGACGCCGCTAATCGACGTCATGTTGGTGCTTCTCATCATGTTCATCATCACCATTCCGATCCAGACCCACGCCGTGAAGCTGGATCTGCCGGTGAACACCAACACCAATCCGCCGCCCATCAACCCAACCAAGAACACGATTTCGACCGACGCGTCGGGCGCGATGTTCTGGAACGGTCAGCCGGTGCCGGATCTGGTGACGCTGCGTCAGTATATCGATCTGACGAAGAACCTGCCGGACGAGCCGGAACTGCATCTGCTGCCGGATCCGACCACGCGCTACGAGACCATCGACAACATCCTGGCGGTGGTGAAGAAGTCGCAGGTCGGCAAGTTCGGTTTCGAAGGCAACGAGCGTTACGCCGACGCCTTCTGATCCGTTCGCGATCGCACAAAGAAGTAGGGCGGTCCCAGCGATGGGGCCGCCCTACTTCTTTTGTCATTCAGTGGGGCAGGATTGTCATCCCACCCGAACGGGGAGGGACGGAACGCGGCGCGTTCCGCTTAGCCCTCGGCGCCATCCCCGGCTTCACCAGCGGCCGGCCGCTCGAAATACGGTTCGACCACGCCCTTGAGCTTCAGCGTCATCGGCATGCCATTGCGATCGAGCGAGCGCCCGGCGGCGACTTTGATCCAGCCTTCGCTGACGCAATACTCTTCGACATTGGTCTTCTCGACGCCGTTGAAGCGGATACCGACTCCGCGCGAGAGAATTTCCGCGTCGTAAAGCGGGCTGCGCGGATTGACGGAAAGGCGGTCGGGAGGCGTGTCGCTCATGGGGAGATCCAATAGCTGATGAAGGGGGCGTGCGCCCGGCTGGGGCGCTGATAGCGGGTTCCTCGTCCCTTTCCAATCGCATGGCAGGTGCCCACGCCGCTTGTCGCGATCGTTCTGATCAACTGGGCTCAATGCCTACTCTTTCCCCCCGGCACGGCCCTTGCTAAGGGCTCGCCCGACTCTTTCTCTCCAGCATAGGACCCCCGCCATGACCGCGATCGGACAGGACAGCCTCTCCACCCGAGACACGCTGGAAG
>FTCZ01006532.1_pt1 | contig 10880 bp, 10 predicted proteins | sample 1658871 | NCBI WGS metagenome assembly FTCZ01 (sample SAMEA3914864, study PRJEB12502) | metagenome | biome: forest; material: soil | place: USA | collected 2012-03-12 | depth 0.3 m
CATCAGCGCCGCTCTCGGCCCGATGGCGGAGTGGTTACGCAGAGGACTGCAAATCCTTGCACGCCGGTTCGATTCCGGCTCGGGCCTCCACTTCCCTTTAATTCTCTCGATGAACTGCCAACGTGCATTGGTTGTCAGTGGCGGTATTGCCTATAATCTCCAATAGATTGCGTAGAGAACTGATCGAGAACAGCGGAATCAATCGGGGCACGATATAAGTCCGTGCTCTGAATTTCTGCGCGCCAAGGTCGTCGCTATTGCGGTGCCCCTTAAGCCGAGAATCGAGATGCTCGCGCCATCTTCATGCATTCATGCTCGAAATCGTAGTGAATTCTAAGCGAGATGTTCGCGCGGTCATCGCCGCGATGCAATATCGACACGTCTCTTTTTGGGGCACGGCACCCACGAGGAAATCTTGTCACACCCCTCTATAATGATCACGGGTGAATGGCGTCGCTCGGAGCGACGTAGTATAGTTAATTTACGGACAACCACTTGCGTAGGATCGAACTCATGCCGAAGCCGTCCGTTCTTCGGGAACAGGCACCAAGCAACGGCAACTCACGCCCATGGTCTCCCATCTCCTCGGGGCTTGGGCCACGAGCCGGCGACAGAGGCAGGATTTTCGATCTCGGACAGCTCGACTGCCGATTAGACGAAGAATATCATGTTCTGTGGACGTTTATGACGCCGACGGAACGCCCCAATTACAACGAAGCCATGCTCCGGGATTTCGAAACCTGGCAGTCGGAAATCGTCCGGACGCTGGGCCATAGCGACGCCGGACTCCGCTATCTCATTCTTGGATCACGATTCCCTCGCGTCTTCAACTATGGCGGCGATCTCGAGCTGTTCACCCGCTACATCCTGGCGGGAGACCGCGAGGGGCTGGAACGGTACGGCAAGGCGTGCGTCGGAATTTTGCATCGCAACATGAACGGGCTGGGGCTGCCCATCATCACGATTGCCGTGGTGCAGGGCGAAGCGCTGGGCGGAGGGTTTGAATCGATCCTCTCGTTCGACGTTGTGATCGCCGAGCGTGGCGCCCGTTTCGGTCTTCCCGAGGCCATGTTCGGCCTTTTTCCCGGCATGGGCGCGCACAGCTTCCTGTCGCGCCGCCTAGGCAGCGCCAAGGCCGAGCAGATGATCCGCAGTGGCCGGCTCTATTCGGCCGAGGAACTGTATGAACTCGGCCTCGTGCACGTCCTCGTCGAGAATGGAGAGGGCGAGGCCGCGGCCGCCGCCTATATCCGCCGCAATCACCGCCACCACGCGGGCCAGCTAGGCGCGCGCCGCGCCGCGCGGCTGGTCGACAATATCAGTCTTCGCGAGTTGGAAGACATCGTTGAGATCTGGGCGGATTCGGCCCTCGGCCTCAATCCGTCTCAGCTCAAGATGATGGGACGGCTGGCGGGGGCACAAACGAAATTGTCCCTCGCCTCATGAGCCGCCGCGCGCGAGCTTGACGACAGGCGAGCGCGCTGGCGGCATCGCGATGCCGTTCGCCAGCAGGACTTCCAGCTCGGCGGCCGGCATGGGCATGCTGAGGAAGAAGCCCTGCACGCCGGTGCAGCCCAGCGCGCGAACATGCGCGAGCTGGCTCTCCGTCTCGACGCCCTCTGCCACCGTCTCGACGTCGAGCGTCCGCGCGAGGCTGATCACTGCGTTGATGATGGCCTGCGCCGCGCGGCTTTCCTCGACGCTGCGGACGAAACTGCTGTCGACCTTGATCTTGTCGAACGCATATTTGTGCAGATAGGCGAGAGACGAATAGCCGGTTCCGAAATCGTCGAGCGCGAGACGAAGGCCGATCCTCCGCAGGGACTTGAGCATCGTGTTCGACTGGTCGCTGTCGTCCATGAACACCGACTCGGTAATCTCCAGTTCCAGCCGATGGGCGGGCAGGCCTGAGTTGATCAACGCCGTCATCACCGCCTGCAGTAGGTCGGGACGCTTGAGCAGCATCGGCGATATGTTGATCGCAACGCAGACGTCGTCCGGCCAGTTACGCGCCGTGCGACAGGCTTCGGAGAGAACCCAGGCGGTGATGTCCGGAATGAGCCCGGTCCGCTCGGCCAGCGGAATGAATTCCGACGGACTGATCCGACCACGCGTGGGGTGGTTCCAGCGGATCAGCGCTTCGCAGCAGGTGATGCGCCCGGTCGCGAGATCGAGGATCGGTTGATAATGGAGCTCGAGTTCGCGCCGCTCGATCGCCAGACGGAGGCTTTCCTCGGTCTCGCGCATCTTCATCAGCTGCTGCTGCATCTCGGGTTCGAACTCGCGGAAGGAACTTCGGCCTGCCGCCTTCGCGTGATACAGGGCCATGTCCGCATATTTGAGCAGTACCTCTGCACCCAACCCTTCGTGCGGCACGCTCACGATCCCGATCGACGCCGAGATGTGGAGCGAGGCACCGTCCACGGGGATCGGGATGGCAAAGAGCCCGAGAATCCGCTCCGCCAGGGCACGAGCGCCCTGCCGGTCGGCGCCGGCGGCGAGCAGCACGAATTCGTCGCCGCCGAACCGCGCGAGACAGTCATTTTCCCGGCAGACGCTCTGCAACCGCTCACTGACGACGCGCAGCAGCTGGTCGCCCACGGGGTGTCCGAGAGTGTCGTTCACCTCCTTGAAGCGATCGAGATCGATCCAGAGCAGCGACGCGCAATTGGCCCCCCCGCCCAATTCGAGCATGCGCTCAAGGCTGGTCTTGAGCGAGAAGCGGTTGCGTAGTCCGGTAAGGCTGTCGATCTGGGCCAGTCGCTCGAACCGTCGCGCCAGCTGGGCTTGATTGTGCGCCGCGTTCATCGCCTTCAGCACCACCTGGTAGGTCTGAAGCGTGATTTCCAGCATCGCCATGATGAACAGGATGTTGGCGAAGGCGAGCGTCCATTGCGGGATCCCCCCCGTCTTTACCAGGGCGATCGTGAGCGGCGCAGCCGCCAGCGCGAGCTGGCCGATCGCGATGACAGGCCGGCCAGCGTTGCGCCCCGAAATGCCAGCCGCGTAGCCCGTGCTGGTTGCCGCGGCGACTAAATGCAGTTCGACGTCCGCTTCACGCGTCAACGTCAGATACGTCATCAGCCCCAGCAGCGCGGCGAAAGACCAGGCACCGAATTCGTAGAGCTGTTCCCACGTGCGGGCGCGCGACGACCGGGCATCCTCGGCAGTGTCCCGATAGACCATGGCCGAGGCGACACGAACGGCGCCCACCAGGCTGATCATGGACGCCAGCAAGGTCAGCAGATGGTCGCCCGAGCACCAGCCGATGACGGCCGAGATCGCCGATCCCGCAAGTGCGCCGGCCGCAAGCGAAGACGGCGAGGCAAACAGCGTCGCAACCAGAAGCTGGCGAACCTCGTTCGCCAGGCGCTGGTCGACATGGCGCAGCCGTTGCCATCTTTCCAGCACCGCCAAGCCCCGCTCCTTACCACCTTGCGGGAACGAGCTCATTCCCGTTCCGATCGCTTGGTCTTTCAACCAGCCGAACAGGGCCGAAACCGCAGCAGTCCTTCCGCATCGCCGATACCCGGCACGCGCGCATATTTCCCCAAGAAGCGGAGGGTGTCACGCGACAGGGCCATCGTCCAGACTTGGCCGTCTGGTTGGTTAACCACGAGGAGCCAACGTTGCGTTTCGGTTGCGTCCATAAGTGCCGGTTCAGCCATAAACAGGCCTACCGTCCTAAAGGGGAAGTCTTAACAGACCCTCCACGATCCGATTCTGACGATGGTCGAGCGCGCTCCGCTCAGAAGCGGCGAGACACCCCGAGCGCCAGTTCGATCCGCGGCGTGGCATGGGTCACGCCTACATTGGCCGAGAGGTCGATCGCGCTGTTCTTGCCCGGCTGCCACGCCGCGGTGAAATCGACCGATGCCTGCGTTTGATGACCGGCGTGATCGTCGTCCCGCATGGCCCATCCTTCAACGCTCAATTGCAAGGCCTGGTTGAGCGGGTGGGTCACCGAGGCTGCCAGCGCATAGGCCAGATGACGGCCATGCCGATCCGCGTCGGCCGCGGCGTCGATCTCCGGATCGAGGTTCATACGCCAGTTCTTCACCAGATCAACGCCGAACGGAGTGATGATCCCGGCGCTCCACGTGCCGGCACCGACCGGATTCCGCCCGACCGGCACGGTAACGCTCGGCTGGATCGCGAAGGCGGTCCCGGTATCGTCCGGATGACGCAGGTTCTGGCGGAACGACAGCGTGAGATCACCGCTGCCATTTGCATGATCGACCTTGCCGCTGGCCCTGTCCCGACTGTGCGACCAGCCATAACCCTGCCACTCGGCACGCGCCTCCAGGCTGTCGTTTACGCCGTAGCGCAGCAGTAGGTCGCCGCTCGTGGCGTCGTTCTCGACTGTGTCGCGATCGCGACGATGACTATAGTCGAGCAGGCCCGCCTCAATCTGAAACCGACCGGGGTCGAGCGCACAACTCGGCGTGTCCTTGCCTGGGCGATCGGCGCAGAAGTCCCGTTCGTCTGCATGCGCGGTACCGGACCATCCGATCAGCGCCAACGCCCCCAAGCCTAACGATCGCCACCCCACGACATGTTCCCCCTCGTCGTGCGTCTTCCTTACGCAAGCACGCCTGAAAAGGGAGCGTCCTTTTGACCTTCACGCTGGAACGGAGATGATCCGCTCCAGTTGGGGGCGGCCGATCTCATGGACGGGCCCTCGGGCATCGCGGGCACAGACATGGTCCAGCAGTCGGTCGAGGACGCGCTGCCCGTCAGGCCAACTCCCGATCTGCGACTGGCTGTTGATATGCCCGATCTCCCCCGCGTCGCAGAAGGCCGCCAACCAGTTGCCAGCCATCTCACGAGCACGTTGAAAGGCGCACCACGGATCGTTCCGACTGGCGACGACGACGGCCGGAAATGGCAACACCACACGGGGCGAAGGCACGAAATCGCTGAGGCGTCGATCGACGCTGACACGATCGAGATCGGGAGGCGCCACCAGCAGCGCCCCAGCCACCGGCCGCGCGGCGCCCTCACCAGCAAGCGACGCCCACCACGCCACCAGATGACAAGACAGGCTGTGTGCGACCAGCACGACCGGGCCGCCGGCCTGCGCGATCGCCCGCTCGAGCCGCGCGATCCAGAGATTACGCGACGGCTGCGACCAGCAGCCGAGATCCGCGCGTTCGACGCCGGGCCGATCCCGTTCCCAATGGGACTGCCAATGGTCGGGGCCGCTTCCATCGAGGCCCGGCAGCGTGAGGCAGAGCGGTGTCCGACTCAGGCGATCCTGGAACATGGCGCTGTTCTCCTATGGCGTTTCACTATGATCCTGAGAATTCCCTAGTGCAACCATAGGCATTTCATTTCGGCGCGATCCTTTCTCGAACCGGCGCCAAGCCACAGCACTCTTGCGACCAGTTGCATTGCGAATCGTTCGCATTTCACTTGACCGCGCCCACCCCTGCCGCTTTATTGCGAAGCATTCGCAGATCAAGGAGGGTGCCCATGTACGACTTCGTCGATCGACCGGTCGGCCAGCTAGAGCCAGGTGGCCGCCTCCTGCTCTGGGCGATGCGTCGGTGGATTCATGCGGCCAGCCAGAAGAAATGCCCTCCGGGGGCGTTGGCACCGGCCTTCGCGCGTCATGGCGTCCTTCCCGCGCTGCCTCATGTCCACACGCTGCTTGCTGAGCTCAATCGTCAGGCGCGTCATACCATCAGACTTGCCCCCGTCGCCTATCACCTGATCGGTGACGACGAGGCCGTCTTGCTCCAGCTCTGCCGTGGCGCCGATCTCGACCCGCCGCATGCGAAAGCCACGCTCACGCTCCTGCTGAAAGAGGAGTCTATCGGAACCGCGTTCAGCGCGCTTTTGAGCACGGTCGCCCAGTTCCGCGACAGCGGCCTCGGCGATGTTGCGATCATGCCCGATCGGATTGCTGACGCGCATTGATCGCTTGCGTCGTCCGATGTCGCCTTTAGACCAAGGGCATGTCGGACCTCGATCGGCTTCTCCGTCGTGCCTTCGAGTGGCGAGACCAGCCGCTCGCGCTGGCCACCGTGATTTCCACCTGGGGCTCTGCGCCCCGCCCCCGCGGCAGCCATATGCTCGTGGCCTCCGATGGGCGCTTCGAGGGTTCGGTTTCGGGGGGATGTGTCGAGGGCGAGATCCTCGCCCATGCCGCGGAGGTGATCGCCGACGCAGGCTTCCGACGATTGCACTATGGCGTGGCGGATGCAGCCGCGTGGGAAGTGGGCCTCCCCTGTGGAGGCGAAATCGAGGTGATCGTCCAGCCGGTGTCTGAAGCCGGCTTTGCTCCGATCTGGTTCGACCGCATCGCGGCGTCGCGTGCCGCGGGCGAGATACTCACTCTCGCAACCGACCTCGACACGGGGAAAACCGACGAACAACCGAGCCAAGGGGCCTTTCTCAACGCTTATGCGCCACCTCGCCGCCTGTTGATTGTCGGCGCGGTGCAGATCGGGCAGTCGCTGGCAGCGCTCGGCCAGGAGCTCGGCATGGCGGTGACCGTGATCGATCCGCGCGGTCGTTTCCTGACCAAAGATCGCTTTCCGGGCGTCACGCTCGACGATCGCTGGCCCGATGAAGCCGTCGCCACGGCCCGGCCGGATCCCGCCACGGCGATCATTACCTTGTCGCATGACATCAAGATCGACGACCCTGCGCTGGTAGCGGCGCTCCGCTCCAGGGCCGGCTATATAGCCGCGCTGGGTTCTCGCCGCAGCCATGCCAAACGTTTGGAGCGCCTTTTGGAAATGGGGTGCGACGCCACGGACATCGCGCGCGTCGAGGGACCAGCCGGGCTCGATATCGGCGCGATCGGCCCCGCCGAGATCGCGCTCTCGATCGCCGCCAGCGTCGTCCAGACGCTTTCCGGCAAGCGCTGAGCCCTATTCCATATCGGCAAGAAAAGCGTGTATCGGCGCGCCCATGACATTTGCCGGCGCACCGCTCACCCTCTTCAACAGCCTCACTCGCGCGATCGAGCCGTTCCAGCCGATCGATCCCAAGATGGTGCGACTCTATTCCTGCGGACCGACGGTCTATTCCACTGCCCATCTCGGCAACCTGCGTGCCTATGTGTTCACCGATACGCTGCGGCGGGTGCTGAACTGGAAAGGCTATGCCACCACCCACGTCATCAACATCACCGACGTCGGCCACCTGACCTCGGACGCCGACGCTGGTGACGACAAGATGGAGCTGGCCGCCCAGAAGTCCGGAACCACGATCTGGGACGTGGCGGCGCGCTACACGCAGTTGTTCAAGGCGGATCTCAAGGCGCTGGGCATTCTCGATCCCGCGATCTGGAGCGTCGCGACGGATCATATCCAGGACATGATCGCGTTCGCCCACGGGCTCGAGGCACAGGGCGCGACTTACGAGATCGACGGCGGTCTCTATTTCGATGTCTCAAAGGTGCCGGATTATGGCCGTCTGGCCGGTCACTCGCAGGGTGGCCCCGAGATCGGGCGCATCGACGCTGTCGAGGGCAAGCGCCACGCCGCCGATTTCGCGATCTGGCGCCGATCGGCACCGGGTGAGCACCGGCAAATGGAGTGGCTTTCGCCTTGGGGGCCGGGCGCGCCGGGCTGGCATCTCGAATGCTCGGTGATGAGCATCAAATATCTCGGCGAGCAGTTCGACATTCACACTGGTGGGATCGATCATCGCGAGATCCATCACTGCAACGAGATCGCGCAGAATCAGGCTTACAACGCTTCGGCAAAGACCGGCGCCAACATCTGGATGCACAATAATTTTCTTGTCGACCGAACCGGCAAGATGTCCAAGTCCAAGGGCGGCGTGGCGACGCTGGAAGCTCTGACCGCACGGGGCGTGCCTCCCCTCGCCTATCGTCTGCTCTGCCTTGGTGCGCATTATCGCTCCGAGCTGGAGTTTTCGCTCGACGCCGTGGCGGCCGCGCTGACCCGCCTCAAGCGGCTGGCGAATGCGATCGGCACGCTCAAGGCGGGAGGGGCGATCGAGATGGACAGCCTGCGGCCGTCGCAGGAGGTCGGCTTTAGCAAGGGCGCGCCGTTCGACTGGCAGCGCCGCGCGCTCGAGGATGGCGTGTCGAACGAGGCGCAAGAGTTCATCGCCCGTTTCGATGATGCTCTGGCGGCCGATCTGATGACACCGCAGGCCCTGCCCGTGCTCGACGCCGTGATCGCATCGTCGCTCCCCGCGGCCGAAAAGCTGCGGCTGATTGCGAGTTTTGATCTCGCGCTGGGCCTCGGCCTGCTCGATCTCGATCGCCGCGCACTGTCGGTCCGCCCCGACGAGGCGACGTTGAGCGATGCGGACGTGGACGCGCTGCTGGACGAGCGCCAGAAGGCTCGCGCCGCCCGCGATTTCGCCGCTGCCGACGCTGCACGTGACCAGCTCAAGGCCGCCGGGGTCGAAATCATGGACGGCGATCCTTTGCGCTGGGAGTGGCGTCCGCTCCTGACAGACTGATCCGATCCGGATTATTTTGCCTCCGAAATGACTAGCCATCGCGCTGACCGCCCGCTTGCAGAGGACGGGCGGGCGGAGAGGCGCGGCATGGCTGTGAACAATGGGGTGTGTTGCCGGATCCTGAGCATTGTCGGGACGCGGCCTGAGGCCATCAAGATTGCGCCGCTGGCGCTGGCCGCCGCCGAACGCGACACGGCGTCGCATGAAATCCTCGCCCCAGTCGCCTGTGATCCATCGCCGGACGTCGTGGTCGAGCGATTCACGCACGCGATACTGTCAATCTTGCCGGCCATTGCACCAGATCTCGTGATCGTGCAGGGCGATACCAATTTGGCGTAGGCTGGCGCCTTCGCCGCCTCTCATCTTGGATTGCCGATCGCGCATGTCGAAGCGGGGCTGCGCTCCCATGACTTCGCCCATCCCTGGCCAGAGGAGCGCAACCGGGTCACGATCGACCAACTGGCCGATCGGCTCTTCGCTCCAACAATCGCCGCCGCGAGGAACCTGCGCGATGAGCCGGACGTGCGCGGCCGTATTGTCGTGACGGGCAATACCGGCGTCGATGCACTGCTGACGATGCGAAAGCAGCTGCCCGATCGCATCGCCCTCCGTGACGCGCCCTATCTTGTCTTCCTCACCTGCCTTCGGCGCGACAATATCGGTGCAGGCATCACCCATATTTGCGACGCCGCGCTCCGACTTGCCGATCGGGGTGACATCCGCCTGCTCTGCCCGGTCCATCTTAACCCGGCGGTTGGGGCCATCGTGAGGGCGCGTCTTGGCCAGCACCCTGCGATCACGCTGACGGGAGCGCTGGGTTATCGAGAAACCGTTCAGATCATGGTGTCGGCGAGGCTGATCCTCACCGACAGTGGCAGCATTCAGGAAGAAGCTCCCGCGCTCGGTGTACCGACACTGGTGCTCCGCGATGCCACCGAGCGCCCCGAAGCGCTCGCCAGCGGCGATCTGGCGCTCGTCAGCACCGATCCCGATCGGATCGTCGCGGCGGCCTCCCGGCTGCTCGACGATCCGGCAGCGCATGCCGAGATGAGCTGCCCCAGTTTCCCGTTTGGATGGGGCGATGCGGCGGAGAAGATACTCGATGCCCTCGAACAATATTTCTCGTCAGGCTCCTGCCGCGATCATCCATTGCCTTTCACGCCATCGTGGATCATGGACGTCGCTCCCAAAGGAGCATGATGATGGCCGCACCATGGGCCCCCGAAAGCTGGCGCGGGTATGAAGCGCGACAGCTGCCCGAATATCCCGATCCGACCGCGCTGGCCGCGGCCGAGCAACAGATTACGCGTTTCCCGCCGCTCGTCTTTGCGGGTGAAGCTCGCGCGCTGACGGCGGAGCTTGCGGAGGTTGCTGCCGGTAAGGGATTTCTGCTGCAGGGTGGCGATTGCGCGGAAAGCTTCGCGGAGTTTCATGCCAACAACATTCGCGACACCTTCCGCGTCATCCTGCAGATGGCGGTGGTGCTTACCTATGCCTCCAAGCTGCCGGTGGTGAAGGTTGGCCGTATGGCCGGGCAGTTCGCCAAGCCCCGATCAGCGCCGACCGAGAAACAGGGCGGCCTCTCGCTGCCCAGCTATCGCGGCGACAATGTCAACGACATCGCGTTCACCGAAGACTCGCGCCGGCCCGATCCGGAGCGGATGATCCGCGGCTACAACCAGTCGGCGGCGACGCTCAACCTGCTGCGCGCCTTTGCGCAGGGTGGTTACGCCAACCTCCTGCAGGTCCATCGCTGGACGCTTGACTTCATGGGCCGCAGCCCGTGGGCGGACCGCTATCAGGCGCTGGCCGACCGGATCGGTGACGCGCTGGACTTCATGGCCGCGTGCGGGATCAACCCGGAAACGGTGCCTCAGCTCCAGGGCACGCATTTCTACACGAGCCACGAGGGCCTCCTGCTACCCTACGAGCAGGCGATGACGCGCCAGGACTCGCTGACCGGTGAGTGGTACGACACGTCGGCCCACTTCATCTGGATCGGCGACCGGACCCGCTTCGAGGGATCGGCCCATGTCGAATTCCTGCGCGGTATCCAGAACCCGATCGGTATCAAATGCGGGCCGAGTCTCGATCCCGACACGCTGCTGCGCCTGCTCGATATCCTCGATCCCAAGCGCGTGCCTGGCCGGATCACTCTGATCACGCGCTATGGCTACGACAAGATCGAGCAGGGCCTGCCATCGCTCGTCCGCGCCGTGAAGCGCGAGGGACGGCCGGTGGTGTGGTCTTGCGACCCGATGCACGGGAATGTCGTCAAGGCCGCCAATGGCTACAAGACGCGCCCGTTCGAGCGCATCCTGGCCGAGGTCCGCGGCTTCTTCGCCGTACACCGCGCTGAAGGCACGCATGGCGGTGGCATCCATGTCGAGATGACCGGCCAGAACGTGACCGAATGCACGGGGGGCGCC
>FTCZ01004709.1_pt1 | contig 10879 bp, 9 predicted proteins | sample 1658871 | NCBI WGS metagenome assembly FTCZ01 (sample SAMEA3914864, study PRJEB12502) | metagenome | biome: forest; material: soil | place: USA | collected 2012-03-12 | depth 0.3 m
CCGCGCTCGAACAGGCAAGCGGCGCACGCCGAAAACTGATCGTCACCGACGGCATTTTCAGTATGGAGGGCGGCGCGGCCCCCTTGCGCGAGATCCATGCACGCGCCCGTGAGCATGATGCGTTGCTGATGATCGACGAGGCCCATGCGCTCGGTGTCGTCGGCCCCAGCGGCACGGGCACCGCACCGTTGCTTGGCCTGCCGAACAATGCGCCCGGCATCGTGCTGACCGGCTCCCTGTCGAAGGCGGTCGGCGGCGCGAGCGGCGGTTTCATCGCCGGGTCCGGTGCGGTCATCGACCGGCTGCGGCAGAATTCCCGCAGCTGGATTTTCACCATGGGCATGACGACCGCCAATGCCGCGACGGCGCTGGAGGCTTTGAAGATTTGCCGGACGGAAGCGGCGTTGCGCGAGCGGCTCTGGTCGAACCTCGGCCATTTGCGCGCTGCATTGCGCCGGCATGGCATCCCTTGCCTGGAAAGCGATAGCGCCATCACCGCCGTGCCGGTCGGCGATGAGGATCGTGCCCGAACCGTTGCCGGCGCGCTGCTGGCGAAGGGCGTATACGCGCCGGCCATCGGCTATCCCGTGGTCGCACGCGGAGAAGCGCGCCTGCGCCTGCAGGTCAACGCCGCGCATGAGGCGGGCGAGTTGGATGAGGCGGTGCAGGTTTTGGCTAAGGTACTTTCGTAAGCAGTAGCGCCTTTCCGATCGGGGTGGCCGGGTCAAGCCCGGCCATGACGGTGGAGGGTGTGACAGGCGGTTTCGCCACCCGCGACGTCATCGGCGGACTTGATCCGCCGTTCCCGATCGGAAGAGCCCGACTTTCTCCAGTGTCATTCCCGACGCGCGAAGCGTGAGCGGGAATCCAGAGGACGTAGAGCGTCGACTCCTGGATTCCCGCTCCGCCTCCGGCGGTGGGGAATGACACCGTCATGTAAGTCGACTCAAACTCATTTACATACTGATCAATATGTATCTAACATGCGCTCATGAGCGCACTTCCCCAACGCCGTCGCCAGGTTGATCGCAGCGCCGAAACGCAGGCCGCGCTGATCCAGGCCGCGATCGATTGTTTGCGGACCGATGGCTATGCAGGAGCCGCGACGGCTTCCATCGCCAAGCGCGCCGGCGTGACCACCGGCGCGCTGCACCACCACTTCGCCACCAAGGACGACCTGATGATCGGCGTGTTCGATCATTGCAACGCGCGGGTCGGCGAGAAGCTCGGCGCTGCACAGCGAGGCCAGCCAACCAAGAGCATCGACCTTGCCGGCCTCGTGCAGCACCTCTGGGAAGTCTATGGCGATCCCGAATATTGGGCGATCTGGGAGATCATCATCGGCACGCGCGGCGATGAACTCTTCCATCGCCGCGTCGTCGCGCATCGTCTCGCAACCATGCGCGATCTGGTCCGGCCTTGGGCCGCGCAGCTCGGCGCATCCGAAGCGCTTCGCCCTGCGGTCGCGGAACTGATCGAGTTCATGCTGATCGCCATCCGTGGCTTGAGCCTCGAGCGGTTCCTGCATCAGGACCCCGGCTACTTCCAGCGCAACCTCGCATTACTGGCGGAACTCGTGAGCACAAAGCTCAAAGGCCTGACCGCCCAGGCCGCAGCGGGCTGACCGCTTGGTCGGCGTAAGAGGGGGACTAGAACTATGACGAATGCAGGAATTCGACAGGACGGAATAGCGGCGGCGGAAGAGCACGGCGGCGGAAAGCTCCGCACGCTGTTCGGCGGTGCGATCGGCCATTTCATCGAATGGTACGACTGGTCGATCTACGGTTTTCTCGCCGGCATCTTCGCCGTGCAGATGTTTCCGGCGAGCGACCCGACCGCCTCCTTGATCGCGAGCTTCCTCGCCTTCGCGCTAGGCTTCATCGGTCGCCCGATCGGTGCCATCGTGCTCTCGCCCATGGCCGACAAATACGGTCGCCGCGCGCTGCTCTCGGCAACCATCATCATGACCGGCATCGGCAGCCTGATCATCGCGGTCTGCCCGACCTATGCGCAGATCGGCGTCGGCGCGCCGATCATCATCACCGCCGCGCGGCTGCTGCAGGGCTTCTCCGCCGGTGGCGAATACCAGATCGCGGCGAGCTTCCTCAACGAGCATGCCTCGCGGGAGAACCGGGCGCTGAACGGCTCGCCGCAGCAGATTTCGATCGGCATTGCCGTTCTGGCCGCGACCGGCACCGCCGGCCTGGTGGCAAAGCTCTTCGCGCCGGATGCGCTCGCCGCCTGGGGCTGGCGCGTGCCTTTCGTGATCGGCGCGGTGATCTCGCTTTACGGCCTCTATCTACGCTCCGGCATTGCGGAGACTCCGTCTTTCACGGCGCATGAGGAAACCCAGAAGCGCGCCTCCTTCGGCGGCATCATCGCCTCGATCGCCGAGTTCCCGCGCGAGGTCTTCATTGTCTTCGTCATTCAGCTCGGCGGTGTGCAGTACTATCTCTGGATGATCTTCCTGCCCACCTATGCCAACCTCTTCGGCGGGCTGGATCGCAGCCTCGGCTTCACCGGCAGTGTGATCGCCAGCATCGCCTATTGCTTCGGCGTGCCGCTCTTCGCGCATATTTCCGACCGGGTCGGGCGCAGGCCGCTATTGCTCGCTTCCGCCGGCTGTTTCCTGGTCTTCGTCTACCCGCTGCTCTCGATGCTGGCGACGCCGGGGCTCACCTTCGGCGCCTACACTTTCGTGGCGGTGGTCGGCGCGCTGTTCGTCTCGCTCAACAACGGCGTCATCGGCACGGTGCTGGCGGAGCTCTTCCCGACCCGCGTCCGCGCTTCCGGCATCGGCATCCCCTATGCGATCAGCGCAGCGGTTTTCGGCGGCACCGCGCCGGCGGTTGTCACCTGGCTGCAGAATGGCGGCGGGGCTTTCTATGTCGCGCTTTACGTCATGCTGGTCTGCGCCATCGCGGTGCTGACGCATCTTTTCCTGACGCCGGAGACGCGCGGCAAGGTGCTCGACTGAGCCGCATCCAATTTCAGAAAAGGATTTTCCCGACATGCTCGTGATCCATCATCCCGATCAGGAACTCCACGATCCGGATCAGGTTTTCCGAACCGGCCGGTTCATCGACCAGCCGGACCGCGCCGAACGCTACCGGATTTTCCTCGATACCGTCCGGCAGGAGCGGCATGAGATCGTCGAGGCGCCGCTGAACCGCCGCGAAGCGATCACCGCCGTGCATGATCCGGATTACGTCAGCTTTCTGGAAGGCGTCTACAAGCGCTGGATCGCCAAGGAGGGCTACGGGCCGGTGGTGATCCCGAACGTGCATCCGACCCATCGGATGCATCGCAAGCCGACCGAGCTGCTCGGCGAACTCGGCTGGTATTCCAACTCGACTTCCTGCCCGATCACCGAAGGCACCTGGCCGGCGATCTTCGCCAGCGCGCAGGTCGCCATCAACGGCGCCGACCGGCTGGAAAAAGCGGACGCGCCGATCTACGCGATGTGCCGCCCGCCCGGCCATCACGCCTATCCCGACCTGATGACCGGCGTCTGCTTCCTGAACAATGCCGCGATCGCCGTCGAGCAGCTCAGCCGGCGCTTCGGCAAGGTCGCCCTGATCGATATCGACGTCCACCATTGCAACGGCACGCAGTTCATCTTCTGGACGCGGCCGGATGTGCTGGTGACTTCGATCCATTGCGACCCACGCCTGACCGCGCCCTACTATGCGGGTTACGACGATGAGATCGGCGAGGGTGAGGGCAAGGGCCTGAACCTCAACTTGCCGCTCGGCTGGGCGACGCCGGACGCGCCCTGGGTCGAGGCGATCGGCACCGCCATCGCCAAGATCAAAGATTTCGCGCCATCGGCGCTGGTGGTTTCGCTCGGCTTCGATGCCGCCGAGCACGACCCCTCGCAGACGTTCAAGATTACCGAGGCCGGGTTCGCGGAAGCAGGGCGGAAGTTGCGGGCGCTTGGCTTGCCGACACTGCTGGTGCAGGAGGGTGGCTATCTCAGCCCCTCGCTCGGCGGTTACCTCCGCAGTTTCCTGCGCGGATTCGAGGGGAAGGCTGGGTGACGCGCCCCGGACTTGATCCGGGGCCCATAACCTCTACCCTCATCCTGAGCCTGTCGAAGGATGCTCCAGCGAAGCGCTCTTCAGCGCCGGACCCAACATCCTTCGACAAGATCAGGATGAGGTCGAGGGTGTGGCTTGGCTGGGTCCCGGGTCAAGCCCGGGACACGAGCGCGGCGCATCCCATCATTTCAACCGGAATAAGCCGCCGCATAAGCCTCCGTCAGCGCCTCATCCAACCTGCGGCCCTCGGTATAATGGTGCAGCGTCGCCGGCCGCTCCACGCCCGCCATCAGGCGTGGGCAAGGCTCCGGCGCGCTCATCATCTGGCGCACGGGAATGCGCTCGGCGTAGATCGGCAGCGCGTAATCCTCCTCGTCATCGCCAACGCCTTTCGAACGGATTTTTGCGGAAGCCCGCTCGATCTCCATTACCAGCACGGCGGTCGCCTTGATTTCCTGCTTCGTGCTTTGCCGCAGGCCAGCAGTGCGGTTCGGGAAGAAACGGTCGACCATCATGGTCAGCGCGCGTGTCTTCTCCTCCATATCCTCAACCAGCTTCGCGTGCCCGAAACACATCGCGGAGCGGTAATCGGCCGAGTGGTTGAAGCCGCAGCGTGCAAGCACCAGGCTGTCGAGATGCGTCACCGTAAGGCAGGCTGGTTCGCCATCCGAGAGGTTGCGCAGCATGCGGCTGGCGCTGCTGCCGTGCCAGTAGAGCGTGGTGCCCTCGCGCCAGAACAAAGTCGGCGTGCAATAGGGTTGGCCGTCGATCACATAGGAGACGTGGCAAAGCGCGGCGGAATCCAGGATCGCGTGGACGGTTTCGTGGTCGTAGCGGCCGCGCTCGTGTAGGCGCTTCACCTTGTTGATCTTGTCGATCGGATAACTCGGCGCGATTTCGTCAGCCATTTCCTGAAACTCCGCGGTTGATGCTAAACGATTGCACGGCCAAATTGGTCGGCACGAGGACCAATTCGGAGCTTATTGTGGCGACCAGTTCGAAGCGCGAGGTGCTGGAGGTGCCGCTGGTGCTCGACCGCTCGGCCGGCAACCAGTCGCTGCAGGTTCATGCCAGCTTGCGCGCCGCCATTCTCGATGGGCGCTTGAGTGCCGGCACGCGATTGCCGTCGAGCCGTGCCCTGGCGGATCAGCTCGGCGTCGGCCGCAATGCCGTGGTTGTCGCCTTCGAGCATCTGCAAGGTGATGGACTTGTCGAGACGCGACCGGGGGCGGGCACCTATGTCGCCGCGCTGCCGAAGCTGGAGCCGCAGGCGCAGGCGGCTGCAGCCCCGAAACTCGACCGGCTGCCGCGCGGCCGCCTCGCGATCGGCCGCACCCATGCCGATCCGGAATTGCTGCAACGTCTGGGGAGCGCATTGCGCCGGCGCATCGTCATGGCTGGCCAGGAGGAGATCGGTTATGGCGATCCGCGCGGCAGTGAGGCGTTGCGCCGGCAGCTTGCCATCCATCTCGCCGCCAGCCGCGGCATTCTCTGCGATCCGGCCTGCATCCTGATCACCAGCGGCACGCAGCAAGGCCTGCGCCTCTGCATCGATGCGCTGTTGAAGCCTGGCGATGCCGTCTGGATGGAAGATCCCGGTTACCCCACGGCACGGCGCACCTTGCAGGCGACCGGCATGCGCATCGTGCCGGTGCCGGTCGATGCCGAAGGGCTCGATGCCACGGTGGGTCGCCGGCTCGAGGCGAGCGCGAAGGCCGCCTATGTCACGCCCTCGCATCAATTCCCGACCGGCGTCACCATGAGCATGGCGCGTCGCACCGCCCTGATCGACTGGGCGCGCGAGGCTGGCGCCTGGCTGATCGAGGACGATTACGACAGCGAGTACCGCTATGCCGGCCCGCCTTTGACCGCGCTCGCCGGTCTCGGCAACGATCGCGTTATCTATCTCGGCACGTTTTCCAAGACGCTCTTCCCGGCCTTACGCCTCGCTTACGCAGTGCTGCCGCCGGCCCTGGTCGAGCCGGTCGTGCGAGCCCGCCTGGCGCAGGACCGTGTGCCGCAGCTCTTCACCGCCGATGCCGTCGCCGACCTGATGGCCGACGGCACCGTCGCCGCCCATACCCGCCGCATGCGCCGCCGCTATCGCGCCGGCTGCGAGGCGCTGGTCTCGGCTGTGGAGGCGGCGGCCGGTGATGCGCTGCGGCTGATCGTGCCGACGCAGGGGCTGCATATGCTGGCGCTGCTGCTGCAGGGATTACCAGTGGATGCCGCGAGCCGCATCCGGGAAGCGGCCAAGGTCGATACATGGCTGATGTCCGAATGCCGTGTCATGCCGGCTGAGTCCGATGGATTCATCCTCGGCTTCTCGGGGCATGCGATTGAGGATCTGGTCACGGCCGGTACGGCGCTTGGGCAGGCGGCGCGGGAATATGTGGAGGACAACGCTTAATCCTTCCCCTTGATGGGGAAGGGTTAGTGCGGCTCACGTCACCGCCTGCCGCACCTTGAATTCGGGCTTGTCCCAGCCTCGCGTCGCCAGAATGCCGCGCAAAATCTCCACCGCGTTCCAGGCATCCTCGTAGCGCGTATAGAGCGGCGTGAAGCCGAAGCGCAGGATATCCGGCGCGCGGAAATCGCCGATCACGCCTGACGCGATCAGCGCCTGCATGATCGCGTAACCTTCCGGGTGAGCGAAGGAGACCTGACTGCCGCGCCGTGCGGGCTCTCGCGGCGTCGCCAGTTCCAGGCCAAAACCGGCGCAGTGTCCCTCGACCAGTTCGATGAACAGCGAGCAGAGCGCACGCGATTTTTCCTCCACTGTCGCCATGTCGGCTTCGAGGAAAAGGTCGATGCCGGCCTCCAGCGCCGTCATCGCCAGGATTGGCGGCGTGCCGCAGAGGAAACGGGCGAGGCCGGGCGCAGGCTGGTAGCCATCGTCGAAGGCGAAAGGCGCGGCATGACCCATCCAGCCGGACAGCGGCGAAGAAAGTTTCGCCTGATGCCGCTCGGCGACGTAGAGGAAGGCCGGCGCGCCGGGGCCACCATTCAAGTATTTGTAGCCGCAGCCGATGGCGAGATCGACATGGGTGGCGGTGAGATCGACCTGCATCGCGCCGGCGCTGTGGCTGAGGTCGAACAGTATAAGCGCGCCCTTCGCCTGCGCCGCCGCCGCCATCGCCGCCATGTCGAAACGTTCGCCCGTCTTGTAGTGGACATGGGTCAGCATCACGACCGCAGTATCATCGTCGATTGCGCCGGCGATGTCCTCTCGCGCCACCGTCTTCAACCGCACGCCGGGATGCAGTCCCGCGACCCCTTCCGCCACATAGAGATCGGTGGGGAAATTGCCGGGTTCGGAGAGGATCGTCCGCCGATTCCCCTGTGCGGAAAGCCCGGCGCAGAGCAGTTTGAACAGGTTTACCGAGGTCGAATCAGCTACGATCACCTCGTTCGGTTTCGCGCCGACGAGTTTTGCGATTTTCGCGCCGATGCGTTGCGGCGCACGAATCCAGTCGGCGGCGTTCCAGCTTCGGATCAGGCCTTGGCCCCATTCGGCGCTGACGGTTTCGGCAACGCGTGTGGCGGTCACCTTTGGCAGCGCGCCGAGCGAGTTGCCGTCGAGATAGATCAGCCCCTCCGGCAAGGCGAAACGGCCGCGGAAACCGCGCAGCGAATCGGCGGCGTCCTTTTGTCGGATTTCGTCGAGCGTCAGGTGGCTCATCGGCGTCCTGTCCCTTGTGAAGCGTTCCAGCCGGTCTGAGTCGAATCCGGCTTGTCCTTGTAATCACAGGGCAATTGCCCTGCGAAGCGTCCCGGTAATTTCTTGTTATCCTTAACCATCGATTAAGAAGTCGCTGGCTAAATAGAGCAAGTCGCCAATGGGCGTCGCATTTTTCACGAATGGGAACTGACGCAATGTCGGACTCGGTTCTTCTTACCTCGAATATTCGCGGCAACCTGCTGGCGCTGCAGAACACCGCCTCATTGCTGGCGACTTCGGAGGGACGGCTCTCGACCGGCAAGAAGGTCAATAGCGCGCTCGATAACGCGACGGCCTACTTCACCTCGCAAAACCTCTCGGATCGCGCCTCAAACCTGAACAACCTGCTTGACGGCATCGGCAACGGCCTCAGCACGGTCAAGGCGGCGAACCAGGGTCTGCAGACGATCACCTCGCTTCTGAAATCGGCCAAGGCGATTGCCCAGTCAGCTCTCTCGGGCAGCGGTGGTACGACCAACTATTCCACGACTTCCGCTACAGCTCAGACGACGGGTACGGGCACGTCCATCACTGCGGTCGCGGGTACCTCGAAGCTCGCCTCCACCGCCAATGGCATTACCGCCGGCGACACTCTGACGTTCAAGAGCGTCAATTCGGCTGGCGTCTCGTCCAGCTTCACATTCACGACGTCGGGCACGAGCACGGTCAACGACCTGGTCAGCGCCGTCAATGCCTCGGGCGTCGCCACCGCCAAGATCAACGACAACGGCACGCTGTCCTTCTCGTCCACTGGCAACCTGACGGTCACCTCGAGTGACACCACCAAGACATCGATCCTCGGCTTCACCGCGACGGCTGGTGTCATCTCCACCACTGCCGGAACCACCAGCAGCGGCCAGAATTACACGTCGCAGTTCAACGATCTGCTCGGCTCGATCGACCAGACCGCGACGGACTCGAACTACAATGGCATCAACCTGCTCGTCGGCGGCGCCTCGAACCAGCTCAATGTCAAGCTCGACGACGTCTCAACCTCGAAGCTGCAGGTCGACAGCCAGGACGTGACCACGACGGGTCTTTCGCTAAGCGCGCCGACCACGCTCGACGCCAGCAACGCCCAGTCCTACATCGATACGATCGATGCCGCGCTGAAGACGGTGCAGAGCCTTGCCGGCACCTACGGCACCAAGCAGACCATTCTGCAGGCCCGCTCGGACTTCACCAGCAACATCGTCACCACGCTGAAATCCGGTTCGGACGCGCTGGTGACCGCGGATACGAACGAGGAAGCGGCGAACGTTCTGGCCCTCCAGACCCGCCAGTCGCTCTCCCAATCGGCTCTCTCGCTCGCCAACCAGGCGAACCAGGCGGTGCTGCAGCTCCTGCGCTGATCGCGCCGGCTCTCGACTTTCTTCAAAGCGGCGGTCTTCGGGCCGCCGTTTTGCGTTTGGAACCCAGGGCCCGCTTAAAATCTTTGACCTCCCGACGATTTCGGCTCCAGTCTGGGCCGAGCGAGCAGGGAGGTTGCGTCATGGCGGATGACAGGATGAAAGCCCAGATGGCGGGCAAGGGCGGCTTCATCGCCGCGCTCGACCAGAGCGGCGGCTCGACGCCGGGCGCGTTACGCCTCTACGGCATTGCCGAGACCGCTTATAGCGGCGACGCCGAGATGTTCCGCCTGATGCATGAGATGCGCGTGCGCATCATGACCGCGCCGGCCTTTTCCGGCGACAAGGTGATCGGTGCGATCCTGTTCGAGCGCACCATGGATGGCGAGGCGAAGGGCAAGCCCGTGCCGGCCTATCTCTGGCAGGAGCGCGGCGTCGTGCCTTTCCTCAAGGTCGACAAGGGGCTCGAGGCGGAAAGCAACGGCGTCAGCCTGATGAAGCCGATCCCCGGCCTCGACGCGCTGCTTGAGCGCGCTGCCAAACTCGGCATCTACGGCACCAAGATGCGCTCCGTCATCAACCTTGCTGACAAGGCGGGCATCGCCGCCATCGTTGCGCAGCAATTCGAGGTCGCCACGCAGATCGCCAGCCATGGTCTGATGCCGATCATCGAGCCGGAAGTTTCGATCAAGAGCCCGAACAAGGCCGAAGCCGAGTCCATTCTCCTGACCGAACTCACCAAGCATCTGGATGGCTTGCCGGCCGGAGGTCAGGTCATGCTCAAGCTGACCATTCCCGATGTGGCAGACCTCTACGCGCCGTTGGTCAAGCATAAAGGGGTCGAGCGCGTGGTGGCGCTGTCCGGCGGCTATAGCAGGGCGGATGCCTGCAAACGCCTCGCCGCCAATCACGGCATGATCGCCAGTTTCTCACGCGCATTGGTCGAGGAATTGAAGGTCTCGATGAGTGATGCGGAATTCGACGTGGCGCTGGCCAAGGCGATCGACGAGATCTACGTGGCTTCGACCGAGAAGGTTTGAGATCGGGACGCCGTGCCCCGCACTTGATGCGGAGCCCATAAACACGGTGGCTTCCGGAATAGGTCGAGATTTTTCAGCAGTGTGCAGTTACTGCAGCATCGGCGGCTATGGGTCCCGCATCAAGTGCGGGACACGAACTGGGCAGACCTCACCCAAGGATATATTTCTCCACGGCAACCGCGAATCCATCCTCTTCATTCGAGGTCGTCACGCCCTTCGCCTCGGCCTTTACCGCATCGCTGGCATTGCCCATCGCGATGCCGAAGCCCGAACGCTTGAACATCGGCACGTCATTCGACATGTCACCGATGGTTGCGATCTCCTCCGTAGGTATCGAAAGCCGCCTCGACAGCGCTTCCACCATTGAGCCCTTGTCGAGGCCTGCCGGCGTGATGTCGAGATAGTAGTTCTGCGAGCGCGTCGCCTGAGCGGTTGTTCCAAGCGCCTTCTGCATTGCCGCCTCGCACTGCGCCAGCCGGTCGAAATCGCGCGACGCGCCGACAATTTTTCCGGCGCGGGCGATCACGCTGTCGAAGGATGACAGCACCACCGGCGCCGACTGGATCGTCTTTGCTTCGTGATCGACGTAATCGCCCTTGGGGTCGGTGATCGTCCAGACGCCATCGGCGAAAACCCAGATCGATGCACCATACTCCTTCAATATCTCGACGGCGGTCTTCGCGGCGGCCTCCGCGATGTAATGCTCCTCCAGCACCTCCAGCTTCGGCG
>FTCZ01001134.1_pt1 | contig 10866 bp, 7 predicted proteins | sample 1658871 | NCBI WGS metagenome assembly FTCZ01 (sample SAMEA3914864, study PRJEB12502) | metagenome | biome: forest; material: soil | place: USA | collected 2012-03-12 | depth 0.3 m
CCGTATTGCGTGCAATCTGCCGCGTAAGCCCCTGCCCCTCCGGGGCGCCAGTGTTCGGGTTGACGTCGAAATGCGGGAAGTTGCTCGAGGAGATATCGAGCCGGATGCGATGCCCGCGCTTGAACAGGTTAGAGGTCGGGAAGGCCGTCACCGTTACAGGCACCGGCGTATTCGGCGGCAGCATCTCCGGTTTTTCCCAGGAGTTGCGATAGCGCAGCCGCAGGATGCCGTCGGTGAGGTTCATCGCGAAGCCCTGCGGATAGTCGGCGGAGAGCGGATAGACATCGATCAGCTTGATGGTGATGTCGGTATCCGGCCGGTCCGATGAGACCCAGAGCTTTGCCTCCAGCGCGCCGGTCACCTCGGTATCTTCGGTTAGGACAGGAGTTTCGAACACCAGCACATCGGGCCTTGCCGCGAGCGGCATATAAGGTTCGCGCGAACCGAAGAAGCGCGGGCCTTCCATCTGGTCGAAAGCGCCACCAACCATGACGGGCGCGCCCGAGGTGACGTTGCCGCCCATCGTTGGCACGGGATGATCCGGATCATAATCGAAGGAGAGCGAGGCCGTCTCGACCTTCGGCTGCTCCGGCGACAACAGGCCGTGCTCGTGCAGATAATAAGGCGTGTTGCGCGTATCGGGGATCGGCCAGTCCTTCTCCGCGCGCCAGCGGCCGCCATGGTCCATGCGCCCAGCCGCATTCTTTTTGCCCGAGCCGCCGCCCATCACGAAGAGCCGCACTGCCGGCTCTTCCGCGACGCCGTTCTTCTCGCCTTTCAGCCAGGCATCGAACCAGCGCAGCCGCAGCGTGAGATAATCAGGCGCAAGACTGCCATCGAGCGTCGCGGCGGAGCCGAAATCCACATCGCCGGCAAAAGTCAGCGAGCGGTCGCCATGCGTCCAGGGGCCGAGGATCAGGCGGACCGGGCTCTTCTTGCGCTGCTTGAGCCCGATATAGTTTTCCGTCGCAGTGCGCGGATAGGGATCGTACCAGGACGACATATGCACCATCGGCGCGTCGCTGAACTGATCATAGAAGCCGGCGGCATAGATGCCGAGCTGCTTCCAGAACCCGTCGAAATTGCCGTGCTCCCACTGGTCGTAGACGTAATCCTCGTATTCCGGCACCAAAGTCAGCGGCGAATGGCCCCGCTTCCAGGGCATGCGGGCGAACCAGGCGCGCAAGCCGATCGCTTTGATGCCGGCTGTGCGGACAGGATCGTTTTCGACGGAGGGGCTGGCGAGGCCGTTATTGTAACCCCAGGTAACCTGCTTCAGCTCGAACGCGCCACCCTGCCGGATGCCACCCTGATAAGCGTTCGAGAAACCGCCGCTGTCGAGGAACATCGCGGCGATGCCCGGCGGATTGGTGCAGCCAAGCGCGCCTTGCGTATGGGCAGCGTAGGACAGGCCCATCGTGCCGATCTTGCCGTTGCACCAGGGTTGCTTGACGATCCAGGCGCAGCAATCGTAGCCGTCATTACCGTCGCTGAGGTATTTGACGAACTCGCCTTCCGAGCCATAGCGGCCGCGGCAATCCTGATAGATGACGATATAGCCGCGACTGACGAAGAACTGCGCCACCTCTGCGCGAGACTTTGGCTTTTCATTGGTGGCGGTGCGCTCCGAACGGCTGACGATATCGCGGCCATAGGGCGTGCGTTCGAGGATGACCGGGAAAGGGCCGGGCAGCGGCTTGCCGTCCTTCGAAGGGCGATAGACGTCGGTCGCGAGCCGGACGCCGTCGCGCATCGGCACCATGACCTTGCTCTCCAAGGCCATTTCGTAAGGCGCATCCTCGGCCCTCGCCGTGCCCGCGAAGGTCATAGCGCCGAGGGCCAGCCCAAGCTGGGCAAAGGCGCGGCGGGATAACGAATCGGACGTTTTACTGAATGCGCTCGTCATGGCGTGCCTCACCGATCATGGTCCCGCCTTCTGCCGATGCGGCATTGGGCGGATGAGCCAGCTATGACAGATGGCGCTTGGTTCAAAAATATTATGAGTAAATGTCATATAGCTATGACAGAGCGCACCGCCGGGTATTCGCGCCTTGTCCCGGGCTTGACCCGGGACAAGGCGCGACTTTGCATGGTAGAGCGGTGGCTATGGGCCCCGGATCAGCTACGGGGGCACGCGCTGCAGACGCAGTACTAAACCTGCTGCGACTGCATGATCTGCCGCCGCAGGCAGGCGACTAGCGCATCGGCTGCGATGGAGCGCGCGACGCCTGTCGGCGTTGCAATACCAAACTGTTCACTGAGCGCCGGCTCGAAAGGCCGCTGCGCGATCGGCATGGCGCGATGCAGGTTGGCAAAAAAGCTGCTGAGGATCGCGACGCCCAGCCCCTGCGAGACATAAGCGCAGGCGGAGACATTGCTATGAGTCTCGATCCGGATCGTCTGGCGGATACCGGCGCGGCCGAAGATTTCCTCCAGTGTTGCCCTCCCAGATCGTTGCCTGCCAATCAAGATCAGCGGCACGCCCTTCAAATCCTTCGGCGTGATCTGCGGCAGGGCGAGAAGCGGATGATCGCGCGGCAAAACGCAAACGCTGCTACCTTTCGCGATCACTTCCATCTCGATGCCTGGACGGGTGACGCCCTCATGCCGCAAAAAGGCGAAATCGATGACGCGATGCTCAAGCAGTTGCAGCATGTTGGAGGTCGTTTCGAAAAAACTTTCGACCTGAACGCCCGGAAATTCGCGCGCGAATTCGGCCACCAGCGCCGGCGCGATACTTTCCGACATGCTGTGGGGTAGACCGAACCGGACCACCTCTGGCCCGAGTACGCCCTCGCGGAGATCACCTGCGAGATGGTTGAGGCGGTCGACGCCGAGCAGGATGTGATCGACATTCTGCGAAATCCGCAGTGCCTCGGGCGTCGGGATCAATCGTCCCTTGTCGCGGGCAAAGAGCGTGAGCTTCAGGTCCGATTCAAGCTGCTGCAAAAGCCGGCTGACGCCGGATTGGCTGAGGCCCATCGCCTTGGCGGCCGCGATCGTCGAGCCGGTCGCGAGAAGGGTGCGCAGAACCTGAAGCTGCCGGAGATTCATGCGTCCCTAACGGCCTCGCTGGTCGTTGGATCTCAGTTCCACCCTTCCGCGACCGCATGGCAAGCCACACCATCGATCACCGGCGGCGCTTCCAGCTTGCATTTGTCGCGCACGAAGGGGCAGCGGGGATGGAAGGTGCAGCCGGAGGGCGGATTGATCGGGCTTGGCACCTCACCCTTCACGGGTGTGCGCTTGCGACCGCTCATGTGAAGGTCCGGCACCGCGTCGAGCAGCATGCGGGTGTAGGGGTGGCGCGGGGCGGTGAACATCTGGCGCGCGGGGGCAACTTCGACGAGACGTCCAAGATACATGACGCCAATGGTGGAAGCCATATGGCGCACGACAGCGAGGTTGTGGCTGATGAACAGATAGGTCAGCCCGAGCTTGTCCTGCAGATCACGCATCAGGTTGAGGATTTGCGCCTGCACGGAAACGTCGAGCGCCGAGGTTGGCTCGTCGCAGACCAGGAATTCGGGGTTGGACGACAGCGCGCGGGCGATGGCGATGCGCTGGCGCTGGCCGCCGGAAAACTCATGCGGGAATTTCACGCGGTCCTCGGGAGAGAGGCCGACCAGCGAGAGCAATTCGCCGACCTTCCATTTGATCTCGCGACGATCTTCAATCAGTTGAAACGCCTTGATCGGCTCGGCGATGATATCGCCCACCGTCCAGCGCGGATTCAGGCTGGCGTAGGGGTCCTGAAAGATCATCTGGATGCGGCGGCGCAGGCGGTTGCGCTCCGGCGCATCGTTCTTACCGACCATCGAAATGCCGGAAATGCTGATCGCGCCCCGCGTCGGCGGCAGCAGGCCGACAACCATGCGCGCCACCGTCGATTTGCCGGAACCGGATTCGCCGACCAGAGCGAAGGTTTCGCCTTTGGCTATCTCGAAGGAGACGCCATCCACGGCCTTGAGAAACTGCTGCTGCTCGCGCGCCAACGTGCGTTCGAGCCAGGGTTTCGAGACATCGAAGGTGCGGGCGAGCCCGTTGACGGAAACGAGGGAACTCACGCAGCGCTCTCCGCCTTGGCGCGATCATAAAGCCAGCAGGCGACTTCGGTCGTCTCGACGAGCATCGGGTCGGGCCGCTCCGTCCGGCAGCGATCGAAAACATTCGGGCAGCGCGGATTGAAGGCGCAGCCTGCCGGCATACGGGCAAGGCGCGGCATGGCGCCGGGGATCTGTGTCAGCCGATCGGCATCCGTATCAAGCGTCGGGATCGCGCCCATCAGGCCCTTGGCGTAGGGGTGCTTGGCCTTCATCACCACGTCGTGCACGGGGCCGATCTCGGCGATACGGCCGGCATACATCACGGCGACACGGTCCGCCGTCTCGGCGATGACGCCCATGTCGTGGGTGATCAGCATCACGGCCGTGCCATGCTTATGGCAGAGGTTCTTCAGCAGCGTGATGATCTGCGCCTGCACGGAAACATCGAGCGCGGTCGTCGGCTCGTCGGCGATGATCAGTTCGGGCTCGGCCGCCAACGCGAGCGCGATGACGACGCGCTGGCGCATGCCGCCGGAAAACTCGTGCGGATAGCCATCGATGCGCTTTTCCGGCGCGGGGATACCGACCTCGGTCAGCAATCCGATGGCGCGGTCACGCGCGGCGGAGGCGCTGAGGTCGAGATGGGTGCGGATAGTCTGCACGAGCTGGTACGCGACCGTGTAGAGCGGGTTCAGCGAGGTCAGCGGATCCTGGAAGATCATGCCGATGCGTTTTCCCCGTAGCCGCCGCATCTGCTCGCGCGGCAGGTTGTCGATACGCTCGCCGGAGAGCAGAATTTCGCCGCCAGAGATACGGCCGGGCGGATCGAGTAGGCCGATGATGGCGGTGCCGGTCAGCGATTTGCCGGCCCCGGATTCACCGACGACGCCGAGCACCTCGCCCTTGGCGATATCGAAGGAGATGTCGTTGATCGCCTTCAGTGGGCCGCGACGGGTATCGAAGGCGACGGAGAGATTGCGGACGGAGAGAACGGGTGTCGTCATGGGCGCTCTCTATCGCAGGCGCGGGTTGAGCGCGTCGCGCAGCCAGTCGCCGAGCAGGTTCACCGCCAACACCAGCGTCGCCAGCGTGAAGCCGGGAAAGGTCACGATCCACCACTCGCCCGAGAACAGGAAGTCGTTGCCTATGCCGATCATGGTGCCGAGCGAGGGCTGCGTACGCGGCAGGCCGACGCCGAGGAAGGACAGCGTCGCCTCGGTGATGACGGCAAGCGCGAGGTTGATCGTCGCGATGACGAAGACTGGACCGAGCACGTTCGGCAGGACATGGCGGAACATGATGACCGGCGGCGAAATGCCGATCAGCCGGGCGGCGTTCACGTAGTCCTTGTTTTTCTCGATCATCGTCGAGCCGCGCACGGTGCGTGCATATTGCACCCAGAAGGCCAGGCCGATGGAGAAGACCAGCACGCCGAAGGCGGTCGCTTCGCGAGATTTGCCGCCGGTGAGGCCCTGCACGACGCCATCGACCAGCAGCGCGATCAGGATCGCCGGGAAGGTCAACTGCACATCGGCGATGCGCATGATCAGGCTATCGACCTTGCCGCCGAAATAGCCCGCGATCAGGCCAAGCGTGATGCCGAGCGTCGCGGCGAAAATCACACCGCAGAAGCCGATGATCAGCGAGACGCGCAGGCCATAGAGCACGGCGGAGAAGACATCGCGGCCCTGGTTGTCGGTGCCGAGCAGGAATTTCGGATCGCCATTCGGCAGCCAGCGCGGCGGCGTCAGCGAGTCGATCAGGTTGATGCTGCCGGGGTCGAACGGATTCTGCGGCGAGAGCAGCGGCGCGAAGAGCGCCAGCAGGAAATAGAGCAACGTAATGGCCGCCGCGACTACCGTGATCTTGGAGCGCAGGAAGGCGTGCAGCAGGTCGCTATCGACGAAGCGGGCCCAGGCGCTTGGGCGGGCAGCTTGAGCGGGAAGGTCGGTCATGCGCCTCTCCTCAAACCGCTTTGCTTGTGATGCTGATGCGCGGATCGACGACCGCGTAGAGCATATCCACCAGCAGGTTGATCACCACGAAGAGGAAGCCTGTCAGCATGAGATAGGCGGCCATGATCGGGATATCGACATTCTGCACGGCTTTCAGGAACAGCGCGCCCATGCCTGGCCACTGGAAAACCGTCTCGGTGATGATGGCGAAGGCAATAACCGAACCAAGCTGCAGGCCGATGATGGTGATGACGGGGATCAGCGTGTTTTTCAGCGCGTGGCCGAAATTCACGGCGCGGTCGGTAAGGCCACGGGCGCGGGCAAAGCGGATATATTCGGCGCGCAGCACCTCCAGCATTTCCGAGCGGATCAGGCGCATGATCAGCGTCATCTGGAATAGACCGAGTGTGATCGAGGGCAGGATCAGCGCCTTGAGACCCGAGATGGTGAGCAGCCCCGTAGACCACCAGCCAAACTGTACCACATCGCCGCGCCCGAAGGAGGGTAGCCATCCGAGCACGACAGCGAAGAGGTAGATCAGCAGGATGCCGATCAGGAAGGTCGGCAAGGAAATGCCGATGAGGGAGACCGAAAGGAAAAGTTTCGAGAGCAAGCTCTCTCGGTGCAGCGCGGTGTAGACGCCCATCGGAATGCCGACGAGAAGCGCGAAGATCACCGAGACGATTGCGAGTTCCAGCGTCGCGGGAAAGCGCTCACCGATGAGCTGCGTGACCGGCTGGCGGAACTGGTAGGACAGGCCGAACTGACCGCGGGCCGCGTTGACGATGTAGCGGCCGAACTGCACGGGGATCGGATCATCGAGGCCGAGTTCCTTGCGCATCGCGTCGCGCTGATCCTGCGGAGTGTCCACACCCACCATCTGGTTGATGGGATCGCCGACGAAGCGGAACATGGAAAAGGCGATCGCCGCCACAGCGACCATGACGAGGATCGACTGGATCGAGCGACGGATCAGGAATGCCAGCATGTTATGTTTCTTGTTGTCATGGCGTCACCGGTTGAACGAAAAGCGCGCCGCTCGTGCCCCGGACTTGATCCGGGGCCCAGGGTGGCCTCTACTCCTGGGTCCCGGATCAAGTCCGGGACACGAGCATTGAGCTTTTCAATTGCCGCTCAGTCGACGAACTTCGCCCAGTAGACCAGGATCTGATTGTCCGGGCGCTGGACGATCTTCACCTTCTTCGACACGCCCCAGGCGAGCGTCTGGTCGTGCAGCGGGATATAGGCGACGTCGTCGCGCAGGCTGAGTTCCCAGGCCTGCTTGATCAGCTCGTCGCGCTTGGCGGTGTCGCTCTCGACGAGGATCTTGTCGGTCATCTCGTCAAGCTTCGGGTTGCAGTAGCCGCCGAGGTTGGTGTTGCCGCGGCCAAGGCCGGTGTCGTTGCGGCAGCCCATGATGTTGTAGAGCACGTTCCAGCTATCGGAGGAGCCAGGCTGCCAGCCGAGCAGATAGAAGGAGGTGTCGTAGCCGCCGGACGAGAGCGCCTTGGCGAAGTACTTCGCCTTGGGCTGAATCATCGGCGTGACCTTGATACCGACACGGGCCAGCATGCCGATCACGGCTTCGCAGATCGGGCCGTCATTGACGTAACGGTCGTTCGGGCAATCCAGGCCAACCTCGAAGCCGTTGGGGTAGCCGGCGTCGGCAAGCAGCTTCTTCGAGGCTTCCGGATCATAGGGGAAGCGCTTGAAGTCCGGGCCCATCTTGGTGAAGAGCGACTGCGGGATCATCAATGCGTTCGGCACGGCAAGGCCGCGCATGACCTTGGTCTTGATCGCCTCTTCGTCGATCGCCTGGTAGAAAGCCTTGCGGACGCGGACATCCTTGAAGGGGTTCTTGCCCTTGATGTTCGAGTATTTCAGCTCATCGCGGCGCTGGTCGAAGCCGAGGAAGATCGTGCGCAGCTCAGGGCCGGCCATGACAGAGGCGTTCGGGCTGGCATTGACGCGGGGAATATCCTGCACCGGCACCGGATCGATCATGTCAACCTCGCCCGAGAGCAGGGCGGCAACGCGGGTCGCATCCTGGCTGATCGTGGTGAAGACGACTTCGGTCAGGTTATGCTCGGGCTTGCCCCACCAGCCGGGATTCGGCTTGAAGATCGTCTTCACGCCGGGCTGATGGCTGACGAGGATGAAGGGGCCGGTGCCGTTGGCGTTCAGCGAAGCGAAGCTCGGCGTCTGGGCCGCAGCGGGCGTCGGTGCGACGGTGTTGTTCGCCTCCGCCCATTTCTTCGACATGATGTACCAGGTGTCCCATTCGGCGGTCAGAATGGGGTTCGGCGTCTTCAGCTTCACGTCGACGGTGTAATCGTCAACCTTCACCCACTCGGAATCGCCGGGGATGCGGGTCGCGTAGTTGGAGCCCGGCGCGCGCACGCGGGTCGCCGAGAAGATCACGTCATCGGCGGTGAAATCCTCGCCGCCATGGAATTTCACGCCCTTGCGCAGATGGAAGCGCCAGAGGAGCGGATTGATCGTCTCCCAGCTCTCGGCGAGCCCGGGAATGATCTTCATGTCAGGATCGCGCTTGGTCAGGCCCTCGTAGACGGAGGCGAGAGCGCCCTGCGTGAAGGTCTCGTTCAAGGTATAGGGGTCAAGCGCGTTCAGCGAACCCTGAAAGGCATATCGAAAGGTTTTTGCCTCGGCCATGCCGGCCGCCAGCGAACAGGCGAGCGCGGCCGCGCCCAGAAGACGTTTGAAATTCATGACGAGACACTCTCCTCTAAGCAGCCCTTGTCAGGCTTCTTGCTTCCCCCGGCCGCTGCCTATTCGAGAGGCAATCGGTCGGAAGCGGCGACATTAGACGCAGGTTGAGCGACAGGTCCAGTGCAAACCACGGACCGCGACTCTAGCGCGCGTTTCGATCAAAATTCGAAGCGAAGCCCATGCCAAATCTTGAGTGATCGTACCAATTGCCAAGGTTGACGCGCTCCGGTCGAAGCGATTTGCTGCCGCTCCCGTCCCTGCTTTCGAATTCGACAAGAGAAGCATCATGCCCATCATCAACCGTGTCGCCTCGCTTTCCGATGAAATGACGGCCTGGCGTCGTGATTTTCATGAAAACCCCGAGTTGCTGTTCGACGTGCATCGCACGGCCGGAATCGTGGCGGAGAAGCTGAAGGAATTTGGCTGCGACGAGGTGGTGACCGGTATCGGCAGGACCGGCGTCGTGGCCGTGATCAAGGGCCGCAAGAACGGCAGCGGCAAGGTGATCGGCATGCGCGCCGACATGGACGCGTTGCCGATCGAGGAAGAGACGGACGTGCCTTACAAATCCAAGGTGCCCGGCAAGATGCACGCCTGCGGCCATGACGGGCACACCACCATGCTGCTCGGCGCAGCGAAATATCTGGCCGAGACGCGCAATTTCGACGGCACCGCGATCATGATCTTCCAGCCGGCGGAAGAAGGCGGCGGCGGCGCGAAGGTGATGTGCGACGAGGGGCTGATGACCCGCTTCGGCATCCAGGAAGTCTACGGCATGCACAACATGCCGGGCATTCCGGTCGGCCATTTCGGCATCCGCCCCGGCCCGATCATGGCGGCGGCGGACCGTTTCACTGTCAATATCGAGGGCAAGGGCGGCCATGGCGCCAACCCGCATATGACGGTCGACACCCTGCTAGTGGCGACCCAGGTGGTGAACGCGCTACAGAGCATCGTCTCTCGCAACGTCGACCCGCTGGATTCTGCCGTCTGCTCGGTGACGGCGATCAAGGCCGGCGAGGCCTTCAACGTGATCCCGCAGCACGCCCGGCTGATCGGCACGGTGCGTACGCTGAAGGAAGCAACCCGCGACCTCCTAGAGAAGCGCTTCACCGAGATCGTCAACGGCGTCGTGACCGCGATGGGCGCGAAATGCGAGATCAAGTACGAGCGCGGCTACCCCGTGACCGACAATCACGAGGCGCAGACCCGCACGGCCGTCGAAGTGGCGCGCGCCGTCGCCGGCGACGCGCAGGTGAACCCGGAAGTGATGCCGCAAATGGGAGCGGAGGATTTCTCCTACATGATGCTGGAACGGCCGGGCGCTTATATCTTCGTCGGCAATGGCGACACCTTCGGCTGCCACCACCCCTCCTATAATTTCGACGATGAGGCGGCTCCTTCAGGCGCATCCTTCTGGGCGAAGCTCGCCGAGACAACGATGCCTGCTTAACCTCGGTAATCCTCCCCTAGATGGGGGAGGTGTCGGCAGAGCCGACGGAGGGGGTGGAAGCCCGCCCTTTCGGCCCCTTGGCGCAGCCACCCCATCCGCCTACCGGCACCTTCCCCATCGAGGGGAAGGATCAAACTGATATGGAATATCTCACGCTATGACCGACACCCGCACCGCCATCGGCATCATCGGCGCCGGCATCATGGGCGAACGCCTGCTGACGGCAATCGTCCAGCAGACGCCAGACCTCATCCGCGTCGCCGGCATCTGGGACCCTTCTACCGAAGCACTGGCGCGAGTCGGCAAGGCCTTTCCCGAAGTTCCACAACTTGCCGATGCAGCAGCGGTCATCGCGGCTAGCGATTGCGTCTACATCGCCTCGCCGCCCTCCTCCCATCTCAGCCACGCCCGCGCGGCGCTTGCCGCCGGCAAGAGCATTTTCGGGGAGAAACCGCTCGCGGTGGATGTCGCTGACGCCCGCGCCTTCGTGTCAGAGGCCGGCAATCGCGGCGCGGTGAACTTTCCCTTCGCTTCCTCGATCTCCGTCGCAACGCTGAAGCAGTGGATAGTGGAAGGTGCGGTCGGCAAGGTTCGGCGCATCGGAATCGAAGTCGCCTTCGCCAACTGGCCGCGCTCCTGGCAACAGGACGCCGCCGGCTGGCTGGACCGCACGGAACAAGGC
>FTCZ01003214.1_pt1 | contig 10859 bp, 8 predicted proteins | sample 1658871 | NCBI WGS metagenome assembly FTCZ01 (sample SAMEA3914864, study PRJEB12502) | metagenome | biome: forest; material: soil | place: USA | collected 2012-03-12 | depth 0.3 m
CGCCTCGATCGGCGCCAACGCGACCATCGTCTGCGGCGTGCAGATCGGCGCCGGCGCGATGATCGGCGCCGGCAGCGTCGTGACGCGCGACGTGCCGGCGGGCGAGCTGTGGTTCGGCAATCCGGCGCGCAGCCACGGGCCCGCGCCGCGCGCCGCCGAGACGACTTCTCCCCCCGAACCGGAGGCGCCACGCGCCGCCGACTCCGACAGGAACCAAGAATGATTCCCTTCCTCGACCTCAAGAGCATCAACCTCGCGCAACGCGCGGAACTCGTCGCCGCGTTCGAACGCGTGCTCGACTCCGGCTGGTACATCATGGGCGAGGAGCTCAAGGCCTTCGAAGCCGAGTACGCGGACTACTGCGGCGCGCAGCACTGCGTGGGCGTCGCCAACGGCCTGGACGCACTCGTGCTGGCACTGCGCGCGCTCGACATCGGGCCGGGCGACGAAGTCATCGTGCCTTCCAACACGTACATCGCGACCTGGCTGGCGCCCAGCCATGTCGGCGCAACGCCGGTGCCGGTCGAGCCGGCGGCGGGCACGTTCAACATCGATCCGGCCCGCATCGAGGCCGCGATCACGCCGCGCACCAAGGCCATCATGCCGGTGCACCTGTACGGCCAGCCGGCCGACCTCGACCCGATCCTGGCGATCGCACGGCGCCACGGGCTCAAGGTGATCGAGGACGGCGCGCAGTCCCACGGCGCCCGCTACGCGGGCCGCCGCCTGGGCGCGCACGGCGACGCCGTGGCGTGGAGCTTCTATCCCGGCAAGAACCTGGGCGCGCTGGGCGACGGCGGCGCGGTGACGACCAACGATGCCGCGGTCGCCGACCGCCTGCGCACGCTGCGCAACTACGGCTCGAAGGTGAAGTACCACAACGAGATCATCGGCGCGAACTCGCGTCTGGACGAACTGCAGGCGGCGCTGCTGCGGCCCAAGCTGCGCACGCTCGACGCGTTCAACAGCCACCGCGCGACGCTGGCGCAGCGCTATCTGGAGGGCCTGCGCGGCACGTCGCTCGGCCTGCCCGAAGTGCCGGCGTTCGCCGACCCGGTCTGGCACCTGTTCGTCGTGCGGCACCCCAGGCGCGACGCCCTCGCCGCGGCGCTGGCCAAGGACGGCATCGGCAGCGTCATCCACTACCCGGTCGCGCCGCACTTGCAACCGGCCTATGCCCACCTGGGTATCCAGGCCGGCGCGCTGCCGATCTCCGAGCAGCTCCATGCGCAGGTGCTGAGCCTGCCGATCGGCCCGACGCAGACCCTGGCGCAGACCGACGAGGTCATCGCCCGCGTGCGTGACGCGCTGCCGGCGCTGGACTGACCATGGCCGCCATGAAGATCATCACGCTGATCCCGGCCTACAAGCCCAAGTACCTGCCCGACCTGCTGAACGGACTGCGGCTGCAGACCGTCCCCGCGGGCAAGATCGTGTTCTCGGACGACAGCCCCAACGGCGAGTTCCGCGAGACGCTTTTCTCGAGCGCCTACGCATCGCTGCGCGCTGGCCTGGACATCGAGTTCCACGACGGCCCGCGCAATGGCGCGTTCGAGAATTTCAAGCGCCTCGTGCGCCTGGCCGAAGGCCGGGCCGACCTGTTTCATATCCTGCTGGACGACGACGTCATCTATCCGGAGTTCTACGAGCGCCACCTGGCCGCGCACGCGTCCGGCAATTTCTCGTGCTCGGTCAGCCGACGCTGGACGGCCAACGAGACGGGCATCCCGCTCCTGGGCCAGCCGGTCCCCGACGCCGTCCGCACCCACGCGCACCGGATGATCTCGCTGGACGACCAGGCCATCCTGATGACGACGGTCGCCGAGTGCAAGAACTGGTTCGGCGAGTTCTCCAACGCGATCCTGCGCGCCGATTGCGCCGACCTGATCCTGCAGCCGCACCTGGGCGACGTGTCGTACGCCGGCCTGTGGGACCTGGGCTTCTTCGTGGCCGCCAGCATGCGCCGGCCGCTGTGCCACATCCAGGACTACCTGGGCTACTTCCGCACCAGTCCCAACCAGAACTCGTCGAACCCGAACAGCCCCTTCATGAAGGGCGCGCACCTGGGCTACGCGGCGCTGGCCGTCGGCGCCCATCGCATGGGGCGGCTGAGCGACGCGCTCGCGACGCAGAACTACCGCATCATCGCGAGCGCGCTCGCGGGGCGCTATCCGGGGCAGCCGGACATGGCGCCGTTCATCGCGATCCTGCCCGACCTCGCCAACGGCGTGCCGGGCGCGGAGGAGCGGTTTCTGAGGGCGTGGCAGGAGTTCCTGGCGACCAACGGGTTCTGACACGCCGTTCGAGATATCGGGTGGAGTCTCGGCCGGTTGCCGGCGCGCACCGGCGGGCGGGTATGCGGCAATCGCATCGCCGCGCCGCCGTACGAGTCCCGCCGCCTGGTCTGGGACAGGGTCGAGCCCAGCAGCAAGAACCACCAGCCGGCACCTTGCGTCGCTCGGCCCCGTCTTTCCGTCCCCCGTCGCATTGGCTGCCCGCCATCCCGCGCCCGCGCGTAGCCTTTGTCTCCTTCACGGGATCATCGAGAGGTAGACGCATGCCCCGGTACCAGATCGCGGTCAACGGCCATTCGCGTGCGGTCGACGTCGATGCCGACACGCCCTTGCTGTGGGTGCTGCGCGACGAGCTGCAGCTTTGCGGCACGAAGTACGGTTGCGGTCGCGGGCTGTGCGGCGCGTGCACGGTGCATGTCGACGGGCGGGCGCAGCGGGCGTGCCTGCTGCCGGTCTCCCAGCTCGCCGGGCGTCGCGTGACCACCATCGAGGGACTGGCTGCGCACGGCGACCACCCACTGCAGACGGCCTGGATCCGGCACGACGTACCGCAGTGCGGCTACTGCCAGGCCGGGCAGATCATGCAGGCTGCGGCGCTGCTCGAGCACACACCCAAGCCATCGGACGCGGAAATCGACGCCGCGATGGCCGGCAACCTGTGCCGCTGCGGCACCTTCCTGCGCATCCGCGCCGCCATCAAGGATGCGGCCGGCACGGGAGTTGGGTCATGATTTCCTCAGGCATCGACCGTCGCGGCTTCCTCCAGCTCTCGGCGCTGGCGGGCGGCGGGATGCTGCTGGGCGTTCTCGCCCCGACGGCACGCGCCGGTGCCTACACGTTCAGCCCGCACGTGCTGATCCAGATCCGCCCCGACGGCACGATCACGCTGCTCGCGAAAAACCCCGACATGGGACAGGGCGTGAAGACCTCGCTGCCGCTGCTCATCGCCGAGGAGCTCGACGTGGGCCTCGACCAAGTGCGCGTCGAGCAGGCACCGTGGGACGCCCGCCTGGCCGACCAGGGCTCGGGCGGGAGCAACTCGATCGCGAGCGGCTGGGAACCGTTGCGACGCGCGGGCGCGGCCGCGCGCCAGGTGCTCGTCGCCGCGGCGGCGGCGCGCTGGGGTGTGCCCGCGGAGCAACTGCAGACCGAACGTGCGCAGGTGATCCACGCCGCGAGCGGGCGGCGGCTCGGCTACGGCGACCTCGCCGATGCGGCCGCCCGTCTTCCGTTGCCTGATCCGGCCAAGGTGCCGCTCAAGGCGCGGGCGAGCTACCGTCTCGTCGGCAAGCGGACCCGCGGCGTCGACACTCCGGGCATCGTGCACGGCGCACCCCTGTTCTGCCTCGACCACCATCTGCCCGGTCAGTTGCACGCGGTTGTCGAGCTGTGCCCGGTCTTCGGCGGCGGCGTGGCATCGGCCAACCTCGATCAGGTCAAGGCGATGCCGGGCGTGCGCGACGCGTTCGTGTTCGAGGGGACGCCGGACGCGCTGCACCGCCACGAGAGCATCTACGGCATGTCGGGCTGTTGCCCGGCGGTGGCGATCGTCGCGACATCGACCTGGCTGGCGCTGAAGGCCAAGCGCGCCTTGCGCGTTCGATGGGACACCGGCGTGCACGACGCGGACAGCAGCGCGCGCCATCGCGCCGCGGCGCTGGCGCAGCTCGAACACGATGGCGCGCAGGTGTGGCGCGACGACGGCGACGCGCGGGGCGCGCTAGCCCGCGCGCCCAAGGTCGTCGATGCGACGTACGAGGTGCCCGCGCTGTCGCACTCGCCGATGGAGCCCATGAGCTGCATCGCCGAACCGCTTCCGGGGGGTGGCGTGCACCTGATCACCCCGAGCCAGATCCCGGAAACCGTTCCCTTGATGCTGCAGACGGCGCTGGGCGTCCCCGCTCATCGGATTCGCATCGACGTCCCGAGGCTGGGCGGCGGCTTCGGTCGGCGCTCCGAGTCCGATTTCGTGATCCTGGCGGCGGCGATCGCGCTGCGCGTCAAGGCACCGGTCAAGCTGCAGTTCACGCGCGAGGACGACATGCGCCACGACTTCTACCGTGCGCCCGTGTGGCAGAAGTTTCGGGCTGTGCTCGACGCGCAGGGCGATCTCGTCGCCTTGCACATCCGCACCGTGCGCCACGCCTTCCGCAACCCGGCCACGCCCAAGGTGCGCGCCACGCTCTATCCGGCCGGCTTCGTCGCGAACTACCGCATCGAGGCTTCGGTGATCGACACCAACCTGCCGTCGGGCGCCTACCGTGCGCCCGGCGACAACTCCAACGCCTTCGTGCTCGAGAGCTTCATCGACGAACTCGCGCATGCCGCCCTGCAGGACCCCCTCGCCTTCCGACTGGCCCTGCTCGCGACGCGCGACGACAAGCTCGCCGACCCCGAGTTCGACCCCGCGCGCATGCGAGGCGTCCTCACGCTCGCCGCACAGGAGTCCGGCTGGGGCAGTCCGCTGCCACCCGGCTCGGGTCGGGGCATCGCCGGGTACTTCAGCTACGGCGGCTACGTTGCCCACGTGGTGGAACTTGCGGTCGATAAGTCCGGCCAGGTGAAGGTGCAGCGCGTGACTTCGGCGGTCGACGTCGGTCAGATCGTCAACCTCGACGGTGCCGAACAGCAGGTGCAGGGCGCGGTGCTCGATGGCTTGTCGAGCAGCCTGGCCCAGGAGATCACGCTCGAGAACGGTGCGATCGTCCAGGGCAACTTCGACACGTACCCGATGCTGCGCATGCCCGACGTCCCAGCGCAAATCGCCGTTCACTTCATCGAGAGCGAGCACGCCCCTGTGGGCCTCGGCGAAGCCGGCCTGCCGCCCCTGCCGCCCGCGTTGTGCAATGCGATCTTCGCGGCGACGGGGCAGCGGCTGCGGGCCTTGCCGCTGAGCAGGCATGCTCTGCGCCCGCTGGCTTGAGCGGCTCCTGCGGTGACTCCGAAACCGGCCGATCAGTCGGTGGGAGTTCGTCGCTGCTGCCGCTGCGTGTGGCGGCGACGAACCGCGCCGCCTGCGGGCCTGCTGCAAGAGGGCCGACAACCCCAACCTCAACGACCAAGACCTGACCCGAGCTCGGTTCTGAGAAGGGCCTTCAGGTCGCAGGAATCAACTGGGGCCTGACTCAGGCAGCCACTTCGACGACGATCTTCCCGCGGGCGCGGCCGGCCGCCACTTCCTCGTGCGCCTCGAGCGCCGTGTCCAGCGTGTAGCGCCGCCCGTCCATCGACGGCTTCAGGCTTCCGGCCTCGACCAGCCTCGTGATCTGCTCGAGAATCTCGCCGTGGTGCGCGCGGTGCTTGCCCGTGAGCATGGGCAGCAGCGTGAACACGCCCGAGTACGTGGCCGCGCGGAACGACAGCGGCGCCAGCGAGTGCGTGCCCCAGCCGAGCGCGCTCACGACGTGGCCGCCGTAGGTGCGCGCTGCCCGGAAGGACGCGTCGAGCACGGGGCCGCCGACGGTGTCGAAGACGACGTCGAAGCCCTGCCCGCCGGTGTGCTGGCCGACGTAGTCCTCGACATCCTCACTGGCGTCGTCGATCGGCACGGCGCCGAAACGACGCACGACGTCCGATTGCCCGGACGACGCGGTGGCGAACACCTCGGCGCCGAAGGCCTTGGCGATCTGCACCGCGACATGGCCGACGCCGCCGGCGCCGCCGTGCACCAGGACCTTCTGCCCGGCCCGCACGCCGGCGCGATCGACCAGCCCTTCCCACGCGGTGATGGCGATCAGCGGCAGCGCCGCCGCCTCGCGCATCGACAGGTTGGCCGGCTTGCGCGCGAGCAGGGCCGCATCGACTGCAACGTACTCGGCCAGCGACCCCTGCAGTCCGGCGACTCCGCCGGTCAGGCCGTAGACCTCGTCGCCGACACGCCAACGGGTGACGCCGGCGCCGACGCCGCGCACGACGCCGGCCAGATCCATGCCGAGCACCGCGGGCAGGGGATGCTTCGCATGCGCGGCACCGCCGGTGCGGATCTTGGAATCGAGCGGGTTGACGCCGCTGGCGTGCACCTGCACCAGGACTTGTCCGCGGGCCGCGACGGGGCGTGGGATCTCGCGAGAGACGAACGGGGCGTTGGCGGCTTCGAGGACGAGGGCGCGCATCATGGTGGTCATGGCGGTTCCTGGTGTTGAGATGAAGTCATTGTTGGTTCATCACGAATGAATAACAATTTACGCCATCGCATGACTTCCATGCACTTTTGTAGAGGCCGTCCATGGAGTGGAGCGACATCCGGCACTTCCTCGCGATCGCTCGTGCGGGTTCGCTCAACGGCGCGGCGCGTCTGACGGGCCAGAGCCAGCCGACGATGGGCCGGCGCCTGCGCGCGCTGGAGCAGGCGCTGGGCCATGCACTGTTCCAGCGCGGCAGCGAGGGCTTCGTGCTCACCGACGAAGGCGCCGCGCTCCTGGCCCACGCCGAGCGCATCGAGGAGGAGACACTCGCGTTCGAGCGCGAACTCGCAGGCCACGGCAGCGACCTGGACGGCCAGGTGCGCGTGTCGTCATCCGACTGGTTCGGCGTGCACATGCTCACGCCGGTGTTCGCGGAGTTCGCCAAGGCCAACCCGCGCGTCACGATCGAGCTGGTGACCGACGCGCGCCTTCTCAACCTCGCACGCCGGGAGGCCGATCTCGCGTTCCGCATCCAGGCCTTCGCCGAGCCCGACGTGATCCAGCGGCGGCTGATGACGATCCCGTACGGCCTGTACACGGCCAGAGGCGGCGACCGATCGCTGCCTGAAGGTGGCAGGGGTTGCGCGCTGATCTCGCTGGACGCCGCCTACCGCGACTTCCCCGACGCGCGCTGGCTCAAACAGGTGCTGCCCGATGCGCATGTGGCGTTCACCAGCAACAGCCGCGAGGCGCAGGCGCGCATGTGCGCCGAGGGCGTCGGCCTGGCCGTGCTGCCGCGGCCGCTCGGCGACGGCATGGCGGCGCTGAACCTCGTCAAGACGGACACGCCGCCGCCTGCTCGTGACGTATGGCTCGGCTTCCACCGAGACCTGCGCAGGCTGCGACGGCTGCGCGCGCTGGTGGACCTGTGCGTGGAGCGGCTCGCGACGTAGAGCGGGTCAGTGAGCCGAAGGCGTCACCCGCCGCCTCACTGCAGGACGACCGACAACCCCAGTCCGAGCGACCACAGCAGCGCATTCGACTGCTGCGTGTCGTACAGCGCATCCACGTACTGCACGCGCGTGTTGTAGTGATCGCCCTCGGCCGACATCACGTCGAACAGCGAGCGGCGTCCCAGCTGCTGCCACTGCTGCAGCGTGAAGTTGCGCACCTGGTCGCTGTTGTGGAGGATGTCGACCACGTGGCGGGCACGATCCATGGAGTGTTCGGCCTGCTCGTGCACCTCCGCCATGCGCGCCTTGCGCGCTTCGAGCGCGTCCTCGCGCTGCATGCGCGCGGCCTCGGCGCGGTGGCGCGCAGCGTCCGCCGAGTAGCTGGAGGCCGCGTTGAACAGCGGGATGCTGAAGGTCACGCCGCCCGACATCGCGCGCGAGTTGCCCGCGCCGAGCGAGCGCGTCCCGGACAGCAGCCAGCCCAGCTGCGGCTTCTGGCCATCGAGCACCGCGCGGGCATAGCTGTCGAGGGCCTCGGCCTGCGCGCCCAGCTGGCGGATCTCGGCCACGCGCGAGGCGACCGAGAGCAGCTCGGGCAGCGACGGGATGTCCAGCATCACCGACGTGATGCCCGAGGTGGGCGGCAGGTCGTCACCGACGAAGCGGCGCAGGCGCAGTTCGGCCAGTCGCTTCTGCGACAGGCTCTGGTCGCGCATCAACTCGGCCTGCTCCTGCGTCTTGACGGCCTGCACGAGCTCGCTGGCGCGTCCCTTGTCGACGCTGACCACGATGCGCAGCGCGCCGACCAGGCAGCCCATCTTGTGGGCGTACTGCTCGTAGACCTGCGATTCGACGGTGTAGCGGCTGCGCTCGAGGGCGAGCGACACGGTCTGCAGCGCGACTTGCTCCTGCGCGGAGATCTCGCCCATGCGGGCGGCCTCGGCCAGGTGGGTGCGCCAGTCGGTCAGGTCGTGCACGCGGCCGCCGTCGTACAGCGGCGCACCGGCGGAGATGTTGCCCTGGAACTGCCAGCCCTTGGAGCTGGCGGCGTTGACGGCGCCGGTGTCGACGCCGCCGATCTGGCCGTTCATCGTGACCTGCGGCAGGCCGGCCGCGCGGGCCTCGCCGATGTCGGCGTTGGCGGCGTCGGACAGCAGCTTGGAGGCGCCCACCGCGTTGCTGCGGCGGATCGCGGCCTGCACCATCGTCAGCAGGTTCAGGCGCGGCGCGCCCGCGTCGGCTGCGGCCGCCGCGCCGGAGGCCGTGACGCCGCGCGACGCGCCGGAGGCGGCCATGGCAGTACCGCTGGCCACCGGCGACGGGCCCAGCGCGCTCACGGTGCGGCTGACGGGCGCGGAACGGGGATCGGAGCCGTCGTCGTCCACGCACTGGCTGGGCGGGGCTTCGCGCGCGGGCAGCGGGCCCGTCACCAGGTTGTGCGACTTGACGGCGGCCATCGCGGTCGCGCCGTGGAGTGCGGCGGCGAGCGCCACCGAACGCATGAAGGCAGTCTTGGACATGCTGCCAGTACACCGCGAAAGCGAGCCTGGCGATGAGCGGGAAACGAGGCGGAACACCGCGTTTCTCTGCATGCTCAACGTTCGCGGAACGCTTCCTTGGACTTGAGCATCGGGCGCAGCAGGAAGTTGAGCACCGAGCGCTCGCCGATGCGCACCTCGGCGCTGCCGGTCATGCCGGGCAACGGCGGCAGCGTGCGGCCCTTCTCGTGCAGCGTGTTGTTGTCGACCCGCAGCATCACGCGGTAGTAGGTGGCGTCGGCGCCGCCGGGGTGCTCGGTGTCGCCGATCGCGTCGGGGCTGATCGACTCGATGGTGCCGTCCAGGCCGCCGTAGATCGTGTAGTCGTAGGCCGCGAGCTTGATCTTGGCGGTCTGGCCCACCTGCAGGAAGCCGATGTCGCCGGGCCGCACGTGCGCCTCGACGAGCGTGCGCTTGCCGATCGGCACGATCTCCATGATGGGCGCGCCGGGGCCGATGATGCCGCCCAGGGTATTGGCGCGGATGTTCTTGACGAGCCCGCGCACCGGCGACTTGATCGTGGTGCGGCGCAGGACGTCCTGGCGTCCGGCCTGCTGCTCCTCGAGCTGCGCCAGGTCGGTCTTCTGCTTGGCGAGCTCGGCGCTGGCGTCCTGGCGGAAGCGGTTGACGCGGTCCTCCGTCTGCAGGATCAGGTCGTTGACCTGGCGGCGCTGGTGCAGCACGTCCATCTCCGACAGCAGCCCCTTGGCCGACATCTGCTCGGACACCTCCAGTTCGCGCCGCAGCAGCGCGATGTCGCGCTGGTTGGCGCCGACCGCCGAATCGATGGCGCGCTTGCGGGCGTCGTAGGAATCCTGCTCGCCCTGGGCCACCGCGGAGGCCGCCTGCACCGCCGGCGGGAACACGAGCGGGCGGCCGCTGGCCTCCGCGGTCAGGCGCGCGATCGAGGCCTGCAGCGCGATGCGCTTGGTCTCGCCCTCGGCCTGCTGCGACTGGAAGCGCGTCGGGTCGAGTTCGGCCAGGTCCTGGCCCTCCTCGACCTGCTGGCCCTCGTGCACGTGCAGCTCCTGCAGGATGCCGCCCTCGAGGCTGGCGATGACCTGCTCGCGGCCTTCCGGCACGACGCGGGCGTCGGCCTTGGTGACCTCGTCGACGCGCGCCAGCGATGCCCACCCGAGCGCGCACACGAGCGCAGCCAGCATGAGGTACAGCGCCCACGCGACGTGCGGCATGTCCTCGGCGACCTGCGCCGCGCGCACGCCGCTCATGAACGCGCCGTCGCCGCGGCGCGGCCGGCCGCCCGCGGCGGCGGGCGCCGGGTCGATGAAGGACTTCCTGCGTTTCCAGAACATGGGTGTCGTCGGGCCTGCCGTGCCGTGGCACTAGGCGGCGAACGCCTCCCGCGGCGGGCTCATCGGAGGACGCGGCTCGGCGGCCATCGGCGCGGGCGCCGGGGCGGCGGCGGCCGGCTTGACGCCCGCGAGCGCCGCCAGCACGGCGGCCTTCGGGCCATCGAGCACCACCTTGCCGGAGTCGACGACGATGATGCGGTCGACCAGATCCAGCACCGCAGGACGGTGCGTGACCATCACCAGCGTGCGCGTGCCGGCGGCCTGCTTGAGCTGGCGCAGGAACATCACTTCCGACTGGGCGTCCATCGAGCTGGTGGGCTCGTCCATCAACAGGATCTGCGGCGTCGTGACGAGGCAGCGCGCGAGCGCGACCAGCTGGCGCTGTCCGCCGGACAGCAGCCCGCCCATCTCGCCCACCGGCAGCTCCCAGCCCTGCGGATGCGACGCGATGACGCGGTCCAGGCCGGTCACGCGCGCGACCTCGGCGAGGCGGCGGGAATCGATGTTGGGCCGGCCCATCATGACGTTGTCGCGCAAGGTGCCCTTGAACAGGCGCGGCTCCTGCGACACGAAGCCCACGCGCTGGCGGTAGTCCGCCGGGTCGATCTGGCGCAGGTCGATGCCGTCGACCTCGACC
>FTCZ01004323.1_pt1 | contig 10859 bp, 9 predicted proteins | sample 1658871 | NCBI WGS metagenome assembly FTCZ01 (sample SAMEA3914864, study PRJEB12502) | metagenome | biome: forest; material: soil | place: USA | collected 2012-03-12 | depth 0.3 m
ATGATGTCGGCGCCGACCGCGCGCACGTCGGCGGGCTTCATCGCCTTGACGGTGGCGGCGGTGCCGACCGGCATGAAGGCGGGCGTACGGATCTCGCCGCGCTGCATCTGGATGGTGCCGGTGCGCGCGCGGCCGTCGGTGGCGGCGATCTGGAAGGAGAAACGGGGCTTCGTCATGGCGCGACGCTTTGCCGCGTGAGTGCGGCGAAGTCGAGGCATGGCTGGGCCGGAGACGCCTGCCTCAGGCGGCGAGCAACCCCTCGAGCGTCTTCACGTCGACCGGCGGCGCGCGCAGGAAGCCCTGATAAAAGTTGCAACCCTCGCGCGCGAGCAGGGTGAGCTGCTCCTCGGTCTCGACGCCCTCGGCCACCACCGCGAGGCCGAGCGAGCGAGCCATGTCGATCACCGAGCGTACCACGATCCGGTCGCGCGCGCTGCCGGCGATGTCCTGCGCCAGCCGCCGGTCGATCTTGATCGTGTCGAGCGGCAGCGCCTTCAGATAGGCGAGGCTCGAATAGCCTGTGCCGAAATCGTCGACCGCAACGCGAAGGCCGCCCGAGCGTAATTCGGCGAGCAGCGCGGCCGCCGCGGCGAGATCCTCGATCAGCCCGCTTTCGGTCACCTCGACGGTCAGCCGCTCGCGCAGGCCTGCGGCCTCCGCACAGGCCAGGATCCGTCGGGCGAAGCCGGGCTGGGCGATGTCGGCGGAGGTGACGTTCACCGCGATCCGCAAGGCGCCCATCGCGCCCGTCCAGCCAGCGGCGATGCCGATCGCCTTGTCCTGCACATGGGTGGAAAGCTCGACCAGATAGTCGGATCGCTCGGCAGCGGCGAACAGCGCCTCGGCGCCCAGTTCGCCCAGCACCGGGTGGCGCCAGCGGGCGAGTGCTTCGACGCCGACGATGCGGCCGCTCGAGACGGAGACCTGCGGCTGCCAGAGAATGTCGATGCGATCCTCATCGAGCGCGAGGCGGAGGTCATGCTCCAGCTGCCGATCCTCGACATGGCGGCTCTCCTGCCCCTCGGTGAAGACACGCACGCGCGCTGCCTCGCCGTCGCGGGCATCGGCAAGCGCCAGGCTGGCATGGCGGAGCAGCTTGCCCGCATCGATCTCGCCGGGCAGGCCAACGGCGATCCCCGCGCGCGCGGTGAGCGCGACGACATGCTCGGCCGCGACATAGGGCCGGCCGATCGCCGACAACAGCTCGCCCGCGAGCAGCTCGGCCTCCTCCAGTGTCGCCGGCGCCGGCAGGCCTATCGCGAATTCGGCCCCTGCCAGCCGCGCGACCAGCCGCCGCGTACCGGCCGGTTGGGCGAGGCGCTCGATCCGGCGCGCGACCGATCCGATGATAGAATCGCCCGCCCCGCGACCAAAGGCAGCATTGATCATGTCGAACCGGCTCAAGCCAATCACCAGCAGGATCAGCCCCTCGCCGCGCGCCAGCCGCGACTCCAGCCAGCGACGCGCGCCATGGCCGTCGTCGAGCCCGGTCAGGGGATCGCGCGGCATCGCTGCCGCGCCCGCGCGCAGCCCGTCGAGCGGCTCGACATGGCCGACGATCGTGGCATGGGCGCCGTGACCGCTCTCCTCGAGCCGCAGATGATGCGCGATACGGCGGCCATCGACCGCGCTGTGGGCGAAAGGCGCGATGCCCCCCTCCTCGCGCAGGCGCGAGATCGCATGCAGCGCCGCGCGCATCCCCGCCCGACCGAGCAGGCGCTGGGCCGTCCCGCGTGGCACCTCCGCCGCTTCCTCCGACAGGCCACTCGCCCGCGCCAGCGCCGGGCTGAGCGCCAATGCTGCCGGGCGGCGCGGCGACCAGCGCCAGCTCATCTCTTCCACGACTGGCGGCGTCGAAGGATTCGTCATCGTCCGCCCGCCGCCCGCCAGACGCTCGGCATGGCGCGCGGCGAAACGCAGCGCCTGCACGAACTCGCCCTCCGCGAAGGGGGAAGAGAGATAGTGCGTCGCGCCGGCCTCGTGCGCAGCGGCAATCGCGGAGGCCTCGCGGCGCCCGGTCAGGAACAGCAGCGCCGCACCATTGGCCTGCACAGCGTCGGCGAGCACGCGCGCCGCCGCCAGCCCGTCGGCCAGCGCGTCACGCGCGTCGATCACCGCGACGGACGCACCGCTCGCGAGGAAATGGCGCTCCAGCGCCTCGCTCCGCCGCACGGCGACGGGCGCCCAGCCAGCCCGCTGCGCCATGTGCGCCAGCTCGTCCCTCTGCCGGAACGACAGCATGAAGAGCGGCGTCAAACCGGCCGAAGCTTCATCGCTGCTCGATCTCTGCATTTTCCTCCGTCGGGCCCCGCTCCGGCAACCCCGGACACCATATTGTCACGCTAGACGTCGGCGCGCGGGACGCCAACGCCCTTCGACGCTCACCTTGTCCCGACATGAGAGCGGCCTATCCCTATGCCCCACTCTTGTGGAGAACCGCAGCAAGGCTTAGCTCAGACCTATGGCGACCGACGTCCTCCGAGCCCCCGATGCGTCGCCCGGCGAAACGATGCTGCGCGACACATTCGGCCGGCGAATCGACTATCTCCGTATCTCGGTGACGGATCGCTGCGACCTGCGCTGCCGCTATTGCATGTCCGAGGCGATGAGCTTCCTGCCGCGCCATGCCATCCTCTCGCTGGAGGAAATCGCCGATCTCGCCGACGCCTTCATCGCGCGCGGCGTCCGCAAGATCCGGCTGACCGGCGGCGAGCCGCTGGCGCGGCGCGGGCTGACCGATCTGGCGAAGGTGATCGGTCGGCACATCGATACCGGCGCGCTCAGGGAGCTTACCCTCACGACCAACGGCACGCGCCTCGCGGAACATGCGGGGGCGCTCGCCGACGCGGGCGTCCGCCGGGTGAATGTCAGCCTCGACAGCCGCGATCCGGATCGCTTCCGCCACATCACCCGCACCGGCGACGTCCACGAGGTTCTGGGTGGGATCGCCGCCGCGAAGGCCGCGGGCCTTGCAGTCAAGATCAACATGGTGGCGTTGCGCGACTTCAACGAGGACGAGATCGCGCCGATGGTGGAATGGTGTGGGCAGCAAGGGCTGGACCTGACCCTGATCGAGACGATGCCCCTGGGTGTGGTCGACGAGGACCGGACCGACCGCTATCTGCCGCTCGATGGCGTGCGCCGTGATCTGGAGCAGCGCTTCACCCTGCTCGCCGACGATCATCGCACCGGCGGCCCCGCCCGCTATGTCCGCGTGGCGGAGACCGGGCGCCGGCTCGGCTTCATCACCCCGCTCACCCACAATTTCTGCGAAGGCTGCAATCGCATGCGCGTAACCGTGGAGGGCCGCCTCTACATGTGCCTGGGCCATGACGACCGGGTCGACCTCAAGCAGGCACTGCGCGACGGCGGCCGGGCGGCGCTCGATGCCGCGATCGACGAGGCGCTGCGGCTCAAGCCCGAACGCCACCATTTCCGGATCGCCGAGCGGGGCGCGGCACCTGCCGTCGCCCGCCACATGAGCGTCACCGGCGGATGACCATGTACGCCGGCCGCCACGAGCGGCACGAACCCCGGCTGGCGCTGCTCGCCTCCCCGACGCCTGCCGCGCAGGCCGCCGAGGTGGAGATGCGGCGGCGCTACGAATGGTGCCCGATCGCCGAGGCCGACATTGTCATCGCGCTCGGCGGCGACGGCTTCATGCTCCATACCCTGCACATGATGCTCGACGAGCACGAGATTCGCCCGGTGTTCGGGATGAACCTCGGCACCGTCGGTTTCCTGATGAACGAGTGGCGGCTGGACGCTCTGCACGACCGCCTCTCCCGTGCGCGCGCCTTCTCGGTGACGCCGCTCAGGATGGACGCGGAGACAGTCGACGGCGATCGCTTCACCAGCCCCGCGATCAACGAGGTGTCACTGCTGCGCGAAACCCGCCAGACGGCGTGGATCGAGGTGAGCGTCGACAACCGCGTGGTGCTGCCCGAGCTCGTCTGCGACGGCGTGATGGCCGCGACCGCCGCGGGCTCGACCGCCTATAATCTGACCGCGCAGGGCCCGATCCTGCCGTTGGGTTCGGGGCTGGTGGCGCTGACGCCGATCAGCGCCTTCCGCCCGCGCCGCTGGCGGGGCGCGATCCTGCCCGAGACCGCGCGCATCACCTTCCGCGTGATCGATCCGGAGAAACGCCCTGTCAGTGCCGTCGCCGACCAGCGCGAAATCCGCGACGTGTCGTCGGTCAGCATCTCGGTCGACCGCTCGATCGCGCTGACGCTGTTGTTCGATCCCGAGCATGCGCTGGATGATCGCATCACGATGGAGCAATTCGCGGTTTAGCTGTGGATAATGCAAAACTGGGGTTGTCAGCCCGAAAATGCTGGGGCATAGGCCCGCCCACGCCAACGAGGCACGTTCCCCGGTAGCTCAGCGGTAGAGCATCCGACTGTTAATCGGACGGCCGCCTGTTCGAATCAGGCCCGGGGAGCCATTTCAGATTGAAACTGCGAACGCCGTGCGCCGCGTTTCCACTCCATAGTTTCCTCCAGACGCAACGAGGGTCTGGAGGAGCCTTGGCTTCGATCCCCTGATCCGAATTTCGTCGGCTCCGACCTCCACCCGCTGCACTAGCGCCTGGAGGTGATGGCGCCGGAAACCGCCCTCCCGATCCCTGATCTTTTTGCGGGCCTCGACCCCAAACCGGCGCAACAGTTCTGGCGTCACGCGATTGTCGTTGCCCTCGCCGCGATTTTCGGCCCGATCCGCATCGGCCCGCGCCGCGTCGCGAATTCACTTCAACTCGACAATCCGTCCCTTGAGGTTGGCATCGTCCATTTCAGCGAGACCATTCTCAATCGCCTCATACAACCGAGTCAGTTTGGCTTCCGCGTCCGCAGCCTGCTTCCTCAGCTCGGCAATTCGACCCTTCAGCGTTCTGCGCGTTCCTCCCTGTGCCTAAGCAGGCCGGCGAGCAGCTCCTCAAGCCGCTCGGGTGCAAGAAGTCGCTCCTCCAGATGCGACACAACCATCGTGTCCAACTCGTCCATCGGGATCGTGCGGCCGCGGCACGCTGTCTTCCCCTGCCGGGCCGTCGTACAGCATGTGTAGTAGCGGTATTCGTCGCCCCTTGCCGGACGTGCGGAGCGTCATGGCTCCCTCGCAGTCCGCACAGAAGCACACGCCACCGAGGAGCGTCCCAGGCCGTCACGAATCGCGGAGCCTTCAGTTGCGGGCTCCGCGAGCGCATCACCGCCTGCACCTCAGCGAACTCCTCCTCGTCGATGATCGGCTCGACGAGACCATTCCCTTCCAATCTGTCGATGAAATCCTCGCCAGCCGCCGTGACGGCGACCTGTTCCAGTATCTGGTCGAACGTTTCGCCGCGTTCTCCGGAGTCAGCGGCGTGCAACCCAAACTGCTTGTACGTGATGAGCGGACGGTCGCAGTTGCGGGTTTGCATGACCGCTCGAGCATCAAGGGCGCGACCCACATCGTCAAATTCTGGGAACGCGAATTTCCCGAACTCGCCGCCAATGAATATTTCTGCCTGCGCGCAGCCGAACGATGCGGCCTCGAACTGCCTCGCTTCCGATTGTCGGAGGACGGTCGCGCCCTTGTGATCGACCGCTTCGATCTGCGCGCCGACGGCCGGTATCGAGGCTTTGAGGACTTCTGCGTCCTGAATGCCCGATCGACCGCCGACAAATATCGTGGGTCCTATGAAACTTCGGTCCTCAAACGCTTCCGCGATTTCGCTTCGGCCGACGCTGTCGCGAGCGGTTCGGAGCGACTGCTCACGCTGATCGCAATCAACTGCATGCTCCGAAACGGCGACGCACATCTCAAGAATTTCGGGGTGCTCTATGACGACATGGATGGGCCGGTTCGCCTGGCGCCCGTCTACGACATCGTGACGACCACCGCCTATCTCCCGGCCGACACCATGGCGCTTACCCTCAATGGATCGACACGCTGGCCGACCCGAGCCCAGCTCCAGGCCTTCGGCGAGACGCGGCAGGTCGGTACACCCGCTGCCATTCGCGCCATGCTCGAACGCATTGAGACCGCGATGGCGGAAACGATCGCGGAGATCGAAGCCTATGCCAAAGTCCACCGCGGCTTCGCCGAGGGCGGCAAACGCATGATTTGCGCCTGGCATGAGGGTCTGGCGAAAACCTGAAGTCGATATCCACATTCGCAGCCGAACGGCACCGCACTCCGGCACTGGCCGCGTAAAGTACGAGACGCGTTGGCGTTTTCCGCGATGGAGACGACACCGTGATTCTGGCTGACGCCGATGCTCATCTCCAAAGCAAGGCTTTCATCCCCACCACGGGGCGGGGTACAGGCTGGCACGGACAAGCGGCACGGGAGGCCGGAATGACGGGCACGACGTGGCAAGCCAATCCTCCCGCCAGTGCTGGGCGCCACGGCAGCGTCGGTGTGCGCGAAGTTCTGGGCATGGCGCTCGATGGTGGCGCGATCAGCGGCGGGGTTCGGGCGCTCCTGCTCGGCGTCCGGATCGACACGCGCAACCTTCCAAATTTCGTTGAGCCCGAAAAGCTGACGCTCCAGGGCATGGGAACGGCTTTCGTCTTTCGATACGGCGTGCTCGTCCTGTTCGCCGCCTCCCCCGAGATCGAGCAGGAGCTGATCGCCGCGCTCGAGGGCCATATCATCGATCCGATGGAATTGCCGGAGATCGAGACGGCCTCGATCGAGATTCGCCCGAGCGCCGATGAGCAGGTCAGCGCCAACGGCCATATACTGCTGCGCGAATCGACACCTGAGCGACTGCTGCTCACCGCGACTGTGCTCGCACGCAGTGTCGTCCTTGCGCGCGACGAGGCCCATATCGGCGAAGCCTTCGATCGGATCGAACCTCTCGTTGCTGAACTGCGAGAGACGGGCCGCGCGGGTCTGCCGATCCGGCGCGTGATGCAGAATATCGGGGACGTGCTCGCCGTACGCCATCGCGTGGTCGGCCGCGCGCAGATCAGCGAGAAGCCCGATCTCCTCTGGGATCATCCCGAGCTCGACCGGCTCTATGGCCGCCTCGAAGCTGAATTCGAGCTCGGCGACCGCGCCCGCGCCATCGAGCGCAAGCTCGAGGTCATCGGCGACGCGGCGGACGTGCTGCTGGAGCTGGTGCAGGACAAGAGGTCGTTGCGGCTGGAGCTGGCCGTGATCGTCCTGATCGCCTTCGAGGTGATCCTCAATCTCTACCAATTCTGGCGCTGATGCAGCCCGACGAAGCGGCAGCAGGATGACGCGCCTCACACGCAAAGCCGTCTTCGCGCAGGCCTGGCCGATCACCGTGGGGCAGGCGCTGGTACCCATGGTCGGCGTCGTCGATGCGGCCGTGATCGGCCACACTGGCGATGCCATCGCGCTCGCTGGCGTCGCGCTGGGTGCGACCGTGATCACCCTGATCTTCTGGACGTTCAGTTTCCTCAGAATGGGTGTGACCGGCATCACCTCGCAGGCACGGGGGGCCGGCAACACCCTCGAGGTCACCGCCACGCTGGTCCGTTCGGTGCTGATCGGCGGGCTGATCGGATTGCTGTTGCTGGCGGCGAGCCCGTTGATCGTGCCGTTCGCCTTCGACATATTGTCCGCCTCCCCTGCGGTCGCGCGCACGGGCGAGACCTTCGTGCACGCGCGGCTGTTGGGCGCTCCGGGCGCGCTCGGCTTCTACGCGATCAACGGCTGGCTGCTCGGCCTCGGCCGCACACGGCTCGCGCTCGGCGTGCAGATCGTCCTGAACGGCGTCAACATCGGCCTCGACCTGCTGTTCGTCTGGGGCTTCGGCCTGGGTGCGGCCGGTGTCGGCTTCGGAACCGCGCTCGCGGAATGGAGCGCGCTGCTGGTCGGCCTGCTCGCCTGCCGCCGCGTGCTTGGGCCTGCGTGGCGGGAACATCTTGCGGGGCTGACCCGGCACACTCTGCTCGCGCTGGCGCCCATGAAGCGCCTGATCGCGGTCAACATGGACATCATGATCCGCACACTGGCGCTGCTGGCGCTCTTCACCTGGTTTGCCAATGCCGGCTCCCGGCTGGGCGCCGTGCCGCTCGCGGCGAACCATATCCTGATGCAGCTGGTCTCGATCAGCGCCTTCGTGCTCGACGGCTTCGCGCTCACCGCCGAGGCGCGCGTGGGAACGGCGATCGGGGCCGGTTCGCTCAGCGATCTGAAGCGCGCGATGCGCCTCACCAGCGAATTCTCGCTGGCCGGAGGCGCGCTGCTCTCCCTCCTGATCTGGATCACCGGCAACGCCTTTGTCGGGCTCATCACCCGTGATGGGCCAACGCGAGCGATGGCGGCCACGATGCTGCCCTTCTGCGCGCTGATCCCGATGCTGGGGGCGCCAAGCTGGATCCTGGATGGCATCTTCATCGGCGCGACCCGCGGAAAAGTGCTGAGGAACACCGCCGTGGCGGCCACGCTCGCCTATCTCGCGACCGACTGGCGATTGCGCCCGTGGGGCAATAGCGGCGCGTGGTTCGCGCTTCTGACAAGCTACATCTACCGGGCGATCTCGCTCGGCGTCTGCCTGCCCCTGCTGCTGCGCCAGACCGGCGGTGCCGATATCAGCGAACCGATCTCCGTTGGTCGCAGCACCTGACGGCGCGCGGCACTCCCGGTCGCCACAGACGTTCGCATTCTGCAAACCCCAAGCCCGGGGTGGCAGGAGAGCAGCATGGACGGTTTCTTCACCAGGATCGCCAGTCGCATCGCGGCGTTTGCCGGCCAGCCCGTCGCCTTCGTCGCCGCGCTGGCGCTGATCATCCTGTGGAGCGTGACGGGGCCCCTCTTCCATTATTCGGACACGTGGCAGCTGGTGGTGAACACGGCGACGACGATCGTCACCTTCCTGATGGTGTTCCTGATCCAGAACTCCCAAAATCGTGATGCGGCGGCGATGCAGGCCAAGCTGGACGAGCTGATCCGCGCGCTCGACAAGGCGCGGGGCCATTTCGTCGGCATCGAGCATCTGACCGACACGGAGATCCAGAAGATCCGCGAAGAGCTCGAACAGGAATGCGAGAGCGAAGACGGCAAACCCGCTGCCACGTTCAGCGTCGATCACCTCCGCCGGCGCTGGTGATCCTCCGATGGGCGGAGAAACCCCTGCTGCGGACGGTGAAGCAACGCGACAGGCGCAAGCCGGCTTCGAACCGGTGCGCGGCGATATCGAGGACCATTCCCGCCTCGCCGCCACAGCGCTATTGGTGAGCGCGCGCCCGGTCAGCTTCGCTACCGGCGAGCTACACCACCACTCGGGACACGACCCCGGCATGTGGGTCACCGGCCGGCGAGGGGGTGCGTATCAAGCGGTTGAAGATGGACAATCCGGTCCACAATCACCTCGTGCGGAAAGACGCCCATGTGACCGTAGTGGGCCTCGCACAGCGTTTGGCGCCCGACCAGGCTGATCTGATAGGCTCTAAGCGCCTCGCCTTGTTGGGAGCGGATCACCTCAGCGGGCGGGTTGGCGACTTCGAGCCAGGTCGCCAGCCGGGTCAGCATGCTGCGATCGAGCTGGGTTGCACGCTCGAAAAAAGATGAATTCTCGAGCGACGTGACCCAGATGCCTTCGATCCGGGATGAGGGCGAAAGGGGCCAGCAGGCCTGCAGGAGATCGCGATCGCTCCTGCCCTGGTTCCACGCGAGGCACTGAATGAGGTTCCTGCGATTACTGACCCTGGAACAGTCGGGCGGCTGCGGGGTACAGCCTGCCATGGCCAGAAGGCCCATCGCGATAAGGGGAAGGCGGGCTTGCATGCCCGTTCTTCGCGTGGAGACACTTCGCTCAGGCAACGAGCATCTTTCGCAGGAACAGGCGGACGTTGTCGCGCGGCGATTGCTCGAGCTCGCCGAAGACCGAATAGCCGAGCTTCTCGTAAAACCCGCGCGCCTGAAAGGTGAAGGTCGTCAACCAGGCGCCCACGCATTTTCGTTCCAGAGCAATGCTCTCTGCAGCCAGCAAGAGCCTGGAACCCAGATCGCGCCCTCTCAGCTGTTCGGGAACGATCAGATAGTCGACGAACAGCCAGTCATAGACGGTTCGTCCCCACAGCCCGCCGATCACCTCACCGGCGTCGTCCTTCACCAGGAGCGCGACGGGCTTCGGATTGCCCGGATAACCATGCTCCGCATTAAAGGCTGCGAGCGGGCCGAGAATGGCCATGCGGTCTGCCTCGGTGGGCTCATCGCAGATCGTGAATTCGCTGGTCATGCAGGGATCCTTGCACAGCCGAAAGGATCATCACAAGGCGCGCTTACGCGGGCCAGAGCTGCCGCCCGGGCTGATGCCTGTTCTGCGCGTCGTGGCGGCGGACGAACCCGATGAAGGCGTTCTGGTAGTTGACCGGCGTGCGCCAGGGCATCGCCCTCAACCCATTCGAACAACAGTTCGCGCGCTACGCTACCGATACTTGAAATTTGCCCCGCTGGCTCAAGGGGGAGAGCGCCAGCGGGGCAGTTTGGGTCTGCGCACCGGGGAGAGGGGGGCAACCCGGCGGGACAACGCCTTTTTAGCCCCCACCCGTTTCAAGTTGAAATCGAGTTTCTTCGTCACAGACATTGAGAGATTGACCAAGCGCTCCCGGCCCGCGCCCTTGCGTAGCCGGGAGCGCTCTCCCGGCGTCAGCTGACGCCGTGCATCAGCTTCTTGAGCACCGGCGAAAGCGCCAGCAGCACCACGCCCGCGACGATGGTCGAGATGCCGCCGGTCTGGAAGCTGCCCAGATAGGTGTGCAGGCTGAGCTCCGGGTTGGTCACCTGCCCGCCGACGGTTTGCACCGCGGCCGCCTGTGCGATCGCGCCCGCGAAATATTCAGCGACCGAGATCGACAGGAACCACACGCCCATCATCATGCCCACCACGCGCGCGATCGACA
>FTCZ01001512.1_pt1 | contig 10845 bp, 11 predicted proteins | sample 1658871 | NCBI WGS metagenome assembly FTCZ01 (sample SAMEA3914864, study PRJEB12502) | metagenome | biome: forest; material: soil | place: USA | collected 2012-03-12 | depth 0.3 m
ACCTTGCCGAGCCACTTCCGCACCATCTCGGGATATTCCTTGATGGCTTCCGAGATCGACAGGAAGATGACGCCGGCCTTCTTCAGCTCCTCGCGGAACGTCGTTGCGACAGAGACACTGTCGAACACCGCGTCGACGGCGACCCTGCGCTTCGGCGGAGCGTTAGGGTCCGCTTCCTCGACGACGCCGGCGAGCAACTTCTGCTCGGCGATTGGAATGCCGAGCTTCTCGTAGGTGCGCAGGATCTCGGGATCGACCTCGTCGAGCGAGGCGAGCGTCGGCTTCTTCTTGGGCGCCGCATAATAATAGGCGTTCTGATAATCGATCGGCGGCACGTTGAGCTTGGCCCAGCTGGGGGCTTCCATCGTCAGCCACATCCGGAAGGCCTTCAGCCGCCAGTCGAGCATCCACTCCGGCTCGCCCTTCTTGGCTGAGATGAAGCGGACTGTGTCTTCGTTCAGGCCCTTGGGCGCGAATTCCTGCTCGATATCGGACGTGAAGCCCCACTCGTAGGTGGAGAGCTTCTCCGCCGCCGCGAGGGCTTCTTCGTTGCGTACACTCACGCCATCACCTCTTCGTCAGCCGTGGCGAGCGACGCCAGGCTTACCTTGGCAAATGCCTGCCGGACCGCGGTGTTCACCACGGGCCAGTGCGGCTTGACCCGGCACGCGCTTTCCAGCGCGCAGTCGTGCCGGCCATCTTCCACGCACGATGTGAGCGCAATCGGTCCTTCGACCGCCTCCACGATGTCGGCAAGGCTGATCATCTCGGCCGGCCGCGCCAGGCCGAAACCGCCATTCTGTCCGCGCGCGGATTCAAGCAGCCCCGCTGCGGCGAGCCGGCCCATCAATTTCTGCGCGGTGGGCAGTGGCACGCCTGTCTCCAGTGACAGGCAAGCGGCGGAGAGTCGCGCGGAGGCGCCATGGCGCGCGGTCGCGGCCATCATCACCACTGCATAGTCCGCCAGGCTGGAGAGGCGCATCATCGTCCCGCGACTCGAAATCGGACCAAATCGATCCGATTGCCATGTGGTCGCGGAAGGGAGCGGGGTCAAGGGGGGGTGGGCGCCCGAGTCTTTGACAGGCGCGGTGCGCTCCCATAGCGGCGGACGCCATGTTGCTCTACCCTCTTCTTCGTCCCTTCGTGTTCCGGCTGGATGCCGAACGCGCCCATGGCCTCACCATCGCCGCGCTCGAGCACTCGCCGCGCCGCACGCCGGCCAGGCCTGATCCGCGTCTCGCGACGCGCGTCGCTGGGCTCGATTTCCCGACACCGGTGGGGCTGGCCGCCGGCTTCGACAAGGATGCGCGTGTGCCCGACGCGCTGCTCGGTCTCGGCTTCGGCTTTGTCGAGGTGGGAACGCTCACCCCGCGTTCGCAAGCGGGCAATACCAAGCCGCGGCTGTTCCGACTGGTCGAGGATCGCGCGGTGATCAACCGCATGGGTTTCAACAATGGCGGACAGGAGGCGGCGTTCGCGCGGCTCTCGAGCAGGACGCGGCGCGGTATCGTCGGCGTCAATGTTGGTGCCAACAAGGATTCGGTCGACCGCACCGCCGATTATGTGGCGGGCGTGCGCGCGATGGCACCGGTGGCGGACTATCTCACCATCAACGTCTCGTCCCCCAACACGCCGGGGCTGCGCGCCCTGCAGGAGGCTGCCGCGCTCGACGCGCTGCTGGCGGCGGTGCTCGATGCGCGCGGAGCGGGCGGGCCGCCGGTGTTCCTGAAGGTGGCGCCGGATCTCGATCCCGCCGACATCGATGCGATCGCGAAGGTGGTGTTCGATCGTGGGGTTGACGCATTGATTGTCGCCAACACCACCGTTTCGCGTCCGCCGCTCTCTTCGCGCCACGCAAGCGAGAGTGGCGGGCTGTCCGGGGAGCCGCTCAGGGCGTTGGCACTCCAGCGCCTGTGTGATTTCCGCAAGGCGACCGGCGGGGCGGTGCCGCTGATTGCGGCAGGCGGCATCGCGTCGGCAAAGGACGCCTATGCACGCATCCGCGCGGGCGCGAGCCTAGTCCAGCTCTATTCGGCGCTGGTCTATGAGGGGCCAGGGCTGGCCCGGCGCATTGCGGAAGGACTGCTGCCGCTGCTTGCACGAGATGGTTTCGCGAGCGTCACGGAGGCTGTGGGGGCGTAAGGGGTTGCCGGCCGACGCCACGCCGTTAGGGTCGCGCACCATGATCCGCACCGCTTTGGCCGCCGCCCTGTTCCTCGCCACCCCAGCACTGGCCGCCGAGCCGGCGGTGGCGCCGCCCGGCGCGGGGATGGTCTCGGCCGCCGATCCACGCGCCGCCGCCGCCGGGCAGGCGATGCTGCGAGCCGGTGGCTCCGCGGCCGATGCGGAAGTGGCGATGATCTTTGCGCTCACCGTTGTCGAGCCGCAGAGCTCCGGCATCGGCGGCGGCGGCTATTTCGTCCACTATGAGGCCAAGACCAACAAGGTCGAGACGATCGACGGGCGTGAGATCGCGCCGTCGGCGGCCAATCCCGGCCGTTTCCTCGGCGCCGATGGCCGGCCGATGCCGTTTGCGCAGGCCTTCCCCGGCGGCAAGTCGGTAGGCGTGCCGGGCAATGTCCGCCTCGCCGCGATAGCGCATGCGAAATGGGGCAAGCTGCCCTGGGCGACGCTCCTCGAACCCGCCATCCGTCTGGCCGAGGACGGCTATCAGGTGAGCCCGTTGATGGAGAGCCGGATCCAGGCGATGGCGCCCCTGTGGAAGGAATTCCCGGCGATCGCTGCGCTCTATACCGACAACGGCGTGCCCAAGCCGGTTGGCGCCACGATCCGCAACCCGGCACTCGCCGCGATCCTGAGGCGCATCGCCGCCGAGGGGCCGGATGCCTTCTACGCGGGCGCCAATGCCGAGGCGATCGCCACCACGGTCTCGACCGCCCCGCGCAGTCCCGCGCCCTTCATGCCGGCCGATCTCGCATCCTACCGCGCCAAGGCGCAAGCGCCGGTCTGCGGCAACTACCGCGGCTACACGGTATGCGGCATGGCGCCGTCGTCGTCAGGCGGCGTTACCATCCTCCAGATGCTTGGCATGCTCGAGCATTTCGACATGGGCAAGCTGGGGCCGAACTCGCCGGTCGCCTGGCATCTGATCGGCGAGGCGATGCAGCTCGCTTATGCCGACCGCGCGCACTATCTGGGCGACACCGCGTTCGTGAAGGTTCCCGTCGCCGGGCTGATCGACAAGGCCTATCTGGCGGGCCGCGCCAAGCTCATTTCCGAGACTCGGTCGCTGGCGAGCTACGAGCCCGGCACGCCGCTCGGTGCTGAGAAGCGCACCGCGGGCCTCGGCGTTGACGAGCATGGCACTACCGATTTCGTCGCCGCCGACGGATCGGGCGACATCGTCACCATGACCTCGACGGTCGAGGGCTATTTCGGCAGCCAGCTCATCACCAACGGCTATGTGCTCAACAACGAGCTCACCGACTTCTCCTTCGCGCCGGAGAAGGAAGGCGCGCCGGTCGCCAACCGGGTTGAGCCCGGCAAGCGGCCGCTCTCCTCGATGTCGCCGACGATCGTCATGGATCCGTCGGGCAAGGTGGTGTTGGCGGTGGGCTCGGCCGGCGGGCAACGCATCATCATGCATGTGGCGAAGACGCTCATCGGCGTCATCGACTGGAAGTTGAGCGCACAGGACGCGATCGACCTGCCCAACATCTTCTTCGGCGGCGGCGCGCTGCTTGTCGAGAAGGGGAGTGTGATGGACAGCCTCGCGCCGGACATCTCCAGCCTCGGGCAGCCGGTCAACGCCGTGCCGCTCGCTTCCAAGCTCAACGCCATCGAGCGTCTGCCCGATGGCCGTTGGCGGGGTGCCGCCGATCCGCGCAGCGAAGGGGTTGCGCTAGCACAATAGCATCCGAAACCGTAACGTCATGCGAGCCCGCCGGCGAGTATCGGCGGGTGGGAGGGGTCATGCGTCTGCTCGAACATTTTCCGAATCTCGTTTCCATGTTCTTCGCGCGTGTGGCGGAGAAGGGCGATGCGCCTTTCCTTTGGCACAAGCAGCAGGACGCCTGGCAGCCGATCAGCTGGCACGAGGCGGCCACCAGGGTCGCCGCGCTCGCGGCGTCGCTCAAGCGGCTCGGCCTCCATCCGGGCGACCGCGTGCTGCTTGTCTCCGAAAACCGCCCCGAATGGTGCATCGCCGATCTCGCCATCATGGCGGCGGGGTGCGTCACCGTGCCGGCCTACACCACCAACACCACTCGCGATCATGCCCATGTGCTGGAGAACAGCGGCGCCAAGGCGGTGATCGTGTCGACCGGCAAGCTCGCCACCACGCTGATCCCGGCGGTGCTGCGGTCGGGCCAGTGCGAGCTGGTAATCGGTATCGATGCGATGCGCATAGGGCAGGTCGGCAGCTTCCGCTTTGAGACGTTCGAGGCGCTCACCGCGACTCCCGCCGACGTCGCCGGCTGCGTTGAAGGATCGAAGCTCGTCGGCCGCGACGATCTCGCCTGCATCATCTACACGTCTGGCACCGGCGGCGCGCCGCGCGGCGTGATGCAGCATCACGGCGCGATCCTCCACAATGTCGAAGGCGCGACCCACATCATTTCCGAGGATTTCGGCTGGGGCGACGAGATATTCCTCTCCTTCCTGCCGCTTTCCCACGCCTATGAGCATACCGGCGGCCAGCACTTCCCGATCGCGCTCGGCGCCCAGATTTACTACGCTGAAGGGCTGGAGAAGCTCGCCTCCAACATCGAGGAGGTGCGGCCCACCATCATGGTGGTGGTGCCCCGACTGTTCGAGGTGCTGCGCACCCGCATAGCAAAGGCGATCGAAAAGCAGGGCGCGGTGCCGAGCTGGCTGCTGGGCCAGGCGACGGCTATGGGAGACAGGCCCAAGCTGTGGCAACGGCCAATGGACCTGCTGCTTTCCGCGACCATCCGCCGCAAGGTGCGCGGGCGGTTCGGCGGACGGATGAAGGCATTGGTGTCGGGCGGCGCGCCGCTCAACCCGGAGGTCGGCCGCTTCTTCTCCTCGCTAGGCCTCACCATGCTGCAGGGCTATGGCCAGACCGAGGCCGCGCCGATTATCAGCTGCAATCGGCCCAAGGCCGGGCTCAAGCTCGATACGGTCGGTCCGCCAATGCCGGGCGTGGAGGTGCGGATCGCCGAGGATGGCGAGATCCTGGTGCGCGGCGAGCTCGTGATGAAGGGCTATTGGCGCAACGACGAGGAGACTGCGCGCGTGCTCGATGCCGATGGCTGGCTCGCCACCGGTGACATCGGCCATCTGGATGAAAAGGGACGTCTGGTCATCACCGATCGCAAGAAGGACATCATCGTCAACGACAAGGGCGACAATGTCGCTCCCCAGCGTGTCGAGGGCATGCTCACCCTCCAGCCGGAGATTCTCCAGGCGATGGTGATGGGCGACCGGCGGCCCTATCTGGTCGGCCTCGTCGTGCCCGATCCCGAATGGCAGGCCGAATGGGCGACGGCACAGGGCGTCGAGAACGACACCGCGGGGCTCGTCCAGAGCCCAGCGTTCCAGCGTGCGCTGCAGGCGGCGGTCGATCGCGTGAACGCCGATCTCTCAACCACCGAGAAGGTGCGCCGCGTACTTGTGGCGGAAGAGGCCTTCACCATCGAGAACGCGCAGCTGACGCCGTCGATGAAGATCCGCCGCCATGTGATCCGGGGCGTCTACGGCCCCCGGCTCGACGCGCTCTACAGGGCGTCCGCCTACTGAGCCTTCTTGATGCGCGCATAGGGAACGAAGTCGTTCAGCGGGCAGGAGCCATAGTCCAACCCGCTAACCGGCTCGAACACATGCAGAATGTCGCCGCTGCACAGCGAGGTCGACGGCGTGCGGCTGGCAATCGAGCGATCTTGCTTCAGGCTCGGGCAGTGCGGGTCGTTGAGATAATCTGGGCCGCCCTTCATCCGGTAGAGGATCGCGCCGGAATCGAAGATCTGTGAGCTGTCGATCTGCGGCTGCTGGATGCAGCTGACCGGCTTACCAGGGGTGCGGCCGGCGAGCACCTGTTCGACGGTCTGGGTATTGCGGAAGGCGTCAGCGGCGCCGGGGATAAGCAGGCTCAGCACGGCGGCGAGGGGCAGGATACGCATGGCATAATCCTTCTCAAAGCGAGGAACGCGCAGGATCGCCCGACGGTACCTAGCCCCTGAAGCTGTCCTTGGCGGCGCGGCGCGCTGCGAGCTCCTCCACATCCCTGGCCCGCATGAAGGGATTGGTAGCACATTCGGCCGCGATCGTGGAGGGCAGGGTGGGCCGTCCTTCCGCACGCAGCCGCTCTGCCTCGGCCAGCGCGGCGCGCGCCGCCGCGTTGTCCGGCTCAGTCGCGACCGCGAAGCGGCCGTTGGCGACGGTATATTCGTGGCCGCAGCATACACGCGTCGCGCCGGGGAGCGCCGCGAGCTTGGCCATGGCGCGGAACATGTCGCCGGCAGTACCCTCGAACAGCCGGCCGCAGCCCATCGCGAACAGCGTGTCGCCGGTGAAGACGACCTGCTCGTCGGGCAGGTGGATGGCGATGTGGCCGGCGGTGTGGGCTCCGACGGCGATCACCTCGCCCTCATGCGCGCCGATGCGCACCCGATCGCCCTCCTCGACGACCTGGTCGAGCGTGGGAATGCGGCCCTTCTCCGCTGGGCCGGTGATGGTGGCGCCGGTCGCTGCTTTGATCGCGGCGTTGCCCCCCACATGATCGGCATGCCAGTGGGTGTTCCACACCTGCGTGATGTGCCAGCCGCGCGCCTCGGCCGCGGCCATCACGGGCAGCGCCTCGCCGGGATCGACCGCCACAGTCTCGCCGCTGTCGGGATCGTGCATCAGCCAGACATAATTGTCGCTGAGCGCAGGGACGGGGACGATCTCGACGGCCATTGTCGCTTACCAGCTGCCGACGTTGGGCATCGACGCCCAGGGCTCGGCGAGCGCCAGCGGCTTATCGGCCTGGAGCAGCTCGATCGAGATGTTGTCGGGGGTGCGCACAAACGCCATGTGGCCGTCGCGCGGAGGGCGGTTGATGGTGATGCCGGCGTCCATCAGCTTGCTGCAGAGTGCGTAGATGTCGTCGACGCGATAGGCGAGGTGGCCGAAATTGCGGCCACCGTCATAGCCCGTCTCGTCCCAGTTGTGGGTGAGCTCCACCTCGGCCTGCTCATCGCCGGGCGCGGCGAGGTAAATCAGCGTGAAGCGGCCCTTCTCGCTGTCCATACGGCGCGTTTCCTGGAGACCGAGCAGCTCGAAGAAACGGATCGTCTCGGCCGGGTCCGAGACGCGGATCATGGTGTGGAGATATTTCATGGCGCCAATCTAGGCGTCGTCCCCGCGCTTGTGAACCGCTCAGCGGCCGGCCGCGGGCTTAGGCTGCTGCGGCGTTCCGCCAGTCGCGGCAAGCTCGGCGCGGGCGGATTTCGCTGCGTCGCTTTGCGGATCGGCGGCGACCGCGCGTGCCCATTGCGTGCGGGCATCGTCCATGTTGCCGGCGGCGGCGGCAATATTGCCGGCCTCGTAGAGCACGTCCGGCTCGTTGGGCGCGCGCAGCATCGCTTCCTTGATGTCGGCGGCGGCGCGGGCGCCGTCATCCATCCGGCGGGCGAGCGTGGCCGAGAGTAGCCAAGCCATCGGGTCCGCTGGCACGAGCGCCAGCGCCTGATTCATGTCGGCGCGGGCGGCGCCGAGATCGTTCGCCGCGACGTCGGCGCGGGCGCGATCAAGCAGCGCCTCGCCCTTCATTGGATAGGACAGCACCGGATTGGCGATCGCGTTGGATAGTGCCGCACGCGCGCGCGCGGAATCGCCGCCCGCCAGGGCAGCATTCCCGGCCGACACCCAGAGGTTCGGGGCGCGCCGGTCGCGCGTCCGATCGGCGATATCGGCGGCGGCGGAGAAGGCGTCGGCGGCACCCTTCCAGTCATTGGCTGCGCTGCGCGCGATTCCGAGGCACTGCGCGGCCGGCACGCCACCGCCGGTGCTCGCCCAGGCGGCAGCGATCTGGGCGGCGGCGGCGGGATCGGTGTCGCTCTTCTTCACGCACGCGTCGAAGCGGGCCTGCGGGCTGCGGGAATCAGGCGGCCCCGCCGACGCGGGAGCGGCGGCGAGCAGCAAAGCGAGGGCAGCGATCACAGGGTCTCCATCAGCGATTCGACGGTGCGGACCAGCAGCGCCAGATCCTGCGGGCGCGACAGGCGATGGTCGCCATCCTTGACGAGGATGGTCTGCACGTCGGCTGAACGCACGAGCGCGGCGACGCGGCCCGCGACCCAAGCCGGCACTTCGGGATCGGCCTCGCCCTGGATCATGCGCACCGGCCCGTCGAAGGCGATCCGACCGCCGAGCAGCTTATGGCTCTCAGCCGATTCCCAGAAGGCCCTGGTGATGACCAGCGGCGCGCCATAGGGCGAGGGCTGTTCGAGCCGGCCGTCGCGGACGATGCGGACCTTCTCTTCCGCAGAATAGCCCCAGTCGCTGAAGTCGGGCGCGGCGGCGATACCGATCAGCGCGCGGACGCGATCGGGCCGGGCCAGCGCAACCAGCAGCATCAGCCAACCGCCCATCGATGAGCCGACCAGCACGAGGTCGCCTTCGCTCGCATCGACCATCGCGAGCGCATCGTCGCGCCAGCGCGCCAGCGTTCCTTCCTCGAACACGCCCTCGCTCTCGCCGGTGCCGGCATAGTCGAAGCGCAGCATCGCGTGGCCGGTACGCGCCGCCCAGCCGTCGAGCGCGAGAGCCTTGGTGCCCATCATATCGGAGGCGTAGCCCGGCAGGAACAGCAGCGCCGGCCCGCGCCCCTCCCGGATCCGGAAGGCGAGGCGGGTACCGTCGGCGGACTCGTGGAAGCGCGGGGGATCCGCGTCGATCAGATCACCCATCCGCCGCTGCGCATCTCGATCGCGGCGTTGCGCCGGGCGACGCGCTTGCGGACCAGCTTGTCGTGCAGCCGGGCGATGGTTGTGCTGCCGCGTGTCTCGAACAGCGCGGGCACCACCGCATGGACGAGGCAGGCGATCCCGCCGCCGATCATCGCCAGGCCGAAGCGCGAGGCTTCGCGCAGGTGCTCGCCATAGCTTTCGCCGACATCGGCGGGGTGATCGAGAAACAGCTTGCCCAGCATGAGGTTATCCTTGGCCAGATCGTTGCGATGCATCATCCTATGCGACGCGCTCGAGGTCCAGCGTCTCCTTCGGAGGCACAAGAGAGCGTTCCCAGCGTGCGACCGCAGCCGTCGCCACCGCATTGCCGATCACGTTGGTGCCCGAGCGGCCCATGTCGAGGAACTGGTCGACCGCCAGAACCAGCAGCAGTCCTGCCTCCGGAATGTGGAAATGGCCCATCACCGCGGCGATCACCACTAGGCTCGCGCGCGGTACGCCGGCCATGCCCTTCGACGTCACCATCAGGATCAGCACCATCAGGATCTGCTGACCCATCGAGATATCGATGCCATAGGCCTGCGCGATGAACAGGGTCGCGAAGGTCATGTAGATCATCGAGCCGTCGAGATTGAACGAATAGCCGAGCGGCAGCACGAAGCTGGCGATGCGGCGCGGCACGCCGAAAGCCTCGAGCGCCTCGAGCAGGCGCGGATAGGCGGCCTCCGATGAGGCGGTGGAGAAGGCAAGCAACGCCGGCTCGCGGATCAGCCGGACGAGCGTGCGCGTCCGCCCGCCCAGCACGACGTAGCCCGCGCCGATCAGCACCGCCCACAGCAGGGCGAGGGTCAGGTAGAAACCACCGACCAGGCGCCCGAAGGTGATGAGGATGTGCGCCCCGTTGATCGCGACGGCGTGGGCGATTGCGGCGAACACCGCGAAGGGGGCCACCCGCATTACATAGTCGGTGATCTTGAGCATCACAGCGACCAGCGCCTCGAGGCCGGCGACCATCGGAGCACCTCTCTCGCCGACCGCGACTAGCGCCACGCCGACGAAGACCGAAAAGACGACGATCGGCAGGATGTCGTTGCTGGCCATCGCCTCGACGATCGAGGCGGGGACGATGTGGACGAAGAAGTCGTGCAGGTTGAAGCCATGCTGGTCGAGCGCCATGCCCTCCGTCACGGGCGGCAGGGTGAGCCCGCTGTGCGCGCCGGGCTGGAGCAGGTTGACCATCACCAGCCCCAGCGTGAGCGAGACGAGGCTTGCGCCCAAGAACCAGCCGAGCGTGCGCGCGCCGATCCGCCCGAGCGCCGAGGTGTCGCCCATATGCGCGATCCCCACCACCAGCGTGGAGAAGACCAGCGGCGCGATGATCATCTTGATCAACCGCAGGAAAAGATCGGTGAGGATGGTGAAATAGCCGGCGAGCTCGCCAAGCAGGGGATCGTGGATCGTCGCGTGCATCACCAGCCCGGCAGCGACGCCCAGCACCATGCCGACCAGGATCCAGAGGGTGAGGCGCTTCGCCACGAAAACTCCGCATTATGCTAGGATGGCGCACAAGAGGGGAGTGCCGGCCTCCGGTCAAGCTGTGGCTTGACCGTCGGGAACGTGACGGGCTTTCTCCGCGCTTTGAGGTGCCGATTCGCCGAAGGAGAGCCGATGACACGCCTCGTGAGCCTGCTTTTGCTGGCCGGTCTGCTCTCTGCGCCCCTGTCCGCCAGTTCCCCGGACGACAGCATCACTCGAATCAACGCAGCTCCGGCGCGCGACGGCTGGTTCCTGTGCGACGCCGTGGACGGGCCCTATGCGCTGTTGGCGGGCAAGCCGGATGCCAAGGGAGCAGCGGTCATCTCGCTGCTCGACCGGCGCACCGGCCGCTTCGACACGCAGACCTACCTGGTTGGTCGCGCTGACCCAGGGGCGGGGCAGGTTCATTGGCCGCTCGGGCGGGGGGCGCAGGCGG
>FTCZ01003758.1_pt1 | contig 10845 bp, 9 predicted proteins | sample 1658871 | NCBI WGS metagenome assembly FTCZ01 (sample SAMEA3914864, study PRJEB12502) | metagenome | biome: forest; material: soil | place: USA | collected 2012-03-12 | depth 0.3 m
CATCGGCGAAGAAATCACCCTGCTTGTCGGCCATCAGGGCGCAGGACATGCGTGCGAGCTGCTCGATCAGCGGATCCTGCTCGCCGAGGCGCGGCAGGAACTCCACAGTTTCGGGATCGCCCTTGCACAACTCTCCCGCCGCCGCCTTGAGCAATGCACCACGGACATAGAGATGCACGGTCTCGAGGGGTGCCAGGAGCGCAACGCCGAAATCGCGACCGGGCGGCAGGATGAACAGGCCACCTGTGGAAATGCGCTGCCGGTCGCGTTCGCCGCTCAGGCTCCGCTCGACCTTCACTGGCCCGGAGAGGTGGACAATAACCAGATGGTCGTCGCGCGCGCTGAACCGGTCCTCGTAAGGGCGCTCAAACTGATGCGAAGCGTAGAGCGAGCACCAACCAAGGCTGTCGCTCGCGGCCGCAATGCGATGCTCGGGACGCAGGAGAATTCCGTGAGTTTCGGCTGCAGTGAAGGGCTTGGCGACTCCCGCCCTCATTGTTCCGGCCTATATCCTGGACTGTACATGTCCTGCTCCCATAGGCGCGCCCGCGCCCGGGCGGCTAGCAATTCTATCGGCGGATTGCACCGATCTTGGGCTCGACTCATTTGACCTGCTCCCGACCTTACCATATTTGGTCCGATGTGCGAGCATGTTGTCCGATTATCGGACATGGAGATGACATGACCAACAAGATTTACGACAGTCCGGCCACCGCGCTAGACGGCGTGCTGTTCGACGGCATGACGATCATGTCGGGTGGCTTCGGCCTCAGCGGCAATCCCGAAAGCCTGATCCCGGAGATTCGCAAGGCGGGTGTGAAGGGACTGACGGTCATCTCGAACAACGCCGGCGCCGACGGCTTCGGGTTGTGGATGCTGCTGGAAAGCCGGCAGGTGAAGAAGATGATCTCGTCCTATGTCGGCGAGAACAAGCTGTTCGAGCAGCAATATCTGTCGGGCGATCTGGAGCTGGAGCTGAACCCCCAGGGCACGCTCGCCGAGCGCATCCGCGCGGGCGGGGCGGGCATCCCCGCCTTCTACACCCGGACCGGGGTCGGCACGATTGTGGCGGATGGCAAGCCGGTCGAGGAGTTCGACGGCGAGCGCTACGTCCGCGAGACCTGGCTGCGCGCCGACCTCGCCATCATCAAGGCGTGGCGCGCCGATCCGGCCGGCAACCTGATGTTCCGCAAGACCGCGCGCAACTTCAACCCGAACATGGCGACGGCCGCCAAGGTGACGGTCGTCGAGGTGGAGGAGATCGTCGAGGCGGGCAGCTTCGATCCCGACTGCATCCACACGCCGGGCATCTATGTCGATCGGATCGTCAAGAGCACGATCAACGAGAAGCGGATCGAAAAGCTCACCACCCGCCCGAGGGAGGCCGCCTGACATGCCTTGGACCAGAGACGAGATGGCGGCGCGCGCCGCGCGCGAACTCAAGAACGGCTTCTATGTCAATCTCGGCATCGGCATCCCGACGCTGGTGGCGAACCATATTCCCGCCGGCGTGAAGGTCACGCTCCAGTCGGAGAATGGTATGCTCGGCATGGGCCCCTTCCCCTATGAGGGCGAGGCTGATCCGGATCTTATCAACGCCGGCAAGCAGACCATCACGGCGTTGTCGACCTCGAGCTTCTTTTCCTCGGCGGACAGCTTCGCGATGATCCGCGGCGGCCATATCGACCTCACCATCCTCGGTGCGATGGAGGTGTCGGCCACCGGCGACATCGCCAACTGGACCATCCCGGGCAAGATGGTGAAGGGCATGGGAGGCGCAATGGACCTCGTCGCCGGAGTTAAGCGCGTCGTCGTGGTGATGGAGCATGCCAACAAACAGGGCGAGCCCAAGATCCTCGAGCGCTGTACGCTGCCGCTGACCGGCGCCGGTGTCGTCGACCTCATCATCACCGACCTCTGCGTGCTCGCCTGCGACAAGAAGCAGGGTGGCCTTACGCTTGTCGAGCTCGCCCCCGGCGTCTCCATCGACGAAATCCGCGCCAAGACGGGCGCCCCTATCGAACTCGGCGCTTTCGCCAAGGAGCTCGCATGATGACCGATGCCTTCCTCTGTGACGCGATCCGCACGCCGATCGGCCGCTTCGGCGGCGCGCTCGCGCCGGTCCGCGCGGACGATCTCGCCGCCCTTCCGATCAAGGCGCTGCTGGCCCGCAACCCCTCGCTTGATCCCCAAGCGATCGACGATGTGTTCCTGGGCTGCGCCAACCAGGCGGGCGAGGACAATCGCAACGTCGCGCGCATGGCGAGCCTGCTCGCCGGGCTTCCAGTCGGCGTGCCCGGCACGACGATCAACCGGCTGTGCGCCAGCGGCGCCGATGCGGTCGGCACCGCGGCGCGCGCCGTGGTTTCCGGACAACTCGACCTCGCCATCGCCGGCGGCGTGGAGAGCATGACCCGCGCGCCGCTGGTGATGGGCAAGGCCGACAAGCCCTGGTCGCGCGGCGCCCGCATTGAGGACACGACGATCGGCTGGCGCTTCGTCAATCCGGCCATGCAGGCCGCCTATGGCGTCGACTCGATGCCCGAGACGGGCGAGAATGTCGCACGGGATCACCAGGTCAGCCGCGCCGAGCAGGACGAATATGCGCTGCAAAGCCAGCAGCGCGCAGCCCGCGCCCAAGCCGCCGGCTTCTTCGCCGAGGAGATCGTTCCCGTGACCATCGCCGGTCGGAAGGGCGACGTGGTGATCGAAACGGACGAGCATCCCCGGCCCGATACGACGCTGGAAGCGCTGGCACGGCTGAAGCCGGTGGTCCGCGAGGGTGGGACCGTGACCGCGGGCAACGCCTCGGGCGTGAACGACGGTGCGGCCGCGATGCTGATCGCCTCCGAAGAGGCTGCGCGGCGCCATGGCCTGACCCCCCGCGCGCGCATTCTCGGCATGGCAACGGCCGGCGTCGAGCCACGGGTGATGGGGATTGGTCCGGTGCCGGCGAGCGAGAAGCTGATGGCGCGACTCGGCCTCACCGTGAGCGATTTCGACCTCATCGAGATCAACGAGGCGTTCGCCAGCCAGGTCATCGCCTCGATGCGCGCGCTGGGCGTCGACCCTGCCGAGGATCGGGTGAACCCGCATGGCGGGGCGATCGCGCTGGGCCATCCGCTTGGCATGTCAGGTGCCCGTCTCGTCATGACGGCGGCGCACGCGCTGGAACGGAGCGGCGGCCGACGCGCGCTGGTGACGATGTGCATCGGTGTCGGCCAGGGCCTCGCTCTCGCTCTCGAGCGGGTCTGAACCATAGGGGGCGGTTAGGGCAGCTGGGCACCCAGCTGTGCAGCCGCCTCCTGAAGCCGTGGCAGGGCGATGGTCGACAGGTCCTCCACGCTGCGCTCGAGGGCATTCGCACCGACGTTCAGCGCGGCCACCGTATGGCCATGCCTGTCGTGGACCGGAACCGCGATCGACCGCAAGCCGATCTCCAGCTCCTGATCCACCAGCGCAAAGCCGTCCGCGGCGATCCGGTCGAGCAGCCTCATCAGCGCCGCACGATCGGTCGTCGTGTTGGGCGTCTTCCGACTGAGCGGTGACGGTGGAACCAGTGCGTCGCGTTCGGGCTGCGGAAGCGAGGCCAGCAGGACCCGCCCCATCGAGGTGCACCAGGCCGGAAGCCGGCTGCCGACATGGAGGCTGATATTCATGATGCGGCTGCGCGAGGCCCTCGCGACATAGAGGACGTCCGCTCTGTCCAGCACGCCGAGCGAGCACGATTCACCCAGGTCGTCGCGCACCCTCTCGATCAGCGGTTGGGCAAGCGCAGGAAGCGAGCGATCCGACAGATAGCCCTCGGCCAATCGGAGAACGTTCGGAAGCAGCGAAAAGAAGCGGTCGCGCTGTACGACATATTGGAGCACGACCAGCGTGTGAAGGCAGCGGGCCACAACACCACGCGCCAGCCCGGTCTGCTGGGCAATGCTGGAGATGGTCTGATTGGGCCCGAGAATGCCGAATGCTTCCACCACCTGGAGGCCCCGCGCCAACGACTGCATGAAGTCGGGGTCTGATCCGCTCATGCGTCCAGCCAGCACGCGCACTGCATATAATTCGCTTCGAACTCCACCATCCACAGCCGCGATGAGAGCAGACTGCTCATGCCTTCTGGTGGATTGCGCTCGCGTTTACAACCAGCCCTGCGCCATCGTCCAACCCGACGATTCCGATGGTGACGCCATTCCATCGATCTTCAGATGGAACCGCCCCACCCGGACGGCGACTTTTTGGCATACACGCCAGCTCGGTCGAATGCCTGCGCGCACAGTCCCTGAAGCCGTCACATCCTGGCCATGCATCCCGATCCCTGGGCGATAAAACTCAAGGTTGTGCGTTACCCCGGATGCGTGGGCCGCGCCATCGCGAATCGGACCACAGCTGATGATGGGCTGACCTGGATCAGGTCACCGCGGCGCGAGATGGCACCCCTAGCCGGATGCAAGCGCCGATCGGATGGCATCCGGAGAGATGGGGATGTGCCGCAGCCGAACGCCAACCGCTGCATAGATGGCGTTCCCAATGGCCGGCGCGACGACGGTTGTGCCGGGCTCGCCGAGACCGACCGGAACCTCGCTGCTCTCGACGAAGCTGATGTCCAGTTCGGGCACATCGCTGATGCGCAGTGGCATGTAGGTGTTGAGGTTCGTGTCCTTGACTTGCCCGTTCACGAACTCGGTGCCTTCGTGGAGGGCCATGCTGAGCCCCCAGAGCACCGCACCCTGCACCTGCGCCAGCGCGCCGTCGGGATCGACGATCGTGCCAGCGTCGACGACAACGGTCAGTTTCTCCACGATAACCGAACCCGAGTTGCGATCCACCCGCACCCGCGCCACGCAAGCGAGCCATGTCGGCATGTCCCGCTCCTGGCCAAAGCTGGTCGCGATGCCGAGCCCGGTGTCCGGCGGCAGCTGCGTGCCCCAGCCTGCCTGCTTTGCCGCGCGGCGCACCACCTCCGCCTGACGCAACGCCCCGCCTGTCGAGCTGGGGGCCTTGCCTGCGTTACGGCCCTTGCCCGTCAGCATCTTCAGACGGAACGCGACTGGGTCCGTCTTGATGTGATGCGCAGCCTCATCGATGAAGCTCTCGAGCGCCCAGTTGGTCCAGCCCGGACCCACCGAGCGCAGCCAGCCGGGACGGAAGCTTGCATTCGCCAGATCGTTGGCGATCGCGCGGACTTGATGGTGGCCGACGTCATACCAGTGATCGGCGCCCGAGATGGCGAAGGGATCATATTGGCCGCCACGCAGCCCCTTGGAGAGGAAGGCGCTCGCCATGATCTGCGTCGGCCAGCCGGCGCAGGCATGGTGCTCCATCGATTGGACCTGCCCGTCGGAACCGAACGCCATACGCAGCCGCTGAACCGAAGGCGAGCGCACGGAATCGAAATGGCTGTCGTCCTCGCGGGTCAGCACCAGCTTTACTGGGCGACCGAGGGCTTTGGCGCCGAGCGCGGCAGGCACCGCATAGTCGCCGTTCAGTCGCCGTCCGAACCCACCGCCGATCATGTAGGTGCGCAGCACGATACTCGTTTCCGGGCGCCCGAGCGCTTTGGCCAGCACCGGCAGGATGAGGGACTGCCACTGGTTGCCGGTGTGGATCTCCATCACGCCCTGATTCTCGAAGGCAAGCGCGTTCACTGGCTCGAGCTGGAAATGGAGCACGGTGGCAGTGGTATAGCTCTGCTCGATCGTACTCGCTGCCGCACTTGATGAAGGTGCATTCCCAGCCCCCTCAACGTCCAGTTCGACGCCACCGCTTGCCTGCGCGACCAGTTTGGCGCCGCGATCGAGCAGGTCCTTCTCCGATACATTGCTTCCCGGCCCGGCCGCCCATTCAACCTTGACGAGATCAGCGGCCCTTATCGCAGCGGGATAGCTCTGCGCGATCACCAGCACCCAGCCCGGTACAGTTTCCGACGGATCGTCGAGGGTGATGCTCTTCAGATAACCCTTCACCGTCCGCGCTGCGCTATCGTCGACCGAAAGCACCTTCGACCCGTTGCGCGTCGGCGGAAGCTTGGGTCGGGCATACACCATGCCAGGGATGTGGGCGTCGATCCCGTAGCGCGCGGTACCGTCCGTCTTCGCCGCGACGTCGAGTGCCTTGGTGGGATGCCCGATCAGTCGCCGCTCAGACACTGGCTTGATCGGCAGCTTGTCCAGCTCTTCCTGGGTGAAGCTGCGGGCGGTGCCACCCCGACGCGCGATCTCGCCGTAGGAGATCGACCGACCGCCGGCGACGATCTTCCCGCCCCGCGCGGTGCAGCGGCTCGGCGCGACCCCCATCAGCTTCGCGCCTGCCTCTATCAGCGCAGTGCGACCGGCCGCCCCCGCGCGACTGAAGACTGGGTAGGTCTGCCACACCGACCAGCTTCCGCCCGTCACCATCACGCCCCATTTGGGATCGGTGTCGACATGGACGATGCGGACATTGTCCCAATCCGCCTCCAGCTCGTCCGCGAGAATACGCGCGAGCGCCGTGCCGACATGCTGGCCCATCTCGGCGCGGATGATGTTGACAGTGACCATGCCGTCGCCGTCGATCGCGAACCACAGGCTTGGCTCGAACTGTGGCCCGGCCGGGGCAGGCGGTACGCCTTCATGCGCAACCGGATCCATCGCCGCTCCGACCAGCCGGGCGAAGCCGAAGGTGATTCCCGCGCCCGCCGCCGCGACCAGAAAGCAACGCCGCGAGAGCGGGTGGCCCGCCTCCTCCGATCGGACCAGCCGGCTCATGCTTTCTCAGCCTCCACGCCACCCGCGGCCATCGCGGCAGCTGCCTGCTTGATGGCCAAGCGGATACGGACATAGGTCATGCAGCGGCACAGGCTGCCCGCCATCACCGCGTCGATGTCCGCGTCGCTGGGGTTCGGGAAATCCTTCAGCATAGCCGCGACCTGCATGATCTGGCCGGGCTGGCAATAGCCGCATTGCGGCACCTGCAATTCCCGCCAGGCCTGCTGCACCGGATGGTTGGCCGCCGGATCGAGGCCCTCGATCGTGGTCACGTCAGCTCCCTCGACCGAACCAACGGGCGTGATGCAGGAGCGCGTCGCCCTGCCGCCGACGTGAACCGTGCATGCTCCGCACATGCCGATGCCGCAGCCATACTTGGTGCCGGTGAGGCCGATTTCGTCGCGGATCACCCAGAGCAGCGGCGTATCGTCGTCGACATCGACAGCCACTGCCTTGCCGTTGATCGAGAAGCTGGTCATGGCCGCCTCATTGCTGTCCGGCCCCTTGCGCACGGATTGCGGCGACCTTCCCCTTCAGATCCGGCCAGGGGGCCTTGCTCGTCCGCGTCGCGCGCAGATAGGCCGCGATCCGCGCTACATCGGCATCGGTGAAGCCGGTGAAGGCCGGCATGACCACGCCCGGAGCCCCGTCACGCGCGCTAACGCCGTGGAGCATCACCTGGATCAGATTGGTCGGGTCATCAAGGTTCACCGCGCTCGTGAGCGCCAATTCCGGCCGCAGCGGATTGGCCTTGTCCGCGCCGTTATAGTGGCAGGACGCGCAAGCCGCCGTGTAGAGTCTCGCCGCTGGGTTATAGGTCATGCCCGTACCCGCATGATCATGGGCCAGCGCCTTCGTCACGATTGCCACCGCCGGCATCTGTTGCCCGGCCGAGCCGTTCAGCTCGGCGATGTAGGTGGCAATCGCCCGGACGTCGGATGCGGGTAGCCGGGAAAGCCCCTGCGTCACCGGCGCCATCGGCCCTACGGCCGTGCCATGGAACTGGCTCACGCCGGTTCCGAGATAGGCGGCAAGCTCGGCCGCGTCCCAGCGAACTGGTGAGGGATTGCTGCGATCGAGCGGCGGCGCGATCCAGTTGTCGATCGACGCTCCGACATAAGCCCTGGAACGTTGCTCGGCGCCCAGGCGGTTGCGCGGGGTGTGACACGCCCCGCAATGGCTGAGGCCTTCGGCGAGATAGGCGCCGCGATTCCATTCCGCTCCCCGCGCCGGCTGCGGCTGAAAGCGTCCGGGATGGAAGAAGAGCAGCTTCCAGCCCGCCTGGAGTGCGCGGATGTTAAGCGGAAACGGCACCGTGTTGTCGCGCGCTGGCGCGCTGACCGGCGGGCGCGTCATGAGATAGGCGTAGAGCGCCGACACGTCCGCGTCGCTCAGCCTGGTAAAATGATCGTAGGGGAAAGCAGGGAAGAGATGCGATCCGTCCCGCGCGACGCCCTCGCGCATGGCGCGGCCGAACGCCGCTTCGGACCAGTTGCCGATGCCCGTCTTTTCGTCCGGCGTGATGTTGGTGGAATAGATCGTGCCGAACTGCGTCGCCATGGGGTAGCCGCCGGCATAGGGCCGGCCATGCTTCGCGGTGTGGCAGGGAGAGCAATAGCCCGCGCTCGCGAGCATTTCGCCGCGCGCTATGAGTTCAGGAGCGAAATGGGCGACTGAAGGCCGCGCAACTGGTGCTATCGTCGACCGCCAAGCAAGAATAGTGACGCCAACCAGGCCAAGAACCAGGATGGCAGCGATCGCGATCAGAGCGCGTTTCAACGACGACGGCCTCGGATCATGCGGGCGATGGTAACTCTCATGGCCGGTAGAATCCATCAAGATCTCTGGGGCCGCATTTCATCCTGGGGCCCAGTAGCTGCGTACCTTGGCGATCTGTTTGATACCTCCCTTGGCCGCTCAGGGCGAAACACTGTTGGCAGCTGGCAGATATAAGCCGCTTTGACCGGATTTAGACCGACCACTTTCAGCCAACGCTGGAAGTGGACTGAACTGCTCCCCGCTTAAGGCGGCGCAATGGGAGTCACTTTTCACGCAGCCTGTTCCGGCAGGCACTCAAATCCCCTCACCTGGATGGTGCCCGGTGATCGCACCGGACACCAACGCGCATCAGGCTACAAGAGGCTGAACCAAGTACCGCGCGGCCGGCTTGGCGTGCGACAGGTTGGGCATCATCGCTTGGCGGGCGGTCTCATAGCTGCTCCAGTCGCTTGCGTCGGGAAGCGATGGAATGGTGACGAGTTCGCCCATGTCGAGCCCGGCCAGTGCCGCGTCCACCATATCGGTCGCCTTCATCACGATCTCGCCAGGCAGGTGCTCGACCGGCGTGCCGGCAACCTCCCAGAAATCGGTCGCCGTTGCGCCGGGCAGCACGGCCTGAACCCGCACCCCCTTGTCGCCGAGTTCGTGATGCAGGGACTGCGTCAGCGCCAGGACGAACGCCTTGGTACCACCATAGACGCCGTTGAGGATTTCCGGGCCGATCGCGACGACCGAAGCGATGTTGATGATCGCACCTCCACCGCGAGCAACGAAACCCGGCGCCGCGGCATAGGTGAGGCGGGTGAGCGCAGTAACGTTGAGCGTGATCATCTCCGACATCTTGTCGACATCGGCAACAAGCAGCGGAGCCGTGGCCCCGATGCCGGCATTGTTGACCAGCAGCGTGATACTGGCGTCGGTCTTCAGCAGGGCTTCGACGCGAGCAAGATCATCCTTCTGGCCGAGGTCCGCCACGACGACCTCGACCGAGCGGCCGGTCTCGCTGGTCAGCCGTTCTGCGAGGGTCACAAGGCGCTCGCGGTTTCGGGCGACAAGGATCAGATCGTAGCCACGCCGTGCGAGGCGGTCGGCATAGATCGCGCCAATACCGGCGGATGCGCCAGTGATCAGCGCGGTGCCATTGTTCTGGATTGCCATGACAAATTCTCCATCCACGTCGCCGACGGAGAGGTCGGCGTCAGGGAGAAAATTAGGCGCTCTGGCACCTGGCTCAAATGTCGTATATACCACTTTTTAGGTCATCAAGGGGAGACCAGGCCATGCAGCGGATCGGCTTCGTCATCTTCCCGGGATTCCAGATGATGAGTCTGGCTGCGGCATCGGCGTTCGAGTTCGCCAATATCAGCGCCGGCGAGGACCTCTATGAGATCCACATCCTGTCGGAAGCCGGGGGAGCAGTCCGCAGTTCGACGGGCGTGACCGTCCAGAGTGCGCCGTTCGGGCAGACCTCATTTGACACGCTGCTCGTCTGCGGGGGCACCGGCGTGCCGGACACTTCGGACGACCTCATGGCATTTCTGCAGGAGGCCCTTCCGTCTGTTCGCAGGCTCGGCTCGATCTGCACGGGGGCCTTCATCCTGGCGCAGGCAGGCCTACTCGATGGGCGTCGTGCGACCACCCACTGGATGCTGGCGCGTGAACTCCAGACCCGTTTTCCCCAGATCAGGGTCGAAGAGGATCGTATCTTCATCATCGATACGCCGGTCTGGACGTCGGCCGGGATGACGGCCGGAGTCGACCTCGCTCTTGCGATGGTGGAAAAGGATCTGGGAGCTGACATGGCCCGAGCCGTCGCCCAGAAGCTGGTCGTATATCACCGCCGGGCTGGCGGCCAATCGCAGCATTCGGCGCTGCTGGAGCTGGCGCCCAAATCCGACCGGATCCAGAACGCACTCGCCTATGCAAAGCGAAACCTCCATGCGCCGCTGTCCATCGAGCAACTTGCCGAGGCGGCGCATCTAAGCCCACGCCAGTTCAGCCGCGCATTCCGCGCCGAAACGGGTCAGTCACCGGCAAAGGCCGTCGAACACCTGCGGGTCGAGGCGGCGAGGCTCATGATGGAACAGGGTCGGCACTCCGTCGACATCGTAGCGCGGGAGACGGGTTTTGCCGATCCCGAGCGGATGCGCCGTGCCTTCCTGCGCGCATTCGGTCAGCCGCCGCAGACGATCCGGCGCAATGCGCGCTTGGACATGACTGCTTGAGATGGTCGTGAAGGCCGATCACCAGGAAGCAACGATCGAGCGGTGTGCGGTCTTGTCCGAATTCGGCGTGTCGCCTCGCTAGAAGACCTCACTGAAGC
>FTCZ01001204.1_pt1 | contig 10829 bp, 12 predicted proteins | sample 1658871 | NCBI WGS metagenome assembly FTCZ01 (sample SAMEA3914864, study PRJEB12502) | metagenome | biome: forest; material: soil | place: USA | collected 2012-03-12 | depth 0.3 m
ACGCAAGAAGGCGGCGTTCGTCGCCAAAGAGCACGCCGCCTCGATCGCGCCGGTCCGGCTCTAATTGCCAACCACCCGGCGCGGTTCAGGCATGCCGGCGCCAGAATGGGTCGCCAGGCAAGCGGCTTCCCGCCCACGGCTGGTCGGCTCCGAAGAGCAAATGGGGCGCGGAGCTGAACGATATCGCCGTGGCAGACCTGATCCGCGTCGCCTTTGCAGCCGATCCCCGCTGGGTGGCTGGCAGTTAGAGCCGGACCGGCGCGATCGAGGTGGCGCGCTCGTTGGCGACGAACGCCGCCTTCTTGCGTCGCACAAGCGTCTGCGCGCTGGTATATTCGAGCAGACCTTCCTGGCCGCCTTCAACGCCAACGCCAGACTGCTTCATGCCACCGAACGCAGCAAGCGGAGAGAGGTGCTGCGTTTCGTTCACCCACACGGTGCCGGACTGAACCCGCTGGGCCAGTTCGTAGGCCTTGTCTTCGTCACTGCCCCAGACGGAGCCGCCGAGGCCATAATCGCTGGCGTTCACGCGAGCGAGGACATCGTCGTAATCGTCGAAGCGGATCAGCGGCAGGACGGGACCGAACTGTTCCTCCTGCACGATGCGGCTGTCTTCGGGCGGATTGTCGAGGATGGTGATCGGCACGAAATAGCCCGGAACATCAGCCTTCTCGCCGCCGATCAGGAACGTGTAGCCCTTGTCCTTCGCATCCTCGATCAGATCGAGCACGCGGTTGTACTGCGGAGCGTTGTTGATCGGACCGATCTGCGTACCCTGCGCCGACCCGTCGCCCACCTTCACGGTCTTCGCATAGGCCACCAGCGCGTCGCGCAGCGGCTCGTAGATGTCTTTGTGGATATACATGCGCTTGGTGGCGATGCAGATCTGGCCGTTATTCGTGAAGGCGGCCCAGAACAGTTGCTCGGCGACCTTCTCGACATCGACGTCGGGCATGACGATGGCGGCGTCGTTGCCGCCCAGTTCCAGGGTCACGCGCTTGAGCGTGGACGCGGCCGAGGCCATCACGCGGCGGCCGGTCTGGGTCGATCCGGTGAAGCTGATCTTGTCGAAGCCGGGATGGGCGGTCATCAGCGGCCCAAGGTGATCGCCCCCGGTGATTACGTTGAGCACGCCCGCCGGAAGAATTTCGTTCGCCAGTTCGGCGAACTTCAGCGTGCAAAGCGGCGTGAAGGGCGAGGGCTTGAGCACCATGGTGTTACCCGCGAGCAGTCCCGGCGCGACCTTGAACATGGCGAGGGCTATCGGGAAGTTCCACGGCGCGATGGCGCCGACCACGCCCAGTGGCACATGGCGCGTGACGGAGAGACGCTCGTCCGAATCCTCGTTGACGGTTTCGGGCAGGTCGAGCGCGGTGGACGCCTTGAGCCAGTAACCCGCGCCCTTCACTTCGCCCTTCGCCTGGTGGTGCGGTTTGCCCTGTTCGGCGGTGAGCAGGCGCATGAAGCCATCGAGGTTGGCGAAGATCGCATCGCCGAGGGCATCGAGTTTGGCCTTGCGCTCCTCGATCGGGGTCGCGGCCCACGCCGGAAAAGCCTTGCGCGCGGCGGCCACCGCCGCATCGAGTTCCGCTTCGCCCGCGTCGGGGACCGAGGCGATGACCTGCTCGGTAGCCGGATTGACGACATCGAAGGTCGTGCCCGCGCCGACCAGTTCTCCGCCGATCAGCATGCGATAGGTGTCGTTGAATTGCATGGGTTCGGTCTTTCGGATGTGTTGGGATCAGGGAACGAGCACGACCTTGATGCATTCGCCGCGCGCTTGCGAGTCGATAGCCTCATTGATCTGATACAGTGGAAAGGTGCGGATCAGCCGGTCGAACGGGAATTGTCCGGCCGCGTGCAACGCGAGCAATTCGGGGATGAAATCCTGCGGCACGGCGTCGCCTTCGATGATCCCGATGATCCTCAAGCCTGGCGCCATCAGTGCGGCGATGTTGACGTTTAACGAGGCGGTAATGTCCTTGGGCACGCCGACAAGGCCGATCAGACCGTGCGGCGCGAGGTTGGCAAGGCCCGTATCGATCACGCCTACATTGCCGGTAGTGTCGAGCGCGAAGTCCACGCCCAGCGGCAGGATTTCGCGGATCGCGGCACCGAGGTCGCCGGCCGCCGGATCGATTAAGTGCGTCGCGCCGAGTTCGAGGCCGATCTCGCGGCGCGCGGCCATCGGCTCGACCAGGATGATCGTCGCGCAGCAGCGCACCTTTCCGGCCATGACCGCCGCGAGGCCGACCGCACCGCCGCCGTACACGATCAGCGATGATCCCGCGTGGCAGTCCATGGATTTCATCACCGCGCCTGCGCCAGTCATCAACCCGCAACCGAGCGGCCCGAGCAGTTCAAGCGGCAACGGCGTCTGCGGTACTTTCACCACGTTGCGCGCCCGCGTGACGGCGAGCGTGGCAAACGAGGACTGGCCGAAGAAGTGCGAAGACACGCGCGCGCCGTCTGCATTGGTGAACGCGGTCGACCCGTCATCCAGACGCATGCCGGCGTAGTTCAGTGGCGCGAACTGGGTGCAGTAGCTGGGCAGCGCCTCGGCGCAACGCGCACATTCACCGCACGACGAAAAGCCGAGCACGACGCGGTCGCCCACTGCGAGGCCCTCGACACCCTCGCCCACAGCCTCGATCACGCCCGCCCCTTCGTGACCAAGTACGCCCGGCCTGGCGAAAGCGTCGACCTGGTCGCGAAAGACGAGGTCGGTGTGACACAGGCCGACGCCTGCTATCTTCACCAGCACTTCCCCGACGCGAGGGCCGGAGACGGTCACATCCTCTATGGTGAAAGGCTGGCTGGGGCCGTGCGCAACGGCGGCGATACATGTGGTCATGTCAACAGCCCAGATTTTGACTTTGCAGGAGATACGCAAAGTCCGGCCCTCACCGAAGATTCAAATGCTCGGAATGCGCTAGGAAGCATCTTTGCTAGCGCGGCCAACCTATCCAAGTGCGTCGTCATGGCCTGCTTCCTCCTGGCGGCTCGCGTGTAGATGCCGTCGCTCGTCTCGGGGAACACCAATGACCCCGCTATGGCGCCCGCCCGGTGGGCCGGCGATATCAGCCGGCAGGATCGGAGGGTGGTCGCCTAGCCGGCGATCCACTCGTCGATTACGGGCTTCAGATCGGTCGAGACCAGCTCGACCAGCAGGCCCGGGATCGGCGGGCGCAGATAGGCGATGAGACCGAAACCGTCGTCGGGTGCGGCGCCAGCGGCAACGGTCTGCCAGCCGAGCTTCAGCAGTCGCTCGGCCTCGTTCGGCAGATCGTCCACCCAGACGCCCATATGGCGCGAGTCCGGTTCGCGGTCGGGATCGTAGAAGGCGCCCATGCCCTGCACGAGCTCGAGATGATGCGGGCCCTGCCGTGAGTAGCAGGCGTGGACGATGATCTCGTGCGTGCCGTCTTCCGGCGTCCAGAAGGGAAGCGGTTCGAAGCTGCGCACCGGTGACCATTCGAGATTGAGTGCCCGACCGATCGAGGTCTGCGCGGCGGTGATGTCTGCCACAGACATGCCGGTGTGAAAGATGCGCTTCAGATCGAACATCCTATGCTTCTCCCAAGGTCTCGCGCGGCGATGATCACGGGCGGACGGCGTCATCATTTTGGCTAGCGCGTTCACCCCTGTTTTTGCCGCTAGTCATTTACGCAGGTGACGTATCTCCATTGCTGGAACGCCGTGCCGTACGGAGGCCAGCTTTGGCGCGCTCTCAGTATTTGTAGGACTGGCCGCCGTCGATCGGGATCACGGCTCCGTTAATGAAGGGAGCCTCGCCAGACAGCAGGAAACACACCAGCGCGGCTACCTCCTCGGGGCGGCCAAAGCGCTTCATAGGATTGACGGAGACGAATTGGCGCCCGGCTTCCTCCCAATTATCGCCAGCCATCTGCCTCAGCGATCCTTCGACCATCGCCGTCATGATCGCGCCCGGGGCAATCGCGTTGACCTGAATGCCGTACTCGCCATATTCGACCGCGCTGTTGCGGGTGAGGCCGACGACTCCATGCTTGCTGGCGGCATAGCCAGTCTGGTTGCCGACGCCGCGAATGCCACCCACCGAGGCGGTGTTGACGATGGCGCCGCCGCCCTGGGCGCGCATGATCTTCAGGATTTCCGCCATGCCGAAGAACACGCCATCAAGATTGATCGACAAAACACGGTGAAATTCTGCGGCGCCATAGTTTTCGGTCATATTCTGACGACCTTCGACGCCGGCATTGTTGAAAAAGCCGTCGATGCGGCCAAATGCTTCCATCGTTCGAGCGACATAGCGCCGAACATCGTCTTCATTTGCGACGTCTGCTGCGACATGGATGTGAGAGGCGTTGGCAGGCAGTTTGGCGGTTGCCAGCTTCAGTCCTTCTTCGTCGAGATCGATCAAAGCGAGCGTTGCGCCTTCCTCGGCCAATCGCTGGGCTGTAGCCAGGCCGAGGCCGGAAGCGGCTCCGGTAATGACAATCTTCTTATCGGAAAAGCGCGCCATGACCATCCTCCGCCGAATCTTTAAGATCGGACTTGTCATGTGTGCGGTGTCACGCGTTACTCCCCATATTGTCAGTGCCATGGGGAAGGGTCAGCGGAAGAACGCGAATATCAGACGTTTTGAGGCGGGCTCGTCTTCACGGCGCCGCTATTTTTCGATCAGATCGACTACCGCAGCTCGACCATGTTCCCACCGTAAGGCGCTGCAAGATGCGCGATCGCTCCTTAACAGTGTTGGAGCGCCATCGCAGTAGCAGCACCATGCAGCTGAGTGTCGTGAGACGCGCAGTTTCGGACTCGGGATCATCGACCTAAAGTCCGATATGACCGGCGACGGCCGGTCGAGCTTCTCGACCCTCTTCCACCCGTTGCTCCCACGGGCAGGGCGGCATTGCAGCCGCCGGTCGGAAATCAGCAAACATGTGAGGTGAACTTACGACATGTTCACCTCCCGCGCCGACGCGGCGCCCCGTCCAGGCCGATATATTCATCCATGGCCGCTCTCCGTGAGATGCCTGGATCCGACCGCCAGCCGCGAGCCCGCACATCCGTCTTTCTGGGAACAGCCACCACGCTCCATGCAATTGCAGCCCGAGGCAACTCGCTCCCGCGATTGCGCCCATGTTCAGTGTAACGTGCCGGCGGCGAGCCTGCGGATCTGCGCCGGATCTGTAATACCGATGGTGCGCCCCGTTTCCTTGCCGCCCTTGTAGGCGATCAGCGTGCTCTGATGGGTGATGCCGAGCAGCCTCTTCTCGGCATCCTGATGATCATAGTCGAGCCGGAGCACCACCAGCTTGGCATAAGCCGGATCGGTGGTGAGCGCGTCGATGGTCGGCCCTTGCGCGCGGCAGGTCGGACACCAGGGGGCGAAGGCGTCGACGAGGATCGGCTCGCCCTTGGCCTGCGCCGCCTTGAGCGCGCCGAGGCTGAACGGGCGGACCGGTTGCGCCACAGCGGGGGCAGCGATCATGGCGAGGGCGATGGACGGAACGAGCGCACGCAGCAGCGACATGGAAGATGGTCCTTCGAAAAGGGGGATCAGATCGAGGTGGTGAGATCGGTCAGCCAGTCGGGCGAGAGGCCGAGGACAAGCGCTTCGATGCTGCGGTCGGCACCGGTCATGATCAGCAGGCCCACCGCGATAACGAGCACGCCGAGGATCTTCTTGCCGCGATGGCCAGCGCTTGACAGCCGTCCGCGCCACCGGGCGAGCAGGCTGTGCGCGGCCAGCCCAATTAGCAACAGCACCGACGCAATGCCGAACCCGAACGCGGCCATGACGATGGCGACCTCGCCTAGATCCTGCCCCTGCGCCGCGAGCACGGTGGCGGCGCCGAGCGTCGGGCCGACGCATGGGCTCCATACCAGCCCGAGCAGCACGCCTATCCCAGCCTGGCCGGAGAGGCCGGAGCGCTCCAGCCGGGCCTGGCGCTGCCCGGCCCAGTTGACGAGCGGACCGGCCGAGCGCTCCGCGAGCGCCTGGATACGCGGCAGGATCAGCGCGACCCCGACCGCAACGAGCAGCGCCGCGCCAACGATCCGAAACAAATCGCCGTCGAGGCGCAGTGCATCGCCGAGTGTGGCGAGCAGAAAACCAGTCGCGGTGAAGGAGGCGACCAACCCGGCCGCGAGCGCCACAGGGCCTAGCCGGTGCTTTTGCGCGGCGCTGGCGAGCACGATCGGCACCAGCGGCAGCACGCAGGGCGACAGGATCGTCAGCGCGCCGGCGGCATAGGCTAGCACGGGGTTGAGCGCGCCCGCCATTACTGCACCGCCGATGCGAGCAGTGCGTCGATCCGCTGCTTGTCGGTGACATAGGCGAGGCGACCGACCTCATGCCCACCGTGGAAGGCGATCAGCGTGGCCTGCTTGCGCACGCCAAAGCCTTTCCACTCCGCCTTCTGCTTATCATAGTCGAGCCGGAACACGATCAGCCGATCGAATTTCGGTGCGGTGGCCGTGCGCTTGATGGTGTGATTCTGCGAGGCGCAGACCGGGCACCACCAGGCATGGACGTCGACCAGCACGGGGCGCCCCTCGGCCAATGCCGCGGCGAAGGCGGGCTGATCGAACGCACGGAACTCGGCTGCGGCGGCGGGGCTTGCGGCGGCAAGCGCCAGCGAAAGGCCGGCGGCGATCGAACGGCGATGGGGCATGACGGCCTCCACGAGTCTGGATGAGGAGTGGGGTTGCGTATCTCTCTGTTGTTCGGGCTGCCGGCGCGTGCGGTTACACCGCGCTCAATCCAGCACCGGACGATGGAAGGCACGCGCCAGCAGGAAGGCGACGGCAAGGAAGAGGGAGATCGGTAGTCCGTGCGCTAGCACCTCTGCCGCGCTACCGCCGTGCAGTGTCGCCGATCGTGCCGCGCGGATGAAATGGGTGAGCGGGAAGACCTCGCCGATCGCGCGCGCCCAGTCGGGTAGCGTCGCGAAGGGGTAAAGGAAGCCGGACAGCAGCATGGCGGGCAGATAAAAGGCAATCGCGCCCTGCAAAGCCGACAGCTGGGTCTTAGCGCGTGCGGCGAGCGCGTGGCCGAGCACGAGATGCGCGGCGGCGAAGGGCGGCATCAACGCAATCAGCGCGGCGATGTTGCCGGTCGCCGGCAGATCGAACAGCAGAATGCTGAGCGCCAGCACCGCGATGCCCTGCATCGTGCCGATCACCACATAAGGGGCGATTTTGCCGGCCAGCAGCACGGCGGGGCCGGGCCGCAGCGCGATCAGCGCCTCCCATGTCCCGATCTCGCGTTCGCGCGCGAGGCTCAGCGTCCCCAGCATTGTCATCGCGATCATCATGACGACCCCTACCAGCGCCGGCAGGAAGCCCCAGGCGGCGCGTCCGTCAGGATTGTAGAGCTGGTCGACCGCTAGGCCGGGGCCGAGATCTGCGGCACCGAAGCGATCAGCCAGCAGCTGCCCATAGACGGCGCGCAGGTGGGCGTCCGCGCCGGATGTCAGCGCCGGCTCGGTGCCATCGATAGTGGCGTGGACGGGACCCCGGCCGCGCGGCAGGTCGATGCCCAGCGCCGCGCGCCCAGCCCGCACGGCCGCCTCCGCACGACCGGGGGAGGGGCTGGTTTCGACGACCAGCAGGCCGGGCTCGCGCCGCAGCGCCGCGACCACATACCCAGTCGGATCGGGACCGGCGACGGCGACCGGCAAGACGGCGCCTTCGGGACGGATCGCGGATCCGAACAGCAGGAGCTGGAGCACGGGCACGAGCAGCAGCAGCGTCAAACTGCTCGGCGAGCGCAGCAGACGCAGCGTCTCGACGCGGGCGATCGCGAGGAAGGGGCGAGGGGAGGTCATCCGCTGCTCGCACCCCCAGCAAGGGCTAACAAAGACTTTTCCAGCGTTCCGCCGCCGCCCCGCTCGATCAGCGTCGCCGGTGGCATCGGGCCGTCTGCCCGGCCATCGGCAAAATGGAGGATCGCGGGGCAGCGCTCGGCGTCGGTGAGGTCGTGAGTGCTGATGACGATGCAGTGGCCCATCTCTGCAAGCTCGGCGAGCCAGCACCAGATGGCGTGCCGGGTAAGGATGTCGAGGCCGGCGGTGGGCTCATCGAGCAGCAGCAGCGGTGGATCGCCGGTCATGGTCGCGGCGAATTGGGCGCGGCGGGCCCAGCCGCCTGACAACCGCTCGACGCGGGTCGTCATCACCGGCGCCAGTCCGAAGCGCGCGGCACCGCGCTCTACGACGCGGCCCGGCTCATCGAGCGCCAGTACGTCGGCGCGGAAGCGGAGATTCTCGGCGACGCTGAGCTCGGGATAAAGCGAGAGGCGTTGGCTCATATAGCCGATCTGGTACCGCAGCCCGACATCGGGCCGGCCGAGTGTGCGCCCTAGAACCTGGCCCTCACCGGCGTCGGGCGCGATGAGGCCAGCGAGCATCCTGAGAGTTGTCGTTTTGCCGCCGCCGTTGGCACCGACCAAGCCAAGCATCGCGCCCGGCTCCATCGTGAAAGACAGGTCGCGGATCGCCCAGCGGCCGCCAAAGGCCTTGCCGAGACCGCGGACCGCAATCGCCGGTATACCCGGCGAGACTGGATCACCCGGCTCAGCCTGCAACATGGACGAAGCCGCCATGCATATATTTGGTAGCCTCGGCGCCCAGCGCTAGCGTACGGCTTCCGCCGGTGAGATCACGTTCCCGCAACTGCGCGAGCGCGATCCACATCGCCGCCGATCCGGTATTGCCGACGCGATCGGCATTGACGAAAATGCGCGCCTTCTCCAGCCCGAACGCGCGTGCGATCTGGTCGCCGATGCGGCCGCTGACCTGATGCGGAATGACATGATCGGCATCGACCGCAGCGAGGTCCGGGCTCGCAGCCATGGCCGCCTCGAACAGCGCGGGTCCGCTGCACGCGATGGCGGCGAAGTCGTGATCGAACAGCAGCGGGCCATCGCCGCTCGATGGGAGATCCGATCCGCCGGCGGCCATGCGCAGCCCCGGCTCGCGGCCGAGCCCGGTTGCGCCGAACCAGCCGCCCTGGAGCCGATCGCCACCCTCCGCCGCCGGGCCCAGAATGATCGCGCCGGCGCCGTCGCCCATCTGCACGAGGTTGACGATCTGGTCGGGCCGTTCGTCGAGCCGCGCGGGGTCGAAGAACAGCGATCCGGTTTCCGATCCGACGATCGCGACCGGCCGCGCGCCAGGTTGGGCGAGCAGGCCGCAGGCAATCATGAGCGCGTTGGCGAAGCCGGTGCAGGCCTGCCGCAGCTCGACGTGCGGCCCCGCATAACCCAACCGGTCGGCGACCAGTGCGATGTTGGCGGGGAGTGGCAACGCCGGCGTCGCCGTATGGCCGATCAGATAGCCGAGATCGTCGGCGCGCATCCCTGCCTGGGCCAGCGCCGCCTGGATCGCGGCGGCGGCCAGATCGGGGTTGGAGCAGTGGGGGGCAGGGCTCTCGACGCGAGCGCACCACGGCCGGGCGACATGGCGGGTCACGATGCCCATGCGCTCAGCGAGCGCGCTGGCGATGCTGCGCTGGCGGTTGCTAAGCCGCGGGCCGAGCCGGTCGAGCAGCGTCTCGGTTGCGACCGGATCGCCGGGCAGCGCGACGCCGGTACCAAGGACCGCGAGCGCGCCGGTCGAACGCCAGAGCGGGGCGTCGGTCATACCCCGAACAACCCGTCGGGAAGGCGGGCGAGATCCCGGAACAGCCGATCGGGATCGCATTCCAGCTTCTCGAAATCATCGGCGGCGAGGACCAGCAGCTTGACCAGCGCCTCGCGGGCGGGAGCGGCCATAGTGCGAAGGATGCGCGGGTCGCGCCCCGCAGAGGCGAGGGTACGCGAAACCCGGACATGGCGCGCCTCGTCGCGGCCAATCCGACGCAGCACTGCACCCACGACCGCATCGCCGGCAAGTGGGGATGCCGGACGCAACAGCCGCGCGAGCAGCGTGCAGACCGCCGAATCGAGCGCCGCGATCCGGGCGAGATGCGTCGCCTGATCACCCCGACCGAGATGGATGTGGAAGCGGCGTGCGGCGGCCAGCAGGCCGGCCTCGTCGGGCACTGCCGGCAGCTTGCCTGCGAGGGCCTTGATCAGCCCCTCATGCCCGCGCTCCTCGTCGGCGATCCGGCGCAGTGCAGCGGTGGCATCCGGATTGCAGGCACTGGCCTCGGCGAGACCGTCGAAAGCGATCGAAGCAGCCTCCTCCCCGCAGACCAGCAGATCCAGCAGCCGCGCCAGCGCCTCGGCCGGCACCGGTTCAAGGTGGATGGCGGGAAGGTCGACCATCCCCTGCGGAGAGCCGGCAGGCTTCGGGAAACAGCTCTGGCGGCGAAGCGGCGATCCGCGCTCGGCCTGCGCCGGCGGGAAATCGAGCAAGACGTCCATAACCGGAAAGTTCGTTTCCGCGGCGGGGAACGTTACATCCCTCACGGCGCCTTTCGTGGGGCGCGAGCGTCGGCCTGGAGGAGGCTGTAACCCGCCGGTTCAGCCGAACGTATTCTTCTGGACCAGCGACGACTCGAAGGAGAAGGGCGATGACGTTCCGCGACAGTGAAGGCGGGCGCATCGATGACCCGCTTGCGTTGTGCGGGCGTGCGGCTGGCCGTCGTCACCATCGACGTTCCGATCATCGCTTCGGGGATGATCCGTGCCATGGGCATGTGAGCGCGGGATGATGACCCGCGCGATCCTCGCCATCGGACTGCTCGCCGCTACAGCTGGCGGAGCGCTCCTGTTCAGCCATGCACCGCCCTCGCTCGCGTCAGGCGACATGTCGTCGCTGCCCGTCCGTCATGGGCCGCCGGTGCTCGTCGAACTCTACCAGAGCCAGGGCTGCTCGTCCTGCCCGCCGGCCGAG
>FTCZ01001746.1_pt1 | contig 10828 bp, 11 predicted proteins | sample 1658871 | NCBI WGS metagenome assembly FTCZ01 (sample SAMEA3914864, study PRJEB12502) | metagenome | biome: forest; material: soil | place: USA | collected 2012-03-12 | depth 0.3 m
GCTTCCGCCTCCCCGGCCGAGCTGGCCGGGCCCGAGGCCCTGGTCGCGACCTACCCCGGCCCGGCCCTGCGGCTGGCCGAGACCCTCATGGTGGTCGATACCAACGCGGAAGCCGAGGAGATGCTGGACAACGACCCGCGCTGGCTTCCCGACCTGCAGGCGTGGCTGTCGGCCTCCAGCGTGGCGCCGGGGTTGCGCTCCGTCCCGGTCGAGTCGGCGCGCGGCATCATGATCGTCGAATGGGCCGGGGTGCCGCTGGCGGACGGTGGCTTCCTGCTGCTGGGCCGCGACGACACGCTGGAACGGCAACTGCGCCATACCCTTACGGAATCGCGGCGGCGCTACAAGGATCTGGTGGAGGTTTCGTCGGACTTCGCCTGGGAAACCGGCCCGGACGGCACCTTCGTGTTCGTCACCCACAAGGGAGCGCTGGGGTACGACGCCGACAGCCTGATCGGGCGCGACCCGCGCAGCCTGGCGCTCGACGAGTGGGGCGACCTGCCGCTGCCCTTCGACACCCACCGGCCGGTCGACCAGACGGAGCTGTGGCTGAAGAACGCCGACGGCGCCCCGGCCTGCGTCGTCGCCTCCGCCCTGCCGCTGTTCGGCTCGCGCGGAGAATGGCTGGGCGCGCGCGGCGTGTGCCGCGAGGTCACCGATCAGGTGCTGCGTTCGGCCGAGCTGTCGCGGGTGCGAAACCGGGAAAAGCTGCTGGCCCACATCGTCCACACCCTGCGCGACCGGCTGGACGCGATGGAGGCCCTGACCGTGGCGGCGGCCGAAACCGCCCGCGCGCTCAGCGCCGACGGCTGCCGCATCTATCGCGCCAGCGAAAATGGCCGGGCAAGCGAAAATGGAGCCGGTGGGCCGGACGGCGGCGGGCTGGTGCTGGTCGCCGAATTCGGCGCCGAGCTGCCCGGCGGCGACGACAATGCGGCGTTGCGGTCGCTGCTCGACCGGATTGCGGACACCGACGGGACGGTGGTCGATCAGCTCGACGCCCTTCTGCTCATCGGCGAGCGGACCGAACACCGGCAGGCGCTGAACGGCGCCGTCCTGGTCTGGCGTGGCGACGACGCCGAGCCGTGGGACGAGGAGGATCGCCACCTGCTGTCCGGCGTCGCCGACCATATCGGCATCGCGCACGCGCATCTCGCCTACCAGGAACGGCTGCGCCGCCTGTCGGAGCGCGACGGGCTGACCGGGCTGTTCAACCGCCGCACCTTCTTCGAACGGCTGGAGGAGGCCCTGACCCGGCCGGACGGCGGGCCGTCGGCGCTGCTCTATGTCGATCTCGACAATTTCAAGGCGGTCAACGATCTGCACGGCCACCAGCAGGGCGATACGGTGCTGAAGGCCATCGGCACGCTGCTGTCCACCGGCGTGCGGCCGGGCGACCTGCCGGGGCGGCTCGGCGGAGACGAGTTCGTGCTGTGGCTCGGCCGCACCGACGAGACGCTGGCCTGCAAGGTCGCAGACCGGCTGCTGGCCGGCATGAAGGGGTTGGCGCACCTGTCGGCCGGTCCGGAAAAGCCGCTCGGCCTGTCCATCGGCATCGCCGTCCATACCCCCGGGCGCGGCGAGTCGGTGCGCGAGTTGACCGACCGCGCCGACGCCGCCATGTACGCCGCCAAGAAAAGCGGCAAGGGCCATTTCGCGCTGGCGGCCGCCCACCAGCCCGCCCAACCGATTACCGCCGTGGAGACCGCGCCGTGAGCGTGCGCCCCGAGTCCTTCGATCCGGCCGACTACGAAGCGGCCAAGCAAATGGTGCGCAGCGAGGATCCGGCGATCCGCCGGAAGATCGCCGAACATCCGAAAACGCGGCCGGAGCTGCTTTATTTCCTCGCGGCCGACGCGGCGGCGGAAGTGCGCCGGGCGATCGCCACCAACGCCGGGACGCCGCGCCAGGCCGACCTGATGCTCGCCAAGGACCGCGAGGTCATGGTCCGCTCGGCGGTCGCGCAGAAGATCGCCCGCCTGCTGCCGGAACTGACGGCCAACCAGGCGGCGCAGGTCGAGCGTCTGACGGTGGAATGCCTGGAAACCCTGGCCCGCGACCAGGCGAGCGAGGTGCGCGGCATCCTGGCGGAAGCGCTGAAGGATCTGCCCAACGCCCCGCACGGCCTCATCAACATGCTGGCGCGCGACGTCGAGCTGTCGGTGTGCAGCCCGGTGCTGCAGCATTCGCCGATCCTGACCGACGAGGATCTGGGCGACATCATCCTCAAGGGGCCGGTGACGGGGGCGATGACCGCCATCGCCAGCCGGCGCAACGTGTCGGCGTCGGTGGCCGACGCCATCGCCCGTTCGAACGACGAGGCGGCGGTGACCGCGCTGCTCGGCAATTCCTCGGCCCAGGTGCGGGAGGAGACGCTCGACCGCATCCTCGACCAGGCGCCGCAGCACGAACCCTGGCATGCCCCCCTGGTCCGCCGTCCCCGGCTGCCGGCCCGCGCGGTGGCGCGGCTGGCCAGCTTCGTCGCCGACAACCTGCTGAAGGTCCTGCAGGACCGTGACGACCTCGATCCGGCGGCGGCGCGGGAACTGGTGGAGGCGGTGCGCCTGCGGGTCGGCAAGGCCGCGGCGGCCGGGGCCGGCGGAGCCGGCGTCGTGCGCGGTCCGGTCGATTTCGGCGAGGAGCTGGTGGCGGGAGCCGGCCCGGAGAAGCCGGTGGAGCGCCCCTCCGACCGGGCTAAGCGGTTGAACACGGAAGGCAAGCTGACGGAAAAGGTCCTCGAAGGTTCGATGGTCGAGGGCGACCGCGCCTTCGTGCTCGCCGGTCTGGCGGAGCTGTCGCAGATACCGCTGGGGATCATCGACCGCATCATCGGCACCCACGCCCCGCGGGCGGTGACCGCCCTGGTGTGGCGCGCCGGGCTGAGCATGCGCTTTGCCCGTCAGGTGCAGCTTCGCCTTGCCCAGATTCCGCCAAAAACGGCACTTAATGCTCGGGATGGCACGCTCTACCCGATGACCGACGACGAGATGCGCTGGCAGCTCGAATTTTTCGGGGTCGAGGAGAAGGCGTGAGCGTCCAGTCCCCGGCGGGTCCTGTCATGCGTTCCCTGTTCCTCGTCTTCTTCATCCTGCTCCTCACCACATCCGCCTTCGCCGCCGCCCCGCCCCGCGCGACGCCCGAGGAGCGCGAGGTCGCGGCGGCTTTCGAGGCGGCGCGCGCCGCCTTGTCCGAGCAGCGCGGCAGCGCCGTGGTGCCGCTGCTGTCCCGCGCGTCGGTGAAGGCGCTGGAGTCGGTGCGGACCGCCGCCCGCGCGCCCGGCGATGCGGCCGTGGAGCAGTTGGAACCGGCGGAGCGCTTCGCCGCCATGGGCTTGCGGCGCTATCTGGGGCCGGCGGAACTGCGGCGGATGTCGGTCGGCGACATCGCCGACCATGCGCTGAAGCAGGGCTGGCTCGGCCCCAACATCATCGCGCGCAGCGCGCTGGGGCCGGTGCGGGTGAAGGGCGACCATGCCTCCGGCCTGCTGATGGTCGACAACCGTCCAGCCCTGGTCCCCGCCGATTTCGTCCGCGAGGGCGGGACCTGGCGCATCGACCTGGCCAACGTCTTTTCCTTCGGCAGCCAGATGCTGAAGGGCTTCGCCGCGATGGCCGGCAAGGACGACACCGCCTATATCGCCGATCTGCTGGAAAAGCTGCCGGCGGCGAAGCCGGGGATGATGAAGCGGTAAAACCGCGGTCTTTCCCGCGGCCCTTCGGCGTTGCCGCCGGCCGCTTCGCAAAGCCCGGTTGCGTGGAATCCAGCCCTTGCGTTAGACTCCGGGCACGCGCACGACCTGTTGGTGCCGAACCCGCTGGTGCTCGCCGATGACCGCTCCGGATGGCTTGCCCTTCGACACGCCGGACGGACCGTCCGCCGGGGCCGGCCATGCGTTTCGCGTCGATTTTCCGATGGCCGACCCTGCGTTGCCCGCCACGCGGTCCGGCCGCTTCCTGCGGTGCGGTGCGCGCCTGAAGGCCGCCGTGCTCGCCCTGGCGGCCGCGCGTGGAAGCGATGCGTCGGCCTTGGCGACGGCGGCGCTGCTGCTGCGTCCGGATGACGGTGCGCCCGATCCCGGGGAGAGCGATGCGGAGGGTTCGGCCTCCCTTCTCCTGTTGCGGTCGGTCGTTGCGCCCGATCCGGCCGTGCGCCGGGCCCTGGCCGCGGCCCTGGTCCTGGCCGATCCCGCCGCCCGGATTGTCCCCGCCGCCGACGTCGGGCGGCTGGAGGCGGCGGTGGAAACGCTCGGCTACCGCAACAAGGCGCTGGCGCATGCGCTGAAGCGGCTGTCCTTCCAGCCGCTCGACGGCCGTATCGTCGAGCTGCGCGACGCGGTGCAGCTCTTCGGCTTCGTCAACGAATGGTGCTTCGACGAGGACCGGGTGCGGCGGCGCTTCCGCGAGCTGGCGCCGGTCTACCATCCCGACACCGGCATGGTGGCCTGCCGGGAGCGCATGGCGCAGCTGATCGACGCGCGGAACTTGCTGATCCGCCACGTCCGCACCGTCTACAGTTCCGGTGCGTGGGCGGCGCGACGGACGTGTTGAGCCGCGTGTCGAGCCGCTGTTTCCGTGGCGGGTTCCGTCAGGCGATCAAGCCGATCGCCTCGGCCGTGTTGGCCTGATCCAGGATCGCCCCGTCCAGAACGGCGCCCGTCAGGTCGGCTCCGCTCAGGTCGGCCTCGCCGAGGTTGGCGCCGCGCAGGTCGGCCCCGGCCAGGTTGGCACCCGCCAGGTTGGCCTTGCGCAGGTCGGCGTTGCGCAGGATCGCCATGCCCAGCCGGGCGCGCTGCAGGTTGGCCCGCCAGACATGACCGCTCATCGTCTGGATATGCACGGGGCCGAGCTGGGCGCCGGTCAGGTTGGCGCCGGTCAGCGTCGCACGCTCGAAATTCGCCCCGCGCAGGTCGGCGTCGGTGAAATCGACCTTGCGCAGGTCGGACAGCGACAGATCGGCGATCGCCATCGAGACGCCGGTCAGCGTCGCGCCGCGCATGGTGATGCATTGCAGGATGCCGGCCGACAGGTTGATGCCGTCCAGCTTGCGCCCGGACAGATCCAGCGCCGACAGGTCGGCGCGCTTGCCGGTCTTGCCGCCGCTGTCGATCCAGGACAGATGTTCGGTCAGGATCTCGCGCAGGTCGTCGTCGGGATTCTCCAGCGCCTTTGCCAGCACCGCCGCCTGGAGGTTGGGCGACCGGAGCTGGGCCGCGTCGAGGATCGCGCCGATCAGGGTGGCGCCGGCGAAGTTGGTGCGGTTGATGGCGCAGCCGGTCATCACCGCCCCCGACAGCTTGGCGCCGGACAGGTTGGCCTCGGTCAGGTCGGCGTCGGTCAGGTCGCAGCCGGTCAGGTTGGAGCCGGTCAGGTTGGCCCGCATGAACTTGGTGCCGCGCAGGACCGCGTCGGTCAGGTCGGTCTGCATGACGAAAGCGTTGGCGATCTTCGCCCGCGACAGGTCGGCGCCGCGGATGGTCGCCGCCGTCAGTTCCGACGTCAGGACCGAGTCCTCATATTGGTGGGCGATCATCTCGCCGCCGGCGCCGTAATGGAGAAGCGTGCCGTCGCGCAGGTCGACCTCGACCAGCGACGCCTCGCTCAGCACCGCGCCGCGCAGGCAGGCGCCGCGCAGGTCGGCGCGGCGCAGGTCGGCCTTCTCCAGATTGGCCAGCCGCAGGTCGGCGGCATAGAGGTTGGCGTTCGACAGGTTGGCCGAGGTCAGCTTGGCGCTGAACAGCTTGGCGCCGGACAGGTCGGCGTCGGACAGGTCGATGCCGGACAGGTCGAGATGCGACAGGTCGCGCATCTTCAGATTGGCACGGACGCCACCCGGCTGGCTTTTGCGGAAAGCCTGGTGTCGCAACAGGATCGCGTTGAGCTGGCTCTGGGTCAGCTTCGTGCGCGGCGTGTTGGACCCGAAGCCTTGGGCGGACGACATCGCCGGGAACCTTCTCAGTTTGGTTGCTTACTGTGACGGCAAGAAGCCAAAAAATCGTTAAGGGTGAAAATAGCGTGACAAAACTTTCCGCCGATAACCGAGCGTGATCAAGATCGATCTTTCCGCAGTCGACTCCGGCTGTTGACTCGGGTCCGACGCTTCTCTATGTTCCGCCGACCTGTCTTCCGCCAAGCCGATAGACCGGGTATCCCGGCCCCGCGCCGGGTTATCTCCGCCAGTCCGCGAGTGTCGCGCACTGGCGCTTTTGCGCTTGTGCGGACGGCGGCTCTGAAACCTGAGGATCGACGACCCCATGTTCGAAGGCCTGACCGGACGCCTGGGCGACATCTTCGACAAGCTGCGCCGCCGTGGCGCGCTGAGCGAGGAGGATGTCGCGGCAGCCCTGCGCGAAGTGCGCGTGGCGCTGCTGGAGGCTGACGTCGCGCTGCCGGTGGTCAAGCAGTTCGTGGCCCAGGTCAAGGAGCGCGCCGTAGGCCAAGAGGTCCTGCGCTCCATCTCCCCCGGCCAGCAGGTCATCAAGATCGTCCACGACAACCTCGTGGAGATGCTGGGCGAGGGCGTCGACATCAACCTGAACGCCGCCGCCCCGGTGCCGATCCTGATGGTCGGCCTGCAGGGGTCCGGCAAGACGACCAGCACGGCCAAGATCGCGCTGCGGCTGAAGACCAGGGACCGCAAGAAGGTCCTGATGGCGTCGCTGGACGTCCGCCGCCCGGCGGCGCAGGAGCAGTTGAAAGTGCTGGGCGAGCAGGTCGGCGTCGCCACGCTGCCCATCGTTCCCGGCCAGGACCCCGTCGCCATCGCCCGCCGGGCGATCGAGACCGGACGGCTGGAAGGCTATGACGTCGTCATGCTCGACACCGCCGGCCGCCTGTCCATCGACGAGGAGTTGATGGCCGAGGTCGCGGCGGTGCGCGACGCGACCCGGCCGGCGGAAACGCTGCTGGTCGCCGACGCGATGACCGGCCAGGACGCGGTGACGGTCGCCACCAACTTCAACGACAAGGTCGGCATCACCGGCATCATGCTGACCCGCGTCGACGGCGACGCGCGCGGCGGTGCCGCCCTGTCGATGCGCCAGATCACCGGCAAGCCGATCAAGCTGCTGGGCGTCGGCGAGAAGATCGACGCGCTGGAGCCCTTCCACCCCGACCGCATCGCCGGCCGCATCCTCGGCATGGGCGACGTCGTGTCGCTGGTCGAGAAGGCGGTCGAGACGATCGACAAGGAAGACGCCGAGAAACTCGCCCGCAAGATGGAGAAGGGGCAGGGCTTCGACCTCGACGACATGGCGATGCAGTTGAAGCAGCTCCGCAAGATGGGCGGCATGTCCGGCCTGATGGGGATGCTGCCGGGCATCGGCAAGATCAAGAACCAGATGAAGGACGCCAACATCGACGACGGGATGATCAAGCGCCAGGAGGCGATCATCTCCTCGATGACGAAGGCGGAGCGCAAGACGCCCGACATCATCAAGGCGTCGCGCCGCAAGCGCATCGCCGCCGGTTCCGGCACCTCGGTGCAGGAGGTCAACAAGCTGCTGAAGCAGTTCGAGACCATGCGCGGAATGATGAAGCAGGTGCAGAAGATGGGCAAGAAGGGGCTGATGCGCCACGGGCTGCAAGGCCTTCTGCCCAAGAATTTCCGGGGACCGTAACCGTCCCCGCGGATGGGACCCGCGCGGTACGCGCGATTTTGTCAACGTTCAAACAGGAAAGAGTTTCGACCCATGGCTCTCAAGATTCGTCTGGCCCGCGGTGGCGCGAAGAAGCGTCCGTTCTACTCGATCGTCGTCGCCGACGCCCGCAGCCCGCGCGACGGCCGCTTCATCGAGAAGATCGGCACCTACAACCCGATGCTGCCGCGCGAGCACGAGCAGCGCATCGTGCTGGACGCCGAGCGCGCCAAGCATTGGCTGTCGGTCGGCGGCCAGCCGACGGACCGCGTCGCCCTGTTCCTCGCCAACGCCGGCCTGATCGAGAAGGCGGCCGTGCGCGAGACCCCGAAGCAGTCCGCCCCGAAGGCCAAGGCCCAGGAGCGTCTGAAGGCCGAAGCCGCCGCCCGCGCCGCGGCCGAAGCCTGATCCGACCTGACCGCCGGGCGTCCCGTCCATGTCCAACCCTCCCCTGTCCAACGGCCTTTCGGCCGGTCGGGTGTGTGTCGGCCAGTTCGCGGGTTCGCACGGCGTACGGGGGCTGGTGAAGCTGCGCAGCTTCACGCGCGAACCCGCCGACCTGGTGGCCTACGGTCCGCTCGCCGACGAGACGGGCGGCCGGCAGTTCCGGGTGATGCTGCAGGGCAAGGCCAAGGATCTGTTCCTGGCCAAGGTCGAGGGCGTCACCACCCGGGAACAGGCGCAGGCGCTGGCGGGCGTCCGGCTGCATGTCGCGCGCGCGGCCCTGCCGGAGACGGAGGACGAGGACGAGTTCTACCACGCCGATCTGATCGGTCTGCGGGCGGAACTGGCCGACGGGACCCTCTACGGCACGGTCAAGGCGCTCTACGATTTCGGGGGCGGCGACGTCCTGGAGATCCGGGTCGGTACGGGTGCCCTGGAGATGCTTCCCTTCTCCAAGGCCTGCGTGCCGGTGGTGGATATCCGGGGCGGACGAATCGTCGTCGATCTTCCGGCCGTCGTCGAAGCCCGGGAGGGCGATGATTCGGACGACGCCTCGGGAGACGAAGGGGGCGAGGGCGTCGAAAGCGCGGGGGCGGGGCCGTGAATCACGGTGCCGAAGGCTCGCTGGTCTGGACCGTCAAGGTTCTGACGCTGTTCCGGGAGATGTTTCCGGGGCCGCTTGGCCAGAGTCTGGCCGGCAAGGCGTTGGAAAATGGAGTCTGGGCGCTGGAATCGGTGGACATTCGCTCGTTCGCGCGCGATAAACACCGCTCCGTCGACGACACCCCCTTCGGCGGAGGGGCCGGCATGGTCATGCGGCCGGACGTGCTGGACGCGGCTTTGACCGCGACGGCCGGACCTGTGGGGGCGCCGGAACGCGGCAAGGCGATCTATCTGTCGCCGCGCGGACGGGTGCTGAACCAGGAACTGGTCAAGGAGTTGGCGGCCACCCCGGTGGTCACGCTGCTCTGCGGCCGGTACGAGGGGGTGGACGAGCGGGTCCTGGACGCGCACGGCCTTGAGGAGATCAGCCTCGGGGATTTCGTGCTGTCCGGCGGCGAACCCGCCGCGCTGTGTCTGATCGACGCCGTGGTGCGCTTGCTCCCCGGTGTCATGGGCAACTTGGCGACGGCGGGGGAGGAGAGTTTCGAGCGGGGATTGCTGGAATATCCCCACTACACCCGGCCGGCGGTCTGGACCGACGGGCAGGGTGTGGAGCGTGCGGTGCCGGACGTCTTGCTGTCCGGGCATCATGGGAAGGTGGGTGCCTGGCGGCTTGCCGAGGCGGAGAGGATCACACGGGACCGTCGCCCGGACCTGTGGTCGCTCCACGAGGCGGGCCGCGAGGCCGAGGGTACGAGTGGTACGAACAAGGGTCGACGGCAGGTTCGCCGGCGTGATCCGAAACCGGTGTGACGGTCCGCCGCGAGGCGCGCCGAATGAAAGGGATAGTGCTATGAACCTGTTGCAGCAGCTCGAGCAGGAGCAGATCGAGAAGGCCCTCGGCGGCAAGACCATTCCTGCTTTCTCGTCGGGCGACACCGTCCGCGTGAACGTGAAGGTCGTCGAAGGCACGCGCGAGCGCGTGCAGGCCTATGAGGGCGTCGTGATCGCCCGCAAGAACGCCGGCGTGAACTCCTCCTTCACCGTCCGCAAGATCAGCTACGGCGAAGGCGTGGAGCGCGTGTTCCCGCTCTACTCGCCGCGCATCGACTCGATCGAGCTGGTCCGCAAGGGCGATGTCCGCCGCGCCAAGCTGTATTATCTGCGCGACCGTCGCGGCAAGTCGGCCCGCATCTCCGAGCGGACGACCGGCCACGGCATCGTCAAGAAGGCCGCCGCCGAGTAAGGCTGCGCTTCGGACGCTTCCGCAGGTTCATCTCTTCGGCGCCCGGTTCCGGCCGGGCGTCTTCCGTCCCGACAACCCGTTCTTTTTTGAGGAGTAGGCGCCATGAAGCGCACGTTCCAGCCCAGCAACATCGTGCGTAAGCATCGCCATGGCTTCCGCGCCCGCATGGCGACCGTCGGCGGCCGCAAGGTCATCGCCCGCCGCCGCGCCCGCGGCCGCAAGGTCCTCAGCGCCTGAGTCCAGAGCGTTGGGCCTGCGATGACGGCGCCGGACCGCGCGGTCGGGCGCCTGATGCGCCGGCCGGAGTTTCTGGCCGTGGCCGGGACACGGCGCAAGCATGTGGCGCCCGGCCTGATTCTCCAGGTGCGTCGGCACGACGACCGGCAGAAGCCCGCCGCGGGCGAGCCGGCCATTCGTCTCGGCCTGACGGCGACCCGCAAGATCGGCAACGCGGTGGTGCGCAATCGCGCCCGCCGCCGTTTGCGTGAGGCGGCCCGCCAGATCCTTCCGCTTTTCGCGCTGCCCGGACACGACTTCGTCCTGGTGGCGCGCGCCGCGACGCCGGAACGGCCGTGGCTTGAGCTGCTCGGCGACCTGACCGCCGCGTTGAAGCGCCTCGGCCTGTGGCGGGAGGCGCCGCCGCCCTCCGCCGCCGGCGGGGAGGGGTAGGGAGGGGGAAACGCATGCTCCGCCTCGCCGCCTTCCGTTTCGGCACCATGAGCCCGCTCGCCCATCTGCTCCGCGCGCTGGTCTATCTCTACCGCTGGACGCTGTCGCCCTTCCTCGGTTGGCATTGCCGCTTCCGGCCGACCTGTTCCTGCTACGCCATCGAAGCGCTTGAGAAGCACGGGGCCATCCGGGGCGGATGGTTGACCGCGCATCGGCTTGCGCGATGCCAGCCC
>FTCZ01005968.1_pt1 | contig 10806 bp, 11 predicted proteins | sample 1658871 | NCBI WGS metagenome assembly FTCZ01 (sample SAMEA3914864, study PRJEB12502) | metagenome | biome: forest; material: soil | place: USA | collected 2012-03-12 | depth 0.3 m
GGCCAGAGCCGTTCCATCGCAAGAGACAGGCGCGCCGAGCGCAGCTTTCGCCGCAGGATCGTCTTGTGATCGGGTCCGGCCCCGTCCATCGCCATGAGCGGCCTTTCGCTGGCGGCCCAGATCACCAGGCCGTGGATTGCCCCTACAAGGGCGATCCTTCGCAAATGTCAGGGCAGGATCAATGCCAAAAAACAGTTGGCCAGTTTGTGGCATCCCGCACCGCCGGCGAGGTTAGGCCACAAATTCAGGCAAACCAATCCGGAACGCGATCCTGTCCCATCAAATCGTCGTAACTTTGGCGAGGACGGCTGACGGCGAATTTATCGCCGCGCACGATCACCTCGGCCACCAGCGGGCGCTGGTTGTAGGTGGAGGACATGGTCGCGCCGTAAGCGCCGGCGGTCATGAAGGCGATGAGATCGCCGGGCTTCACCTCGGCAAGCTCGCGGTTGGTGGTGAAAGTATCGCCACTCTCGCAGATCGGCCCGACGACGTCGTAGGCGATCAGCGGCGCGTTGTCGGCTGCTTCCTTCACCGGCCAGATCTCGTGATAGGCCTCGTACATGGCGGGGCGCACGAGGTCGTTCATGGCGGCATCGACGACGAGAAACGTCTTCTTCGGGCGCGAATTGAGATAAAGCGCTTCGGTGACGAGGATGCCGGCATTGCCGACGATCAGCCGGCCGGGCTCGAAGCCGCGCTCGATTTCTAGATCGCCCAGAACCTCGTCGATCATCGCGGCATAGGCCTCGATCAGGCCGGGGCCGTGATCGAAATGCTTTGGAATCTTGTAGGGGATGCCGAGGCCGCCGCCGAAATCGAGCCGGTCAACCGGGTGACCCTCAGCGCGCAACCGCTCCAGCAGCAGCTTCATGCGGCGGAAAGCTGCTTCGAGATCGTTCAGCTCGGTGATCTGGCTGCCGATATGCACGGCAAGCCCCTGCATGGAGATGCCGACCATATTGGCGGCGCGAGCGTAAAGCCGCTCGGCCTCCTCGAAACTGACGCCGAATTTGTTGTCGGCCGAGCCCGTGGTGATCTTGGCGTGGCCGCCAGCGCCGACATCCGGATTGACGCGAATCACTGCCGCCTGCCGCTTGCCCTGCCGGCTCGCGATTGCGTTCAGTAGTTCGAGTTCGCCCTCGTTCTCGATATTGACCTGATAGATGTCCTGCGAAACCGCGAATTCGAGTTCGCGCGCCATCTTGCCGACGCCGGAGAAGACGATGCGGCTAGCCGGAATGCCGGCGAGAAGCGCCTTGCGGATTTCGCCCTCTGAAACCGTGTCCGCGCCTGCGCCGCAGGCGGCAAGCGTCTTGAGCACGCCGATATTGGCGTTGGCCTTGACCGCATAAAAGACGTGGCTGCTCTTGCTTGCGACGGCCCGGGCGAAAAGCTCGTAATGCCGCTCGATGGTCGCGGAGGAATAGATATAGACCGGCGAGCCGACCGCCTTGACGATATCCTCGACGGCGACATCCTCGGCGAAGAGGCGACCGTCGCGGTAATTGAAATGATGCATCGGCGTCAGATCACTTCAGCAGGCCGTCGAGGATGAACGGCTTGTCCGGGCGCTGGATTGGCGGAGGCTTGCGACCGCTACCCTTCAGCACTCCGCCGGAATCGCTGTTCGAAGCCGTCGTCTTGGTGGGAGTCGGGTCCGGCGCCTTGACGAGATCGGAGCCGGTCGGGAAGGCCATCGGCGTCTCGCCATCCGGCGTCACGCCCTGATTGACCACCGACTGCGCATCGGCGTTGCGGGCATCCGACTCGTTGTTGATCTGGTCGATTTTTTCCTTGGCCGCCTTTTCCTCAGGCGAATCCGCCGGGCCACCGTTCGGCCCGAGGCCGCGCTTGGCATTGGCATTGGCGCGCTGCTTGGCAAGCGCCTGGCCTTGCGGCGTATCCGGGGGCGGTTCCAATGGGCCGCGCCGGCCACAGGCGGCAAGCGTCACGGCGAGCAGGGCCACCATCATGAACGGCAGAAGCGTCTTGGTCTTCAAACGGAAAGGCTCCACGAGATTTCGGCCAGCATAAAGCATGATCCGCGAAAATTGGTTACCGGTTTTCGTGCAGCGGCGAAGCGATTCTTCGCCGCTGTTGTCGAAACTGCTCGTTCATGCCTCTCGGCCTCATCCTGAGGAGCAGGCGCAGCCTGCGTCTCGAAGGATTGTCCAGTGGGCACTGGAAGCGCCCTCGTGCTTCGAGACGGCCTAAAGGCCTCCTCAGCATGAGGGCTGATGGTCACGCCTTTTCCTTCGTCAGCTTCGCCTGCCAGCGTTTCGCCTGCCGGCGCACATTGGCAGGCGCGGTGCCGCCGTAGCTGAGGCGGCTCTTCACCGATTTCTCGACGCCGAGCACACCGAAAACCTCGTCCGTGATGCGTGGCTCGGCGCTCTGCATCTCGGTAAGCGTGAGCTTTTCAAGGCCGATACGCTTCGCCGTCGCGAGGCCGACGATGCGGCCGGTGACGTGATGCGCATCGCGGAATGGCATTTTCAAGGTGCGCACTAGCCAATCCGCAAGATCGGTCGCCGTCGCATAGCCGGAGCCTGCAGCGGCTTTCATCTTCTTCGGATCGACGGTGAGATCGCGGATCATGCCTGCGGTCGCGGCCATGCAGAGCGAGAGATTCTGCAAGGCGTCGAAAACCGGCTCCTTGTCCTCCTGCATGTCCTTGCCATAGCTCAGCGGCAAGCCCTTCATCACCATCAGCAGGGCGTTGAGCGCGCCGACGATGCGGCCGGCCTTGCCGCGCACCAGTTCGGCGGCGTCCGGATTGCGCTTCTGCGGCATGATCGACGAGCCGGTCGAGAAGGCGTCGGACAGGCGGATAAAGCCGAATTGCGGCGTGCACCAGAGCACGATCTCCTCCGCCAGGCGCGAGAGGTGGATCGCGATGATGGAGGCGGCTGCAAGCGCTTCCAGCGCGAAATCACGATCCGAAACGCCGTCGAGCGAGTTGGCGCAGGCGCGGTCGAAGCCGAGCGCCTTGGCGGTCATGTCGCGGTCGATCGGGAAGGAGGTGCCGCAAAGCGCAGCGGATCCGAGCGGTGATTCGTTCATGCGCTTGCGCGCGTCTTGCAGGCGGCCGCGATCACGGCCGAGCATCTCGACATAGGCCATCAGATGATGGCCGAAGGTGGTCGGCTGCGCCGATTGCAGATGGGTGAAGCCCGGCATGACGGTGCCGGCATGCTCGACTGCCTTTTCCACCAGCGCCTTCTGCAGGTCGCGCGCCTGTGCGTCGAGTTCATCGACGGTGTCGCGCACCCAGAGCCGGAAATCGAGCGCCACCTGATCGTTGCGCGAACGGGCGGTGTGCAGCCGGCCGGCGGCCTCGCCGACGATTTCACGCAGCCGCGACTCGACGTTCATATGAATGTCTTCGAGCGAACGCGAGAACGTGAAGGTTCCGGCCTCGATTTCGCCGGCAACCTGATCTAGACCCTTGGCAATGGCGTCGGCATCCGCCTTCGAGACGATCCCCTGCGCGGCCAGCATCGCGACATGGGCTTTCGAGCCGCGGATATCCTGGCGCCAGAGCTTCTGATCGAAGCCGATCGAGGCGTTGATTTCTTCCATGATCTCGGCGGGTCCCGTCTCGTACAGGCCGCCCCACATCTTGTTGCTCATGACTTCCTCGACCGAAAACACCGCACCATCGCGTCCCAAAGGCCCGCTTATCGGCCTTCTCGCCTTTATAGGCTGCGCCGCAGCGCTATACGGGATGCACAAGGGGTCCGGCAATGCCTTCGGCGGCTCCTGTCAGATGGCCGCCAGCACGACAGCGGCGATGGAGCCGCTCGCCAAGGGCGAGGTCGCTGCCGTCACCGTGCCCAAACAGCCTGAATTGCTGCGCGATCTTTCCTTCATCGATCCGCAGGGCAAGCCGACGACGCTCGCCGCGCAACGCGGCAAGGTCGTGCTGTTGAACCTCTGGGCGACCTGGTGTGTGCCTTGCCGCGCGGAAATGCCGGCGCTGGATGCGGTTCAGGCGAAACTCGGCGGTGACAATTTCTCTGTGGTGGCAGTGAATATCGACACCAATAATCCGGATAAGCCGAAGAAATGGCTTGCCGACAACAAGGTGACGAACCTCGCCTATTACAGCGACCCTTCGGGCAAGATTTTCCAGGACCTGAAATCGGTCGGCAAAGCCTTCGGCATGCCGACGACGCTGATCGTCGACAAGCAGGGCTGCGAGCTTGGTTATCTCGCCGGGCCAGCAAGCTGGGCGAGCGATGAGGCGATTGCGCTGCTCAAGGCGGCTATCGGGAAGAGTTGAGCGGCGCTGCCTTTGGTCGCCATCCGCGGACTTGATCCGCCGATCTCGATTGGGAAGAATGACGCATTTTTCATCCGTCACTCCCGCGAAGGCGGGAATCCAGAACCATCAACGCCTCAAGCCGAAGTCTCGCGACGCAATTCTCCAATGTCCTGGAATGTGGACGTCCGCCTTCGCGGGGATGGCGTCAATTTTCCCGATGCGTTCGTCAAATCGGGATCGGCGGATCAAGTCCGCCGATGACGCCGGGGCGTGAGCGGTGAGCTAGCTCAGCCAGCCTTCTGCAGCGTGACGCCCTTTTCCTCGAAGAGCTCCTGCAACTCGCCGGCCTGGAACATCTCGCGGGTGATATCGCAGCCGCCGACGAATTCGCCCTTGACATAGAGCTGGGGAATGGTCGGCCAGTTGGAATAATCCTTGATGCCCTGGCGGATCTCGGCGTTTTCCAGCACGTTGACGCCCTTATAGGGCGCGCCGATATAGTCGAGGATCTGCACGACCTGGCTGGAAAAGCCGCACATCGGGAATTGCGGCGTGCCCTTCATGAAGAGCACGACGTCGTTGGATTTCACTTCCGCGTCGATCAAATCGTGAGCGTTGCTCATAATCTCAAAACCTTTCCGCGCGGGGTCAAGGTCCGCGCTTCAGCACATATTATTTGGGCGCGCCTGTCGTCAGTGCAAGAGCATGAAGCACGCCGCCCATGTTACCTTTCAGCGCAGTATAGACCATCTGATGCTGTTGAACACGTGATTTGCCGGCAAAGGCAGGTGAAATCACGGTCGCGGCGTAATGGTCGCCGTCGCCGGCAAGGTCCTTGATCTCGACAGTGGCGTCGGGAATCGCTTCCCGGATCAGCTTCTCGATATCGGCGGCGGCCATGGGCATGGGAGGTGTTCCTTACTTGCTCGCCATGGCGGCTTCGATCCGCAGGGCAATCTCGGCGGGTTTTTCGGATGAGGGAATTACCGAGCCGTTTTCGAGCACGACCGTGCAGCCCCCGCCAGCCGTTGTCTGCAGCGCGACAATGGCGTTCGGGCGGATGAAATTGGTCCCGCCGAGACTTTTGATTTCAAGCAAATACATAGCGGTGATCCAAGCGCCCTTGCGTCATGACATGAAGGCAGGGAGCCAGTCTTCATGAGCCGCATTCAGGTCTGCAATAGAGATCGGCGCTTCTCCGGGCAGCGTCAAGAGCTTGCCGCCGGTAACCCCAATCATCTCGGCCGGCACGCCGGCGGCTTTCGCATCGGCCAGGAGGGCATCGACTGCCTCGGCCCTGATGGTGACGAGATAGCGCGCCTGATCCTCGCCATAGAGGAAGGCGGTCATAGGCAGGCTGGTCTTCGCGCCGGCCGCGTTGATGCCGATGCCGCCGGCAATCGCCATTTCTGCAAGCGCGACGGCCAATCCGCCGTCGGAAAGGTCGTGACACGCGGTGACGCGCTGGTTGAGGATCAGGCTGCGGACGAAGTCGCCGTTGCGCTTTTCGGCTGCCAGATCCACCGGCGGCGGAGCGCCTTCCTCGCGGTTGAGGATCGTCGCGAGATAGCTCGAAGCGCCAAGCCAGCCTGTCGTGTCGCCGATCAGGATAACGGCCTCGCCATCCGCCTTGGTCGCGACGGTGACGCTCTTGGTGACATCGTCGAACAGGCCGACGCCGCCAATGGTCGGGGTCGGCAGGATCCCTTGGCCATTGGTCTCGTTATAGAGCGAAACGTTGCCCGACACGACGGGGAAGTCGAGCGCGCGAGAAGCCTCGCCGATGCCGCGCACGGCGAGCGCGAACTGCCCCATGATCTCGGGTCGCTCGGGGTTGCCGAAATTCAGGTTGTCTGTGAGCGCGATCGGCAGGGCGCCGGTAGCGGTGAGGTTGCGCCAGGCTTCGGCGACGGCCTGCTTGCCGCCTTCGAACGGATCAGCCTCGACATAGCGGGGCGTGACATCGCTGGTCATGGCGAGGCCCTTCGGGCCGTCCTCGACGCGCACGACGCCGGCATCGCCGCCAGGGCGCTGCACGGAATTGCCCTGGATGATGGTGTCGTATTGCTCGTAGACCCAGCGCTTGGAGCAAAGGTCTGGAGAAGCCAGCAACTTGATCAGCGCATCGCGGTTACTCAGCGGCGAGTTGATGCTGTCCGGCGCGATCACGGGGCGCTTGGCCGGTGTCGTCCATGGCCGGTCATATTCCGGAGCCTGGTCGCCAAGCTCCTTGATCGGCATGTCGGCCTTGATCTCGCCCTTGTGCTTCACGACGAAGCGCAGCGTGTCGGTGGTATGGCCGACAATGGCGAAATCCAGCCCCCATTTGGTGAAGATAGCGCGGGCTTCGGCCTCCTTCTCGGGCTTCAGCACCATGAGCATGCGCTCTTGGCTTTCCGAGAGCATCATCTCATAGGCGGTCATGTTCTCTTCGCGGCAAGGCACCTGGTCGAGATCGAGCTCGATGCCGAGATCGCCCTTGGCGCCCATCTCGACGGCTGAGCAGGTGAGGCCGGCAGCGCCCATGTCCTGGATCGCGACGACGCAGCCCTTAGCCATGATCTCCAGCGAGGCTTCGAGCAGGAGCTTTTCGGCGAAGGGGTCGCCGACCTGCACGGTCGGGCGTTTTTCCTCGATGGTCTCGTCGAATTCGGCGGACGCCATGGTCGCGCCGCCGACGCCATCGCGGCCAGTCTTCGAGCCGAGATAGACGATGGGCAGGCCGACACCTGAGGCCTGCGAGGTGAAGATCAGCTCGCGCTTTGCGATGCCGACCGCCATCGCGTTGACGAGGCAATTGCCGTTGTAGCGCGCATGGAAGCGCACCGAGCCGCCAAGCGTCGGTACGCCGAAGGAGTTGCCGTAACCGCCGACGCCAGCGACGACGCCGGAGACGAGGTGCTTGGTCTTGGGATGATTGGGTTCGCCGAAGCTTAGCGCGTTGAGGCTCGCGATCGGACGCGCACCCATGGTGAAGACATCGCGCAAGATGCCCCCGACGCCGGTCGCGGCACCCTGATAGGGCTCGATATAGGAGGGGTGGTTGTGGCTCTCCATCTTGAAGACCACCACCATGCCATCGCCGATATCGACAACGCCGGCATTCTCGCCCGGGCCATAGACAACGCGCGGTCCCTTGGTCGGCAGTGTCTTCAGGTGGACCTTGGATGATTTGTACGAGCAGTGCTCATTCCACATCGCCGAGACGATGCCGAGTTCAGTGAAGGTATGGTCGCGGCCGACAAGCTGGACAAAGCGCTCGTATTCGTCGGGTTTCAGGCCATGGGCCTTGACGAGGTCGGCGGTGATTTTCGGCTCGTTCTGCATCGATTGGACTACCCGGCGCGGAATCTGTTGTCTCGGATCGCTATAAGGATGCGTAGCGAAAATCGCTACGGTCTTTTGCGCGTGGCTGCCAGTCTCATCTCGCGATCCATTCTGGAGCGCTTCAGGACGCTTATGGTTTACGCAGCGGCAGGCGGCCTGGCGCGTTTACCAGTTCGACTGACTGAACCGAGCAAAATCAATGCCTTAAAAATGGCCTAACGATTTTCGCGGCCTTCGCACGGCTTTTGCGCCTCCAACGGCATGGAGGCCAAGCCATGCTCATTTTGAAACAGTCCCTTTTTAGTCGTTTCCGCCGCGATCGGCGCGGCAATATTTCCGTGATGTTCTCGCTGGCGCTGCTGCCGATGATCGGTTTCATCGGCGCGGCGGTTGATTATTCCCGCGCGGCGATGGTGCGCTCACGCCTGCAAGGGGCGATCGACGCCACGGCGCTGAAGCTCACGCGCGATGGCAGCACGCTTTCAAATGCCGACATCACGACAATGGCAAACCGCTTCTTCCTGGCTGTGCTTGACACCACCGACCTCGTCAGCGCGCCGACGCTGACCGTCAGCCGGTCGAGCACCGGCGTGCAGCTCTCGGCGGCCGCGTCGATAAATACATCCTTCATGAAGGCCGTTGGTTTCGACACGCTCGATGTCGGCATCGGTGCGACCAGCGTATTCGACAATTCGAAGATCGAACTGGCGCTCGTCCTCGACAATACGGGATCGATGGCTCAGTCCGGCAAGATGACGGCGCTCAAGGACGCGCTGACCAACAGCAAGACCGGCGTGCTGACGCAGATCAAGGCGATGGACCCGACCGGCACCCGCGTGAAAGTCGCGATCGTGCCCTTCGATACGCAGGTGAATGTCGGCTCCGGCTATCAGACCAAGGTCAATGGCAAATACACTTATCCGAACTGGCTCGGCTTCAGCGACCTTCCTGGTTTTGCTCCGAAGACCGATCCAAAGGGTATGGCCGTCGCGGACGTGAACTCTTCCTGGGCAGGCTGCATTTCCGATCGCGCCGAACCCTACAATACCGATCTCTATCCACCTGCAATCAGCATCCAGAATACGCGCTATCCGGCTTGGCAGTGCGATACGATCGATTCCTACACGAAGAAGCCGGTGCTCGGAAAAATCCAGCCGCTGACCAATGACCAGACCGCGTTGACCAATGCCGTCAACGCGATGACGCCCTCCGGCAATACCAATGTAGCGATCGGTTTCCACTGGGGTTTGCGGATGTTGGAGAATGGCACAACGCCGCTTGGTCTTGGCGTCACTTTCGGCACGCCGGATGTGAAGAAGTACATCGTTCTGTTGACTGACGGCGACAATACGCAGGATCGTTACACGACCTCGCAGAACCAGATCGACAGCCGTACGCAATCCGTTTGCAACACGATCAAGGCAACAGGCAATGTGACCGTGTTCACGGTTCGGGTGATTGAGGGCAACGCCGCGCTGCTGCAAGCCTGCGCCAGCACGCCGACGGCTTCGATCCCGCAGACCTATTTCGAGGTGAAGAGTTCGAGCGGCATCAGCGATGCGCTGAATACGATCCTGAAGCAGATCACGGGTATCCGGCTGACGAGCTGAAGCTTCTCGTCCCGCACTTGATGCGGGACCCATAGCCTCGACAAATCCGGAAAACACTATGATTATGGGCCCCGCATCAAGTGCGGGGCACGCGCTGTTAGGCCGCCGCCATCGCTCCGGCAAGGCTCTTGAACATGCCAAAGCCATCCGTGCCGCCGGTCAGAGGCTCGATCAGGTTTTCAGGATGCGGCATCAGGCCGAGCACGCGGCGGTTCTCGGAATAGATGCCGGCAATCGCATTGGTCGAGCCGTTCGGATTGGCGGCAAAAGCGCCCGAAGCGTCGCAGTAGCGGAAGGCGACGCGGCCGTCGCCTTCAATGCGCTTCAGGGTTTCATCATCGCCGATCCAGTTGCCCTCGCCATGGGCGACGCAGACCTCGATCACGTCGCCGGTCTTGTAGGCGGTCGTGTAGGGCGTGTCGTTGCGCTCCACTTTCAGGTGCTGCAGGCGACAAATGAATTTGATCTGCGCATTGCGCATCAGCACGCCGGGCAACAGACCCGCTTCGCAAGCGATCTGGAAGCCATTGCAGATGCCGAGCACCATGCCGCCGCGCTCCGCGTGCTTGCGGGTGGCGTCCATGATGTTGGCGCGTGAGGCGATCGCGCCGCAGCGCAGGTAATCGCCATAGGAGAAACCGCCCGGTAGCACGACGAGATCGGTGCCGGCCGGCAGGTCATGATCGGCATGCCAGCCCATCGTCACCTTGGCGCCGGCCTTGCGGAGCGCGCGGGCGACATCGTGCTCACGGTTGGAACCGGGGAAAGTGATGACGGTGGCGTGCATATTTACGCTCCGATCTCGATGTGGAAATTCTCGACCACGGTATTCGCCAGCAGCTTCTCGGCCGCCTGCTTCAGCGCTGCCTCGGCGGAAGCCTTGTCGAGGCCATCGGCCAGCACGATGTCGAACACCTTGCCCTGGCGCACGCTGGCGACGCCCGACACGCCGAGCGAGCCGAGCGCGCCTTCGATAGCCTTGCCCTGCGGATCGAGGACGCCGTTCTTCAAGGTGACGGTGACGCGGGCTTTCATCGAAAAGGCCTTCCTGAAACGGGAAACGGGGGCTGTAAGGCCCCCGCTTAATCGGATTTCAAATCGCAGGCAACGCTACTGAACGAGCTTGGGGCCAGTATGCGTCACATTCTCGCTCTCGGTGAGGATGCCGAGGCGGCGGGCGACTTCGGAATAGGCTTCGATCAGGCCGCCCATGTCACGGCGGAAGCGATCCTTGTCCATCTTGTCGTTCGACTTGATGTCCCAGAGGCGTGCCGAATCAGGGCTGATCTCGTCGGCGACGACGATACGCATCATCTCGCCCTCGAAGAGACGGCCGGTCTCGATCTTGAAATCGACCAGGCGGATGCCGACGCCGAGGAAGAGGCCGGTGAGGAAATCGTTGACGCGGATGGCGAGCGCCATGATGTCGTCGATCTCCAGCGGCGTCGCCCAGCCGAAAGCGGTGATGTGCTCCTCCGACACCATCGGGTCGTTGAGCTGATCGTTCTTGTAATAAAACTCGATGATCGACCGCGGCAATTGCGTGCCTTCCTCAAGGCCGAGGCGGGTCGACAGCGATCCGGCCGCTACATTGCGCAC
>FTCZ01000524.1_pt1 | contig 10801 bp, 8 predicted proteins | sample 1658871 | NCBI WGS metagenome assembly FTCZ01 (sample SAMEA3914864, study PRJEB12502) | metagenome | biome: forest; material: soil | place: USA | collected 2012-03-12 | depth 0.3 m
CGCGCCGACGATCGCGCCCATAGTGTCCTCGCCGGCCTTCTCCTGGCCGAAGGCGAAGACTTCCTTGGAAACCGCCTGGATCTGCCCCATGCCGAGGCCAGCGCCCATGAGCTGGGTGCCAAGACCCATCACGCCGCCGCCCGGCATCATGCCCATCACGGAGCCCATCAGGCCGCCCTTGCCGCCGGCTTCGGTCGCCGCCAGTTCCGCCGAACCGGGGATCGCTTCCATCAGCTTATTCACGTCCTCCTCCGGGCCGTCCTTCTTAAGGAAGGCGAGCATCATCGCGACGGATTTGGTGGCGAGCGCCTGGTCGATGCCGACATTCGCGACGATGCGGCCGATGAGTTCGTCGATCATTTTTCTCTCCCGAATTGCGGTAGTTCCGATGTGAACGGCTCTAGCGCGGCACGGTGACGATTGCACGAAAAATGAGGGGAGCGTGCCCCGCACTTGATGCGGGGTCCATAAACGCGACACTTCCGGAGTATATGGGTCCCGGGTCAAGCCCGGGACACGAGCGTGTAACCTCTCCCATTGGAATCTCCTCCACCCCCGGTCTATAACCGCTGACAACACACCGCCGCATCGGGAGCAGCACGGCATGGCAGAGGCAGAAGGCACCATCCTGGTCGGCAAGAGCACCGGGGCGGACGGCAAGAGCGAAGTCCTGACCCTGAAGCTCGCCAACCGGCACGGCCTCGTCACCGGCGCGACCGGCACCGGCAAGACGGTGACGCTGCAGACCATCGCGGAAGGCCTCTCGGATGCCGGCGTCTCGGTCTTCGCGGCTGATATCAAGGGCGATCTTTCCGGCATCGCTGCGATGGGCGAGGGCAAGGATGTCTTCGTCAAGCGCTCGAAGGAAATCGGCGTCGAATACCGCGCCGACAAATTCCCGGTCGTGTTCTGGGATCTGTTCGGCGAACAGGGCCACCCGATCCGCACCACCATCGCCGAGATGGGGCCGCTGCTGCTCGCCCGCCTCCTGGAACTGAACGATGTGCAGGAAGGCGTGCTCAACATCCTGTTCAAATATGCCGACGAGCATGGGCTGCTGCTGCTGGACCTGAAGGACCTGCGCGCCATGCTGGCCGAGTTCGGCACCAACAAGGAGCTGCAGCAGACGCTCACCGCCACCTACGGCAACGTCTCTACCGCGACGGTCGGCACCATCCAGCGCCAACTCCTCGTGCTGGAAAACCAGGGCGCCGAAAAATTCTTCGGCGAGCCGGCGCTCGACATCAACGACTTCCTGCGCACCGATCGCGACGGGCGCGGCATCGTCAATATCCTCGCCGCCGACAAGCTGATGATGTCGCCGCAGCTCTACGCGACCTTCCTGCTCTGGATGCTGTCCGAGCTGTTCGAGAAGCTGCCCGAGGTCGGCGATCTCGATCAGCCGAAACTCTGCTTCTTCTTCGACGAGGCGCATCTGCTTTTCCACGACGCGCCGCCCTCGCTGCTGAAGGCGGTGGAGCAGGTCGTACGCCTGATCCGCTCCAAGGGCGTCGGCGTCTATTTCGTCACGCAGAACCCGCTCGATGTGCCCGATACCGTGCTGGCGCAGCTCGGCAACCGCGTGCAGCATGCGCTACGCGCCTTCACCCCGCGCGACCAGAAGGCGGTGAAGGCGGCCGCCGAAACCTTCCGCCAGAACCCGGCCTTCAACACTGGCGAAGCCATTACCCAGCTCGCCGTTGGTGAGGCGCTGATCTCGATGCTCGAGGCCAAGGGCACGCCGGAGATGGTGTCGCGCAGCCTGATCAAGCCGCCCTCCGCCCGCGTCGGGCCGGTGACGGCGGACGAACGCGCGGCGATCATCAACGCCAGCACGCTGCGCAACAAATACACTGACACGATCGATCGCGAGAGCGCCTTCGAGATGTTGCAGAAGAAGGTGACAGACGCGCAGAAGCCGACCGAAGGCGGCGTCATGGGCACCATCGGCGGCGTGCTCGGCGGTATATTCGGTTCCGGCCAGCCCGGCCCACGCGGTGGACGCCCGCAACCGACCATGGCGGAGAAGGTGCTGACTTCGGCCATGCGCTCGGCGGCGTCTTCCGCCGGCCGGCAGATCGGTCAGGCCATCCTGCGCAACGTGCTCGGCGGGTTGTTGAAGCGATAAGTTTTTTAAACTTGTCATTCCCGCGCGGGCGGGAATCCATAGGCGCCAAAGAGGCAGGACCAGCCTCAACGGGCGACTGCCGTTTCGCCGACGTTCCGGGGTGGGAAACGTCTGCGATATCGAAAGACCATGATGCGACTGGACATCAAACGGATCGAGGCCGCCGTCGAAAACATCGACCCGGTCTTCCTGAACTCCCCGCAATATATCTGCGAGGGGCTCAGCCGCGCGTTTGGCTGCCGGATCGTTCTGAAGGTCGAGACGATGAACCCGGTCCGCTGTTTCAAGGGGGTGGAACCGAGACCGCCTTGTCCCGCCTTGGTGGCTTGGAAGGCGGACTGCAGGTCGTCTGCGCGAGCGCGGGCAACCTCGGCCAGGCGCTCGCCTATAGCGGCCGGCTCAGGAATTGCGCTGTCACTGTTACGGCTTCATCGAAAGCCAACCCATCGAAAATCGAACGGATGAAAGCGCTCGGCGCCGAAGTCATCCTCGTGGATGGCGAGATCGAAGAGGCTCTGGCCGCGGCTTCCGAAATCTCGGCGCGGACGGGCGCAGCCTTGATCGAGGACAGCAAGAATCTCGGGACTTGCGAAGGCGCGGCAACCATCGGGCTGGAACTGGCGGCGTCCTTCCCCTCGCTCGATGCGGTGCTGATCTCGCTTGGCGCTGGTGCGATGGCGACCGGCGTCGGCCATGCGATGAGATGCCGTCTGCCTGCAGTCGAGGTGCTGACGGTCCAGCCCAAGCAAGCGCCCGCCATGACGAAATCCTTCCGGGCCGGTCACGTCGTTGATGCGGGCCGGCCCGACACGATCGCCGATGGCGTCGCCGGGCGTTACGTCATTCCGGAGGTTCTCGACGACCTGAAACAAGTGGCGACTGACGCCTTCCTCGTCAGCGAGGAGAGCATCAAGGAAGCCATGCGCCTGCTATACCGTCACTCCGGATTGATCGTGGAGCCGGCGGCCGCGCTCGGTGTCGCGGCGATCCTTGAAAACCCGGATCGGTTCCGGGGCAAGACCGTGGCGACCATCCTCTGCGGCGGGAATATTGGCATCGCGGATTTCGAAAGGTGGGTCATCCATTGATGCCGATGGCCGGCTCTAACAGCGCAAATTCAGCCGGTGAAATGGCTTCACCGGAAGCTCATTCAAGTTAAAGTTGATTCATAACGTAAAGGAAGCTCCATGTCCGCGATCGATAACGTTCTCAAGAACATAGACGATAACCTTGAATCATCCTTGGAGCGGCTTTTCGCGCTGGTCCGCATGCAATCCGTCTCGACCGACAGCGCCTTTGCCAAGTATTGCGCCGAGACCGCCGAGCATATGAAGGGCGACCTCGACAGCCTCGGTTTCGAGACCAAGGTGCACAAGACGCAGGGGCACCCGATCGTCGTCGGCCACGCGCCGAAGCCCGGCGCGCTGCATGTCATGTTCTACGGCCATTATGATGTGCAGCCGGTCGATCCGCTGAACCTGTGGGATAACCCGCCGTTCGAGCCGCACCTCGTGGAGATCGAGCCCGGCCGTAAGGTCATCACCGGTCGCGGCGCCTGCGACGACAAGGGCCAGGTGATGACCTTCCTCGAAGCGCTGCGTGCCTGGAAGGCCGAGACGGGCTCGTTCCCGGTCGCGATCACCGTCGTGCTCGAAGGCGAAGAGGAATGCGGTTCGAACAGCCTGAAGGCTTTCGTCCGCGAACATGGCGACCTGATGAAGGCCGACCTCGCGCTCGTCTGCGATACCGGCATGTGGGACCGCGAGACGCCGCTGATCACCGCTTCGCTGCGCGGCATGCAGTTCCAGCAGGTCACCGTGCGCTGTGCCGACCGCGACCTGCATTCGGGCCTGTTCGGCGGCGCGGCGCGCAATCCGCTTCATGTGCTCTCGAAGATCGTCGGCGAGTTCCATGACGAGAACGGCCGCATCACGATCCCGCATTTCTATGATGGCGTTCATGAGCCGACCAACGCCCAGAAGGCGCAATGGGCGGATCTCGGCCTAACGGAGGATCAGTTCCTCGGTCAGGTCGGCCTCAAGCATTCGATGGGCGAGAAGGGCCGCCTGCTGATCGAGCAGATCCAGTCCCGCCCGACCTGCGAGGTCAACGGCATGTGGGGCGGTTACATCGGCGAGGGCAGCAAGACCGTCATCGCGAGCGAGGCGCATGCCAAGATCACGTTCCGGCTGGTCGGCGACCAGGAACCGACGGAAATCCGCAAGAACTTCCAGGAATTCGTTCGTGCCCGCATCCCCGATGACTGCACGGTCGAATTCATCGATAGCCCTGGTTCCAAGGCGATCTCCGTCCCCGTCGACAGCCCGGCCTTGCTCAAGGCGAGCGCCGCGCTTGAGACGGAATGGAGCAAGAAGCCAGTCATCATCGGCTCCGGCGGCTCGATCCCGATCGTCCTCGATTTCAAGACCGTTCTCGGCATGGACAGCCTGCTGATCGGCTTCGGCCTCGACGATGACCGCGTGCATTCGCCGAACGAGAAGTACGACCTGTCGAGCTTCCACAAGGGCACGCGGAGCTGGGCGCGGATTCTGGAAGCGCTGGCGAAGTAAGGCAGCGAACCGCCAACCTCGTGTCCCGGACTTGATCCGGGACCCAGGGGAGCGAGTTGTCCAGGACAAGGCACGGCCAGCGGCGAATGTAGATAGCAGACGTCGGCGTTTATGGGTCCCGGGTCAAGCCCGGGACGCGAGCGTGGCACCCTCCGTCGCGCTACTCCCCCAGCATCCCCTCCAACGCCAGCGCCGCCTTCGTCCTGTACCGCTCCTTGTGCCTGAGCACCGCGAAGGCGCGCGGCGGCAACTGGAAAGGCAGCTTCACCAGCCGCCCGGTTTCGAGATGCGGCCGCGTCACCAGTTCCGACAGCGCGCCGGCCACCGGCCAGGACTGCACGGCCGAAAGCAGCCCTTCGTTCGAGGGCAATTCTAGCGCGATCGGCAGCCGCGCCGGATCGACGCCATGCAGGCGCAGTGCATTCTCGAAGGCCGAGCGCGTGCCGGAGCCCTTTTCGCGCATCACCCAGGGCCGCGTCAGCAGCGCCTTCGCCGGCAATTCCTCCATCGCCGCCCAGGGGTGGTACGGTCGCACCACGACGATCAACTGATCTTCGCCGACTTTGCGCACGGCAACGCGCGGCTCGTTGATCTCGCCCTCGATGAAGCCGAGATCGGCCAGCCCCTCCAGCACCGCTTCCGTCACCGTTTCGGTGTTACCGACCGTCAGCCGGATATCGATCGTCGGGTGCTGCTCGTGGAACCGCACTAGGATCGGCGGCAGCCAGTAGCTGGCGATCGTCTGGCTGGCATGGATGGCGATCGCGCCGCGCTTCAGGCCGCCAAGTTCGGAGAAGACCAGCTCGGCCGCTTGCGTCCGCGCCAGGATCGCCTGCGCTTCCGACAGGAAAACGCGGCCTGCTTCCGTCAGTTCGATGCCGCGCCCGACACGGTGAAACAGCCGGACGTCATGCCGCGCTTCGAGCGCCCGGATCGCCGAACTGACTGCCGAAGGCGTTAGGCTCAGCGCGCTCGCAGCCCGCGTCAGGTGCTCACGCTCGGCAACCGCCACGAAGATGCGAAGCTGCTCCAACGTCATTCGTTCGATCCAGTCGAATATTTAGTCAGATATATAGCAATGGACCGAACGGTTAGGAATGGGCATTTTCGAATCTGCAACCTCATCCTGAGCCTGTCGAAGGATGCAGTCTGGCGCTAGTCAGCGCTGGCTGAAACATCCTTCGACAGGCTCAGGATGAGGTGGAAGAGGCTGATTGGATTGGTCCGATGGACACCGCCCGCGTCATGACTGTCCCCATCGCCGACAAGATCAAGCAAATCCTCCCCGGCCTGCTGCTCTGCCTCGCCGTCACCGTCGCCGCCGAGTTCCTCGCCCATATCGAAGCGCAGGTTTTCGGGCGCGATTGGTTGGAAGCGCTCGTCATCGCCATCGTGCTTGGCGTTCAGGTGCGCAGCCTCTGGGACCCGCCGAAGAGCTTTGCCAAGGGCATTAATTTCTCGGCCAAAATGCTGCTGGAAATCGCCATCGTGCTGCTCGGCGCGTCGCTGAGCGCCAGCGTGGTTGTCGCCGCCGGCTGGGGTTTGCTGGTTGGCATTGCCGGCACTGTGGCGGTCGCCATCCTCGCCAGCTACGCCATCGGCCGCCTGTTCGGTCTCTCGCCAAAACTCGCGACGCTGGTCGCCTGCGGCAATTCCATCTGCGGCAACTCAGCCATTGCCGCCGCGGCGCCGATCATCGGCGCGGATGGTAACGATGTCGCGGCTTCCATCTCCTTCACAGCCGTGCTCGGTGTCATCGTAGTGCTCAGCCTGCCGCTGCTCGGGCCGCTGGTCGGCTTTTCCGGCCTGCAATACGGTGTCTTCGCCGGCATGACCGTCTATGCCGTGCCGCAGGTGCTGGCGGCCACAGCGCCCGTCGGCGCGGTCAGCGTGCAGATCGGAACGCTGGTCAAGCTGGTGCGCGTGCTGATGCTTGGCCCGGTGCTGTTCGGCCTCGGCCTCGTCTATGGCCGCGCGTCCGGCGGCAAGGTCACTTTCAAGCAGCTCGTGCCCTGGTTCATCATCGGCTTCCTTGGCATGGCGCTGCTGCGCTCGCTCGGTGTTTTCCCGGATGTGCTCGTCAAGCAAATGGCCTGGCTCGCCGGCCTCCTCACCATCGTCTCGATGGCGGCGCTCGGCCTCAATGTTGATATCCGTACGGTGGCGAAGGCCGGCGGCGCGGTGACCGTGACGGTCATCCTCTCGCTGCTTTTGCTCGGCGTGATCAGTTTCGCGATGATCCGCGTGCTGGGGATAGCGTAAGACACTGCTTTTAACGTCGTCATTGCGAGGAGCGAAGCGACGCGGCAATCCAGGAGTCGTTTGCGCTTGCGACTCCTGGGTTGCTTCGGCTGCGCCTCGCAATGACGATAAGGATTAGACGAACAACTCCCCCAGTCCTCCAATCACCCGCGTCGGCGGCATATCCGCATACTCATCCGGCATGCCCATCCTGTTGCACCACACCGCCTGCATGCCAGCGCTGATTGCGCCCGCCACATCCCAGCGGTTCGACGAAACCAGCGCCACGTCGCGCTTGGCGAGGCCGAGCGTATCGGCGACCAGCGCATAAGTTTCCGGCACCGTCTTGAATTTCTGGATCGTATCGACCGTCACGATGCCCTCGATCAGGTCGGTCAAGCCGGCATGCTGCGCCGCTGCTTCCGCCATCGCGAAGGTGCCGTTGGTGAAGATCACCGCGCGCTTGCCCGCCGCCTTCAGCTTGCCGAGCGCGGGAGCCGCGTCCGCATAGGCATCGAGTTGCCAATAAGCGTCGAGCAGCTCCTGCCGCAAACTCGAGTCAATTTCCGGATGGCGAGCGGCGACGAAATCGAGCGCTTGCTGCGTCAATTCCCAGAAATCCGCGTAGCGACCCATCAAGGTTCGTGTCCAGCTATATTCAAGCTGCTTCACCCGCCACAGTGCCGCCATTGCCGCAGCGTTTGGCCCGAGCGCCTCGCTATGGCGCATCATCGCGGCGGTGACGTCGAACAACGTGCCATAGGCGTCGAATGCGTAGGCTTTCGGCATGGCTTTCTCCCTGCGGCCTCTAAGATGATTGCTCAATAATCGATCACTGCGGCGTGTCGCTTCGATCAGCAAGCATCATCGTCCGTGCTGTTGACCTTTTGCCGCATGAAAGGTCGAATACCCACTCAAATTAGGGAGAATATTCATGGCCAACTGGTCGCGCACCGTCACCTTCTACAAAGGCGCCTGGCATGAGGGCAACGTGCCGATCATGGGCGTGCGCACGCATGGCGCCTGGCAGGGCACCTCGATCTTCGACGGCGGGCGTGTCTTCGAGGGCTGCGCGCCTGATCTCGACCAGCATGCGGCGCGCATCAACCGTTCGGCGAAGGCGATGAGCCTCAACCCGACGATGACGCCGGAAGCGATCGTCGAAATCGCCAAGGAAGGCGCGCGCAAGTTCGCGCCGGGTTCCGAGCTTTATGTGCGCCCGATGTACTGGGGCGAAGGCGACGGCCGCTCCGCGATCAGCGCCGATCCGGACGATATCGGCTTCTGCGTTTCGGTCTATGAGGCTCCCATGCCGAAGCCCGGCGGCTTCAGCGTCACCCATACCCGCTTCCGCAAGCCGATGGATGACAACGCCATCACCAGCGCCAAGGCCGGCGCGCTCTATCCGAACAACGCGCGCGCGCTGAAGGAAGCGAACGATCGCGGCTTCGACAACGCGCTGATGTGCGACGCCGCCGGCAATATCGCCGAGACGGCGACCTCGAACGTCTTCATGGTCAAGGACGGCGTGGTGAAGACGCCGATCTATAACGGCACTTTCCTCAACGGCGTTACCCGCCAGCGTGTCATCAAGCTGCTGCGCGACGCCGGACAGGAAGTGCAGGAAGCCGCGCTGAAATACGAGGATTTCTCCAACGCGGACGAAATCTTCATCACCGGCAACTATTCCAAGGTCATGCCGGTGCTGCGCATCGACGAGCGCCACCTCCAGGCCGGCCCCGCCTACACCAAGGCGCGCAAGCTCTATTGGGAGTACGCCCATACCCAGAAGCTCTAAGAGCCTGCTTTCCCGTGTCATTCCCGACGCGCTTTAGCGCGAGCGGGAATCCAGGAGTCGTTGTGCAAGCGACTCTGGATTCCCGCTCCGGCTACGCCGGTCGGGAATGACATAAACCGGGCTTCGCCCGGAACCCATCCACCTCCGTCACCGTTCCGTTCACAATGCGTATTAAGCAGCGTGTGAGCCTGCACTTGCAAAGCCTTGGCGTCGCTGATCCTATGCGCGCGCTTGCCCACGGAGACGAAGATGAGTCGCTTGATCACTGCCGCCGCAGCGCTTGGTTTCATCAGCCTGTTCGCCGGCGCGGCCGAAGCTGGCGTCTATCTTCCCGAGGGCCGCGCCTGCGCCGGTCGCTGGGGCGCGGGCCCGGAAGTGGTTCGCGTCGCGGGCGTCTTCATGGGCTCGAATTACGTCTGGCCGCACCAGGGCAACCCGTTCAACACCCGCACCTATCAAGGCTGCTTCGATACGGTCGAAAGCTGCCAGTACTGGCAGTCGCGCCTGGCTGCCCGCTACACGGTGCCGCCGGCGATCAGGACCTGCCAGCCTGTGCGGCTGCGCTAAACTTTACTAGCGCCGTTGCAGCCTCACGCCCATCAGGCGCAGCAGTAACAGCAGCATCACGCCATAAATGATTGCGCCGGCCGTACCGAGCACGAGCAGATGCGCCTCGGCACGAAAGCGCGGCAGCATCAGCACGGCCTGCCTGATCGGCGCGTCGAGATAGACGGTCGCGAAGCCGAGCACGATCGAAGCGACCACGCCCGCGACAAGCTGGCGGGCCAGCGAGCTATCCGGCGCCATCAGGTCGCGACGCCAGGCAAGCAGCACCAGCAAGGTGAGGTTGATCCAGGCGCCGGCCGAGGTTGCAAGCGCCAGGCCCGGCGCGCCAAAGGGCTTTGTCAGGGCAAGCTTCAGCCCGACATTCACCGCGACGGCGATCAGCGAAACCACCATCGGCGTGGTTGTGTCGCCGCGCGCCTGGAAACTCGCCACCGCCGCGCGGATCAGCACGATCGCCGGCAAGCCGACGCCATAGGCGGTCAGCACCGCTCCGGAGGCGCGAGCCGCTTCGGCATCGAAATGCCCGCGCCCGAACAGGCCGAGCATGATCGCATCTGGCAGCAGCGCGAAGGCGACGACGAAGGGCAGCGTCAACGCGGCGGTCAGCCCGATGATGCGGTTCTGCACGCGGTGCGCGCCATTCACATCGCCCCCGGCAAGGCGGCGGCTCATCTCCGGCAGCAGCACGGTGCCGGCCGCAACCGCGATCACGCCGATCGGCAACTGATAGATGCGGTCGGCGTAATAGATCGCAGATGGAGCGCCGGTCGGCAGCAGCGAGGCAATGATCGTATCGGCGAACATCGCGATTTGCGTGCCAGCCGAGCCGATCACCGCCGGCACGAAGCTTTTGAAGAAACGCTTTACATCAGCATCGCCACGCGGAAAGCGTGGCAGCGCCAGAACGCCCGCCTGGTCCGCTGCCCAAGCCAGCCACAGCGCCTGCAACACGCCGGACGCGAAGACGGCCCAAGCGGCGGCATGGCCAGAGGTCGGAAACCACGACACCACGCCCATGCCGGCAACGAGGCAGACATTCAGCAGGATCGGCGCGGCGGCGGCGACCGCGAAATGCCCGACCGCGTTCAATGCCCCGGACCACAGCGTCACCAGCGTGATTAGCAGCAGATAGGGGAAGGTGATGCGGGTGAGCTGGATCGCCATTTGGTAGCGTTCCGGCGTCGCATCGAAGCCGGGCGCGAGCAGGTTGATCACCTCCGGCGTATAAAACAGGGCGATCACCGTCAGCACGCCGGTCGCCAGCAGCAGCATGGTCAGCATGCGGCCCTGGAAGACATCCGCGCGCTCCTCGCCCTCGCTGGTGCGGATGCGGGTGAAGGCCGGGATATAGGCCGCTGAAAACGCGCCCTCGCCGAAAATCGTGCGGAAATGGTTCGGCAGGCGAAAGGCGGTCGAGAAAGCGTCCATCAACGGTCCGGCGCCGATCACCGCCGCCATGATCACATCGCGCGCGAAGCCGGTGACGCGTGACAGCAG
>FTCZ01000531.1_pt1 | contig 10774 bp, 10 predicted proteins | sample 1658871 | NCBI WGS metagenome assembly FTCZ01 (sample SAMEA3914864, study PRJEB12502) | metagenome | biome: forest; material: soil | place: USA | collected 2012-03-12 | depth 0.3 m
GCTTCCCCGGCATGCTCGCCTATTCCGGTTCCAAATTCATGGCGCGGGGTATCAGCCGCTGCGCCGCGATCGACCTTGCCGCCGACAAGATCCGCGTAAACGTCGTTCTGCCCGGCATCATCGATACCCCTATGCTCGCGGAGAACCCGCCCGAAGTACTGGCGGCCTTCCCGACCATGGCACCGGCACAACGCCTAGGCACCGTCGACGAGATCGCTGAGGCCGTCCTCTTCCTCGCGTCCGACGCCGCCTCCTACATCATGGGCGCGGAGCTGTCGGTGTGCGGCGGCCTCATGGCCTGAGCGACGCGCTGGTGCGTGGGCGGCATATCGTGAGCCGCTCATTCGCCGTCAAGCAATTGACCTTTACGATTGTAAAGTTTACTATCGACTCACGTTGGAGACCTGCCTCTTCAAGGCCGGCCCGAAGGAGAGGAGATGCAGCGCGCATCGCAGAGCGGGCCCTGCCCTCCTTACCGACAGGAATAGCGGACGAGGACCACGGTACGAGCTCCAACAGACCATATCCCTGGATCGCAGAGAGGTTCGCTCGTCGGGGATGCGTTGCAAGGAGAGGCATGTAATGAGCGATGCGGCAACCTATCAATATTATGCGGGTGGCGAATGGCGGGACGCTTCGGGCGGCGCCACCTTCGACGTCCATGAACCTTATAGCCGCAAGCTCATGCATCGCATTGCGGCATGCGGACCCGAGGAAACGCGGATCGCGATCGACGCCGCTGCACAGGCATTCCCCATCTGGTCGGCGATGACGCCCGCCGCAAAGGCCGCGCTGTTCTTCAAGGCTGCGAACATTGTGCGCACCCGGAGCAGCGAGATTGCCGATCTGCTATCGCGCGAAACCGGAAGCACCATTTCCTTCTCGACCTTCCAGCAGCATCTCGTCATCGAGACGCTCGAGGCGGCGGCGGGCTGGGTGTACCATGCTCGCGGCGAGGTCTTCCCGACCAACATGCCTGGCCGCCATTCATTCAGCGTGCGGCGGCCGCTTGGGGTCGTTGCGAGCTTCACGCCTTGGAACGGCGCCAACATTCTGTCGTGGCGGGCCGTCGTCGCCCCGCTGGCCGCCGGCAATACGGTGGTGGTCAAGCCGTCGGAACTGGCTCCTGTCTCGGCAGGTCTGATCGTTGCGAAGATCGCGGAGGAAGCAGGCTTCCCGGCGGGGGTGATCAACGTCGTGCCACATGCCCCGGGCATGGCCGGTACCATCGCCGACGAGATCTTTGCCTCGAACGACATTCGCTGCATCAATCTGATCGGCGGCGTGAAGACCGCTCGCATCCTGGCCGAGCGCGCAGGCAAGACGCTGAAGCGCACGGTGCTGGAGCTTGGCGGCTATAACCCGCTCATCGTACTTGACGACGTCAACGTCGACTATGCTGTGCGCTCGGCGGTATTTGGATCCTTTTTCCACCAGGGCCAAATCTGCATGAACACGCGCAAGGTCATCATCCAGCGCAAAATCTATGACGAATTCCTGGAGAAGTTCGTGCAGCGCGCGCGGCAGCTTCCGATGGGCGATCCCTCCAATCCAGAGACGCTGATCGGCCCGCTCGTGACGCCGGATGCTGTTCGCAAGGCCCATCAGTCGGTCGAGGAAGCCGTATCGCTGGGCGCGAAGATCGAAACAGGAGGTACATTCGACGGGCAGGTCTATGCGCCGACGATCCTAACCAACGTGCCCTATGAGGCGACGATCTCCAATGAGGAAACCTTTGGCCCCGTGGTGGTCGTCGAACCGGTCGATACCGTCGAGGACGCTTTGCGCGTCGCCAATCGCGTCAATTACGGCCTTGTCGCGTCGATCCTGAGTGGTGACTCCTATCGCGGGTTGGAGCTTGCGCCACGTGTCATGGCCGGCGTCGTCAACGTCAACACCTCCACGATCAACGACGAGACGCACGTGCCCATGGGAGGCGTGCGCGATAGCGGCTGGGGGCGTACCGGGCCTGACAGTCTGAGCGACTTCACCGACACGATCTGGATCAACGCGCGTCACAGCGCGAACGAAAGCCAATATCCGTTCTGACAGGGGCAGGCGAGGCCAGAAATCGGGTGGCATCCTGTCGCGGGGCGGGGTTATCCCCTGCCCCGCATCCGACCATGGCTTCGCGCCGAACCCCAAGGCCCCGGCTTTAATGCCGCTGCCATTCTTGCCTATCCGCTAGCCCCGCGGAATGCGCGCGCAGCAGATTTCTCGCCCGACACTCCAAACTATGCCGAGCCTACCCGCCGGATCAGACGTTCATTCATTTTGGGAGCCCCAAATGACTCACGGAAAGATCGCGCTCGTAACGGGCGCCTCCCGCGGTATCGGGCGCGCCGCAGCCCTGGCCCTTGCACAAGATGGGGTGCGCGTCCTCGTTCACTATGGGAGCGGGGCCACCGAGGCCGAGGCTGTTGTCGAACAAATCCGCGCCACCGGTGGATGGGCGCAGGCGATCGGCGCCAACCTCGCCTTGCCCGACGGCCCCGCGCAACTGGCCACGCAGGTTCGCGCCTTCGCCGGCGAGCGGCTGGATATCCTCGTCGCCAATGCCGGCATCGCCAAGACTGGAACCATCGAGGAAACCAGTCTCGAAGACTTCGACGCGCTATTTGCCATCAATGTCCGCGCGCCCTACTTCCTCGTCCAGCAGCTCCTGCCCGCCCTCGGCGAAGGATCGAGCGTGATCTTCATCTCGTCGCTCGTCGCTCAGGCGGCCTTCGAGGGACTCTCGGCCTATGCCTCGACCAAGGGGGCCATCGACACGTTAGTGAGGCATTTCGCTGCCGAATTTGGCCCGAGAGGGATTCGGGTAAACGCCGTCGGCCCCGGTGTCGTCGCCACTGACATGTCAGCCTTCGTCAGGACCGATGAAGGCCGCGACTTCACGCTCGGTTTTCAGGCACTCCGGCGCGTCGCCCAGCCGGACGACATCGCGGACGCTATCGTCTTTCTCGCCTCCGATGCAGCGCGTTGGATCTCGGGCGACAAGCTGCGTGTGGATGGTGGCTCACGCCTCTGAGAAAAATCCGGACAGACTCGATTGCGAGAATGGCCACCTCTGCCTCACACTAGGCCGGATACTCGGACGGACCGTCGATGCGAGCGTCGAACGTCGTTGGCTCGAAGCCCTGAAGGAGTGCGCTGCCGGCCGTACGGCTGCCGCTATGATATAGGCTTCCGCCATGATGGCCTGCGCCTTTCAAATAGAGAAATGATGTCAATGTCTGGCCGGTCGAAGCGCGTGTAGGCACGCACGGTGGTTCTGGACTGACGCTACTCGACATGGCGTCCGAAAATGCCGATCTCAGCGCCGGTCGCGGTGTCTGCACGAGGACCGTCCCCGCCGAACAACCAAGCCACGGACTCATAGTCGTCGGGGCGGCGGCGAGCGAGAAAGGCATTGCGCTTCTCGCGCTCCACACCGCGCGCATGATTGATCGCACCCGTCTCGCGGGCGGCCCGCTGCACGCTGGCGGTGCGCGCAAAACGCGCTTTCTCATAGGCCTGGAATGCGCGAGCAGGATCGTCGGGAGACACGGCCAGCTGGTCGGCGACGTAGACGCCATCCTCGATCGCCATGCATGCGCCCTGCGCCAGATAAGGCAGCATCGGGTGCGCCGCATCGCCCAGCAGCGTGATGCGCCCTTGCGACCACCCGGCCTTCGGCTCCCGATCGCATAGCGCCCACATCCTGCCATGATCGATTTGCGCAACGAGTGCGCGGACGGCCGGACAGGCGTCGGCAAAACCGCGCTCGAGCTCCTCCTTGTCGCCGAGCGTGTCCCATCCGTTGATCACACGATCGCCATGGACGATCGCGATGATGTTGAAGAGCTTCCCGCCCCTCAGCTTGTAGCAGACAAGATGGTGGCCCGGACCGACCCACACCTGGACATCGTCGGTGAGGAGCGAGGACGGCACGGCATCGACCGGCAGCACCGCCCGATACGCAATATGGCCGCTGGCCCTTGGCGGCTCGGCGCCCAGCAGCCGGTCGCGGACGGTCGACCAGATCCCGTCCGCCCCGATCAGCGCCCCCCCCTCCAGCGTGCGACCGCTGTCCAGCGTGGCCGTTACATGGGTATCATGCTGCGCAACATCGCTGACGCCATCGCCGAGGTCGATTTGCACCATCTCCGGCCAGCCCCTGACCGCATCCAGCAACACTGCCTGCACATCAGCGCGATAGGCCACGCGATAGGGATGGCCGAAGCGCTCCTCGAACTTGCTGCCCAGCGTCTGGTGGGACAATTCCATCGCGTCGACGCTATCGATCAGGCGCACCGCTTGGGGCTCAAAGCTGATCGCATCCATCCGCCCGGCGATGCCGAGCTGTTCGAAGGCGCGGAAACCATTCGGCCCGAGCTGGAGCCCGGCTCCGATTTCCCGGATTTCCGGCGCACGCTCGATAATTCGGGAGGCGAGACCCAAGCGAGCGAGCGCTAGGGCAGCACTCAATCCACCGATACCGCCTCCGACGATCAGGACAGGTTCCGTCATGCATGCCTCCATGGGTCGAGCGACCTCGATAAAACCGCCGCACTGCGGGCATGACCACGATGTTCTCCGTCGCGGCAGATCACCGAAGAACGCCCGGCCGGCGCATCGTGGTCATGTCGCCGGCCCAGCGTAGCGCTCGCCGGACCGTGTCGAGCGTGCAAAGACAGAGACTCTCGGCGCCCACGGCCAGACGACAGGACCAGCGTCGCGCACATGAAACGGCTTCGATAACGGGCTGGCTGCCATGGCTTCAGCACCACGCTCTCCTCAGGCCGGCTCTTCGTTCATTTGGGAGCGCAAGCCCTGCACCATAGGTTACTTTACATGTGTAAAGTAGTGTCACAGCCAAGGCAATACACCACGGCCGTGGTATATTGCCTTGGCTGTGACAGGCCCGACGCAAAGCTGCCCCGCCCCACGCGTCTTGCGCGCGATGCGCGTTCGCCTCTCCCTGTCGCCATGCCGATCTGCCCTAGTGCGCGCCGCTTGCGTGCTGGGTTGATCGTGGACAGCGTCGCCTAAGCTGCAGCAATTCCGACGCCCCGGGGTCAGGGTGCTAGCAGCGTTCGGTTCGCCCCTTGTAAAAGGCCGAAAAGCATTGTCGCCAGCGCTGCAACGAACAATGTCGCCGATACCAGAATCGTGGCCGGATAATCTGAACCAAACGCCGTCGCGAGCCCCTGGCCCGCCGCCAGGCCGAACGGCATCATTGCACTGCTCAGCACCGCGAGCCGTCCCGATCCGTCAAGACTCGACATCGCACCCAGATAATAGGGGATGCTGAAGATCCAGAAGAACATGATCAGCGTCGCCCCGGCCATCAGCAGCCGGCCATCGAAGGTGATCTGCAAGAGTAGCATCGAGCCCGCGATGCCGAACGAGCCGATGACGAGTGGCCCCACCCGGCCGAGCCGGATGCCGAGCACCGACACGAGGAGCCCCGCTCCCAAACCTCCCAGCCCGGCGACGGCCAGCGCGGCACCGACGGCATCGGCCTTGATCGCGTGGGATTGCGCGATCAGCCCGAGGATCGGCCAGACCGCCCCTATCCCCAGCAGGAACATGAACATGCCCGCAAGGCCGAGCAGCCCCGGCAACAATCTCAACGGCGCCTGGCTTGCGGAGACGGCATCGACGGCTGCTGGTGCAGGCGCTCGCCGTGGAAACCAGGGAATGCTCAGGCCCATCAGCAAAGTGAAGGCAAGGATGACGCCCAACACCGGCCCGTGGCCATGACCCAAGCCGATCCAAGAACACGCCGCCAGCACGGCCGTGGCTGACAACTGGTTGGAGGTGATGGCGAAGCCGAAATTGCGATCGGGCGAAGCAGTCGCCGCCAATGCCGCCACGGAGACCGTATAGACGATGCCGATGCCGACACCCGCAACGGTTCGCGTCAACAGCAGAAGCGGATAGGCTTGGGCAAAAATGCTTGCGAGATGAGCAGCCGCCGCTGTCAGCAGCCCCAACATCACCCAGAACCGCCGATCGATCCGGGGAAGGACGAGCGACATCGACAGGACCGCTGCCGTCATGCCGCCCAATTCGACCGACGTCAGCATGGAGGCCTTCGCGGCGCTAAACCGGCCGCCACTGGCATAGCTTGCGATCACCGCAGGCGTCAGCAACATGGTGAGGGCACCGAGATTGGTCATCAGTGCCATTGCCGCAATGGTCGTCGCTCGATTGTAATTTTCGAGCTCCCCGGCCCGTACCGCCCTGCCATTCTCGTTGAGCAGGCTCGCAGACCGACCAAGCATCATGCTCTCCCTCAATCTGATTGTGATGGGCGTCCAAGCTCGACGGTTCGCACCGGGCCGGCCGGACGTGCAGCGGTTCAAGTCAGATCACGCGCCGGCACGCCTGGCCTGGGCCCAGGCCAACGCGGCGAGTTCGGGGAAAACCTTGGCGCGTACTTTCGCCTGCGCCGAAGCGGCGGTGCCGCGGATCGCACGCCCCTTGATGCCGTGGAAGATCGCCGCCAGCCGAAAGAAGTTGAAGGCGACATAATAATCATAGTCCGGCATCGCATTGCGTTCGGTGCGACGACAGTAAGCCGCGACATATTCCGCTTCGGTGGGCACGTTGAGGGCGGCGATATCCGCGCCACCAAGCCCGGCGACGATATGCGGTGGCATCCGGTACATCATCGCATGGTAAGCGAAGTCCGCCAGCGGATGACCGAGCGTGGAGAGTTCCCAGTCGAGCACAGCGACAACCCTGGGCTCGGTCGCGTGGAAGATCATGTTGTCGCAGCGGAAATCGCCATGAACGATCGAGGTCTAATCGCCGGTCGGAATATTCGCCGGCAACCATTCAACGAGCCGGTCCATGTGCGGGTCGCGCCCGGCATCCGCGTCCTCGAGATATTGCTTGGTCCAGCGGCCGATCTGCCGCTCGAAATAATTGCCTGCCCGGCCATAGTCCGACAGCCCGATCGCTGAGAAATCGATCATGTGGAGCCGTGCCAGCGTCTCGTTCATGGCGTCGAAATAGGCGGGACGCTCCTCGCGGCTGACCTGCGGAAACGTCGCGTCCCAGAAGACCCGGCCTTCAACCATGTCCATGACATAGAACCAGGTACCGATGATGCTATCGTCGACGCACAGCCCATGGACGTGAGCGACGGGATAATTCACCGAACCAAGCGCAGACAGCACCCGGGCCTCGCGCTCGACGGCGTGAGCGCCCTTGAGCAACTGCCCCGGCGGCTTGCGGCGAAGGACATAGGCGCGCCCGGGCGTGACGAGCTTGTAGGTTGGATTGCTCTGTCCGCCCTTGAACTGTTCGACCGTCAACAGCCCTGCATAGTCCGCGATATTTGCCGTCATCCATCGGGCGAGAGCCGCTTCGTCAAAACGATGGGCTTCGCGCACCGGGACGGTCCCCGCATTTTCCATTTCACCCGTGCTCATGCTTGTCCTTTGAGATGGTCGCGCTTGATCATCTTGGCGAGCGACCATTTGTGGACCTCAGTCGGCCCATCGTAGATTCGAAACGCGCGGACCTCGCGGAAGATCTGCTCGACGATCGTGTCGCGGGTCACGCCGCTGCCACCCATCACCTGCACGCACCGATCGGCGACGCGCCACAGCGCCTCGGACACCGCCACCTTTGCCATCGAACTTTCGACGGTGCCGAGCGAACCGGAATCGAGCACGCCCGCACACCAATCGATCATCAGTTCTGCCTGCCTTAAGTCGATGAGGTTCTCGGCGAGCATGAAGCCCACGCCCTCATGATCGATCAGCGGTTTGCCGAACGCCTGGCGTTTGACCGCATAGCGACAGGCAATGTCGTAAGCGCGGTTCGCGCTGCCCCACCAGCGCATGCAATGGGTCAGGCGCGCCGGTGCCAGCCTCACCTGCGCATAGAGGAAACCCTGATCGACCTCCCCGAGCACTTGCGTGGAAGGAACACGTACCTCGTCGAGCCGCACAACCGCATGCCCGCCAGGCATCGTGCCATCGATTGTGTCGAGGACACGCTCGATCACGATCCCCGGACTGTCCATCTCCACCAGGAACATCGTCGCCGATTCCTCGGTCCGCGCCATCACGATAGCGAAGTCCGCACCCACCGCACCCGTGGCAAAGGTCTTCCGGCCGTCGATGATCCAGTGATCGCCATCGGCGCGCGCCGAGGTCCTGAGCATGGAAGGGTCCGAGCCCGCGCCATTATCATCCGCGGGCTCCGTCATCAGAAACGCCGAGCGCGTCTTGCCGTCAGCGAGTGGCCGCAGGAATCGGTCGACCTGCACCGGCGTCGCCACGTTCGCGAGCAGATGCATATTGCCTTCATCCGGTGCTGCGAGATTCATCGCGAGCGGAGCGAGTGGAGAATAGCCGGCGGCACGGAAAAGCCGCGCCGTTTCGATATGGCTGAGACCGTGCCCTCCCAGCTTCCGCGGCAGGTGGGGTGCGATCAAATCGGCGGAGCGCGCATGCGCACGCAGTTCGTCGACTAACGCGTCCGAAGGACCATGAACCCCGCAGCGCGGATCTGTCTCGTAGGGAATGATCACATCGCGCACGAAGGCTTCCGTACGTGTGACCAACGTCTCGATGGAGTTGGGAGACGCTGGATCCGGAGGACCGCTATTGTGCAAGATAGCCGCCGTCTATCACCAGCTCCGTGCCGGTGACGAAGCTCGATTCATCGCCGGCGAGAAACAGCACCCCGTAGGCGAGTTCGATCGGCTGGCCCATCCGGCCGAGCGGCGTTGCCGCGACCACCGCAGAGCTGGTTTCCTCGGCCTGATCCTCGAGCACCATCGGCGTCGCGATGATGCCCGGATGGACGGAATTCACGCGGATATTGTCGGCCGCATATGTGACCGCCGCATGCTTCGACAGATGGCGAACCGCCGCCTTCGTCGCGTGATAGGCGGCCGCCCCCGGAACGGCCGCGATGCCCCAGATCGACGAGAAATTGATGATCGATCCGGACTTCTTGGCGCGCATGCCCGGCAGGACCGCGCGCATGCCTAGGAAGACCCCCGTCTGGTTGACTGCGATGACCCTGTCCCAGTCCGCAATATTCTCGTCGGCGAGCGGCAGCTGCGACCCGCCAATGCCCGCATTGTTGACCAGGATATCGACGACACCGTGGCGCGCGACGATACCGTCCACCAGATCGGACCAGCCCTGTTCGCTGGCAACGTCCATGATGGAAAAGTGGATTGCCGGATCCTCATAAGGAGGCTCTGGCGCCTTTACGTCGGTGACGTAGACCTGTGCGCCCTCGCGCGCGAACAGTTCGGCCGTTGCGCGGCCGATTCCACGTCCTCCGCCGGTTATGATGGCGACCTTATCTTGAAGCCGTGCCATGATGATGTCCTTTCAGTCGATCTTCAGCCGATGCCGCCGTCGACCGTCACCTCGGCGCCGGTGATGTAGCTTGAGTCGTCGGAGGCAAGGAACAGAGCCAGCCGGGCGACCTCGGCTGGCGTTCCCATGCGCTTCATCGGAATCATGTCCTCGTAGAACTTCAGCCGCTCGGCGCTGTTTTCGCCGAGCATGGGCGTGTCGATGATGCCGGGATGGATCGAATTCACGCGGATACCAAGCGGAGCAAGCTCGGACGCGGCGAGCTTGCTCATGCCGCGAACCGCCCATTTGCTGGTTGCGTATGCGAAGATGCCCGGAACGTTACGCAGGCCGGCGCCCGAGGAAACGTTGACGATCGAACCGCCGCCCGTCTTGGCCATGGCCTCGGCCGCAGCGCGCATCCCCAGGAAGACACTGAGCTGGTTCACCCGGTAATGGAGATCCCAGAGCGCGGTCTCCGTCTCAAGGAGTCCGGCCGGCTTGTAAACGCCCGCATTGTTGACAAGGACGTCGATCCTCCCGAAGCGCTTCTGTGCCTGGTCGATCACGTCGGCCCAACGGGCTTCGTCAGCCACGTCGTGACGTACGAAATGCCCGGCATCCCCCAGCTCGTCGGCGACTTTCGAGCCGGCCTCGCTGATGTCGGTGACGACGACCTTGGCACCGGCAGCGGCGAACAGCCGGGCCTCCTCGGCGCCCTGGCCGCTGGCCGCACCGGTAATGATCGCGATCTTTCCCTGCAACTTGTTCAAGCGGACATCCTCTCTGTCTTGTTGATCAACAGCCGCTCACCAGCGCCGGTCTTTGCCCCACAGGAAACGGTCCTGGTCGCGGCTGGTGTAGTCGGGGTCGAGATAGATGTGCATGCGCGCGATCATGTCGCCGCGGAACTGAAAGACGCTGCAAAAGCGACCGCCAGGCGTCTTGCCGCCTTCCCAGCGCCCGCCGCGCCGATCCTCGCCATGCGTCAGACCCTCGACAACCACGCTATCGCCGCTTTCGATGAAATTCATCTGGTCGATGTCATGCGCGATCGAGCTGAGCGATCCCACGAGGCCCGTTACAAATTCCATGAACTCGGCCTTGCCTTTGCCGACACCGAATTTCGGGAAAAAGAATTGGAAATCATCGGTACAGTGTTCGATCAAATCGGGGCGCCCAGCATCGCCACGACGAAAATATTCCTTCACGGTCGCGATTTTCGGCGAATCATCATCGAGTTCCGACATGTTCATATTCTCCGTCGTTCTTGGCCCTCAGGGTTGCAGGGCCACGCTCAGAAGGTGACGTTGTCACCTCCCTTGAGCGCCAATATCTCCCGCGTTTCCGTCGGTGTTGCGATCTCGAGCGAGAGCGGCTCGAGGATCGAGCGGATCAGGCGAACCTGCTCGGCATTCGACTTGGCGAGACGCCCCTTGCCGGCATAAAGCGAGTCC
>FTCZ01004817.1_pt1 | contig 10773 bp, 9 predicted proteins | sample 1658871 | NCBI WGS metagenome assembly FTCZ01 (sample SAMEA3914864, study PRJEB12502) | metagenome | biome: forest; material: soil | place: USA | collected 2012-03-12 | depth 0.3 m
AAGAAGGGGCGGTAGGTCTGGACCTGGGCACTCACCTTCGGGTCGATCACGAGCTGGCGTTCGTGGATCTTGTCGGCGATCGCCGTTTCTACTTCACGGACCGTCTTGCCCGCGACCGGGATCGGATCGAGCATCGGCAGCGCGATCGCACCGGCATCGTCCACCCGATAGGTGTTGTTCATCGCATCGAGGCCGTACACGGTGATGCGCAGTTCGTCACCCGCGCCCAGATGATAGGCGGCCGGCGCGTTGGTCGCCACTGGCTGGAGGTCGCCGCCTCCATTTTCGCAGCCGGAGGCCGCCAAAAAAACCGATGCTGAAAGCAATAGGATCCAACGTTTCCCCACATCCCCCTCCTCGCGACCACGATCGCGACGGCGAAGCGGTTCTACGTGTTCCCCGCGTGCTCCCCGACGCAATCCCAACACGCTTTGCCAGCCTGCAAGCAGGTATCCGGCGTATTCCTCCCCGTCGCGTTATTGTTAACCCCACTCACGCGACGACACGATCATTGCACAACCATGCTGACATGTCTCGACCAATCATTCTTTCCAAATGACAAATGTCCTCGCGATAATAGTCACGCAGTGAAGCCCTCAGTTCCGGGGTGAGAGGGGGGTAGCGAACGGGTTGGGCGAGCGACGCTCTTATTTGGGAGAACACGGGATTGCTTCGCATCGGATCGAGCAGCGGACGGAGCGGACGCAAGGCTTTTCGAAGTGAGAGCGGGAGCATCTCGGCGCGGCTGTCGTTGCGGCGGTCGGCAATCGCCTCGGGCGCGACGTGGATCGGCACGCCGATATGCTCGCAAACCTGTGCGACGATGGCTTCGGGGGAGCGGCGGATATCCTCATAGAGGATGATTTTCAGCCGCTCAGGCGGGAAATGTTTGTGCCATCTCGCCAGATGGTGTGCGTAGCGCCCACCCTCCAGAAAGCGCCCTCCGGCGGCTTTATGATGATCGAGATAGAGGCTCGGATCGCCACCCACCTGGCCGCGCCGGAACAGCATGCAATAGTCCGAATAAGCCCGCTCGACCGGGTCGCGAAGCTGGACGATGAGCGGGATGTCCGGCAGTGCGCCGGCGATACGCTCGGCGGCATCGGGGTCCGCCAGATAGTCGGCCGATTTCTCGCCGATGGTGCTGGCGGAGGGGGCGTCCGCGAACAACGATCGATACCAGTCGAGCCCGCGATTATATTCGGCGCTAAAGAAATGGGGTTCAGCCGAAGGGAGCCACAGCGCCGGATGATGGCGCAACTGATGCCCGATCCAGGTGGTGGCCGCCTTCACGGCGCCGATCACCATGAACTGAGGAAGACGCCCGCGGCGCATGATCAGCGGCTCGCTTCATCGACAATGGCGCGCAGGATGCGTCCCATTTCGCGACATTCTGCTTCCTCCAGCGTCGGGTCAACGGGAAGCATCAGGCTGGTTTCGCCAAGAAGGTGCGCGACGGGCAGCGGGCGACCCGGCCCAATGCCCGAATCGACGAACGCGCGTTCGCGATAGATCTCCGGGCAGATACCGGTCTGGCAGGGGATGCCCCGGTGCCATGCTTCCTCGACGATCCGATTCCTGTCCCAGCGTGGGGCGAGCACCTCGGGATAGAGGAAACAGTAGAATTTATAGTAAGCGTGGCCGATCTCATCGTCGGGGTGGACGAGGCGCAGCGCCGGGCTGCCGTTCAGTTCCGACAAAATGGCATCGGCATTGCGCCGACGGGCCGCAATCGATTGGGATAGTCGCCTGAGCTGGATCAGCCCGATCGCCGCCTGCATCTCCGTCAGTCGGTAATTGCTACCGAAATGGCGATGCAGCCAGCGGAACCCATGCCCCGCGGCCGGCGTGTGGACGGCATTCCTGTCTTTGCCATGATCCTTGAGCGACCAGGCGCGCTCGGCCACGGCTTCGTCGCGCAGAACGAGCATGCCGCCTTCACCGCCGGTCGAGATGATCTTGTCGGTGCAGAAGGAAAAGGCCGCCGCATCGCCGAAGCCGCCGGCCGGTTGCCCGTCGAGCGTGGCGCCGTGTGCCTGTGCACAATCCTCGATCAGCTTGATGCCAAGCTGGCTGGCGAGCACGGCGATCTCGTCCGCCGCGGCCGGATAACCGCCGAGATGAACCAGAATGATCGCGCGGGTCCGCGGTGTGACGCGCGCCGCGACGAGATCTGCGGTCAGTCCCTGCGACACCGGATCGATATCGGCGAAGACGGGCGTCGCCCCGCAGGTTACTACGCAGCTGGCCGAGGCGACGAAGCTTCGCGCCGGCACGATCACCTCGTCGCCTGGCCCGATCCCCAGCGCCCGTAACGCCACCTCGAGCGCGAGCGTCCCGTTGGCCATCGCGATCGCGTGCGGAAGGCCGCAGAGTTCCGCGAAGCCTGCCTCGAACGCGGTACAGCGTTCGCCATGATGGAGCGCGTTGACGCGGCCCGAATGCAGCACCTCGGCGACAGCGGCGATCTCTTCCTCGCTATAGACCGGCCAGCGCGACGCGATGTGAGGCGCCTTCGCGGGCATGGGCGCGGTGGCGCCTTCGATTGTCTCAAACATCCCGGTCACGTCCCCCTTAGAGCGATTGCGGAATGAGCGGGTCCGGCGACCAGTTGAGGCCGGTTCGTCCCCGCGCTGCGCGCTGCGGCGCGATCTCGGTGGTCTGCGGAGGCTCCTGCTCGATCAGGCTGAACATCAGCGTCCGGACCTGGTCTTCGTCATGGGCCATGATCGCTTCCGACAAGGCATCGAACGACTCGCGGAGCACCGTCACCGGCACCGGCACGGGTTCCGCCTCGAATACGCCGGGCAGCGTAGAGGGCAGGCGCTTCTCGCGTTCGTCGAACAGTTCCTCATACAGCTTCTCGCCGGGACGCAGGCCGACGATCTTGATCGGCACGTCGCGATCCGGCTCCAGCCCCGAGAGGCGGATCATGCGCCGGGCAATGTCGATGATCTTCACCGGCTCGCCCATATCCAGCACGATGATCCGGCCACGCTGGACGTCACACTCCATCGCGCGCGCCATGCTGTGGAGCACGAGCTGCACCGCCTCGTGCACAGTCATGAAATAACGCGTGATATCGGGGTGCGTCACGGTCAGCGGCGCCCGGCGCTTGAGCTGACGCTGGAACAGCGGGATGAGGGACCCGCTCGATCCCAGCACATTGCCGAAGCGCACCGTCATGAATCGCGCCGCATCGGGACGGCCGACGCCGTCGAGGTCCAGCGCCTGGCAATACAGCTCGCCCAGCCGCTTGCTCGCGCCCATGATCCCGACGGGGTTCACCGCCTTATCGGTGGAGACTTGGATCATCGCCCGCGCGCCATATTTCTGCGCGGCGTCGGCGACGTTGCGGGTGCCGAGCACGTTGGTCAGCGCACCCGCGCAGATGTTAGTCTCCACCAGCGGGACATGCTTAAGCGCGGCTGCGTGGAAGACGAAGTCGGGCCGGTGGCGCTCGAACGCGGCCATCACGTTGCGACGCTGACGGATCGAGCACAGCAGCGGTGTGCAGGACACCTGTGGGAAATTCTCGCGGAGTTCGAGTTCGATCGTATAGAGATTGAACTCCCCGCATTCGAGCAGGATCAGTTCCGCCGGGCCGATCGCTGCGATCTGGCGAACGAGTTCGCTTCCGATCGTCCCGCCGGCGCCGGTCACCATTACCCGCTGCCCTTTGAGCGCGCGGAGGACGATGCTGTCATCGAGCTTGGCCTGCGGGCGGCCGAGAAGATCCGCAAGATCGATGGCCTGGAGATCGAGCTGGTCGCCGATCGCGGTGGGTGGCGGCGCGCGCAGCACCGAAAGCCCGAGTGTTTCCGCAGCGGTGACGAGCCGAAGCTTGCTCGCGCCGGGCGTTCCTGCACCTTCGGCGAGGATCAGGCAGCTCGGGCGCTCGTTCTGCGCGGCAAGCTTGCCCACGACATGCGCCATCGCGTCGAGCCCGCCCAGGATTGGCACGCGCCTGAGCCGCATCGTTACGTCCCGGTCGCCCGTATCGAGGATGCCGACGGCGACATAGCCCGCGTCCGGAGTCGCTTCGAGCTGCCGCAGCACGACCTCGACATGCTCCAACGGGCCCACCACCAGGGCGCGCTTGCGCTCCGCGCGTTTGACCGGGGCCGACTGGCCCACGCCAAGCCGCGACCGACGGATCTGGCGCATGCGGTCACCAATGACGCGACGCCCGATGCGGCCTCCCCCCAGAAACGCGACCAACACGAACCACTGGATGATCGGAACAGAGGTCGGCAGCCAATGCGCCTGCGAGGTGGCTACCAGAACGGCGACCGTGATCAGCAGCGACGCGGCCGCTGCCTCCAGTAGCGAGCTGAGATCGCCGAGAGATGCGAGCCGCCAGACGCGCTCATAGACACCGAAGAGGTGGAAGACGACCAGACCGCTGGCGATGAAAATCGGAAGGCTCGCGACCAATCCATTGAACATCGCCGCCGGGATGGCGCCGTTCATGCGCAGGGCCATGGCGATGACGAGGGAGAGGCAGATCGCGACGGTATCGTAGAGCAGATAGGAAATCCTGCGCCACGCGCAGTACCCAATCGTCGGGAAGAATGTTGCCTTCATGACAAGCTGATCCCCCGTTCAACGAAGCGGTCGAATGGCCCTCGGTCGAGCCTGATTCTCGTGGATGCCCCTGAGCTTCTCCTCGAAAAGGATAGAGGTCGGGGGCGATGCTGGAACGGGCGCATCGGGAGCAGTGCCGCCCGGAGACGTTATCACCCCGTTAAGATCGTCCGCACTCGTTCGGGCAGGGGTGAATGGTTCAAAAGGGGTGCCCGCGTGCGCCGGCTCTTCCCCCTTTGGGTGGCGAAGGGATTATGGCCAGAATTGCCAGACCCATCCCCGCTGGAATTCGCTTAGGTGTTCTTCGTCGCCTTGGGCGGGGGGCTATGGGCACGATTTCCATCACCGATGCCGGTGGAATCCGATGAAACTGTTCCACAAAATGGCCGACGCGGCGCATGCGTCCGGCGCGAGCGGTGACGCACGATGAAGATCGTGATCGTGGCGAGCCTCGCCTTCTCCCTCGTGAATTTTCGCAGACGGCTAATCGCCGACATGGTGGCGTGCGGCCACCAAGTGTTGGCCTGCGCCCCCGATGACGATCCCGATGTTGCGGGGCAGCTCGCGGCGATGGGCGTTTCCTACCGGGTCATGCCGATGCAGCGCGTTGGGCTGAACCCGGTCGCCGATCTTCGCACGCTATGGTGGATCGTGGCCCTGCTCGATCGGGAGCGTCCCGATTTGGTGCTCGCCTATACGCAGAAGCCGATTGTCTATTCGGGCATCGCTTGTCGGATCGTACGGCGGGTGCGGTTCTTCGCGATGGTCAGCGGGCTCGGTCACGCCTTCGGCAATGAGGGTTCGCGCTGGCTGCGGCTTTTGGTGGCGCGGCTCTACCGCAGCGCTCTCGCGCGGGCGGAGGCGATCTTCGTCTTCAACGCCGATGATCGGCCCGAGATGCTCCGTCATCGGATGATCTCGCCGGCGGCGCCGGTGGTGCAGGTGCCGGGGTCGGGCGTCGACCTGTCTCATTATCGGGCGGCGCCGATACCACCCGGTCCGCTCCGTTTTCTGATGATCGCGCGATTGCTGCGCAGCAAGGGGCTGTTCGAGTTCGTCGAAGCGGCGCGGAATGTCCGCGCCCGACATCCCGACGTGCGTTTCGAGCTGCTCGGCCCGCTCGATCCTAGCCCGGCGGGGATCGGCGAGGAGCAGCTTCAGGCCTGGAAACGCGAAGGCGTGGTTGACTATCTCGGTGAGGCTCGCGATGTGCGGCCCTATCTGGCGGCGGCGAGCGTGTTCGTGCTGCCGAGCTGGTATCGCGAAGGACTGCCCCGGACGATCCTGGAGGCGATGGCGACCGGGCGAGCCGTGGTCACGACGGACATGCCCGGATGCCGCGAGCCGATATCCGAAGGCGTGAACGGTTACCTGGTCGCACCGCGTGATGCGGGCGCGCTGGAGGCGACCCTGCTGCGGTTCGTCGACGATCCAAGTCTCGTGTCGGAGATGGGGGCACGGGGACGCGAGATCGCCGAGGCGCATTATTCGGCCGAGCATGTCACCGATATGCTGCTCTCGACCATGCACCTGCGCGATGCGGGGACCGGGCATCCGTCGAGCCCGGTGGGGACGTACCTTGCCGGTGCAACGCCATGAGCGGGCGTCGTCTCATCGATATTCTGGTCGCCGGGGCAGGGTTGTCGATGATGGCCTTGCCGATGACGGCGATCGCGGTGCTGATCCTGAGCGTGGACGGGCGCCCCATCCTCTTCCGCCAGGTACGCAGCGGCTGGCGCGCGCGCCGCTTCGTCGTTGTGAAGTTCCGGACAATGAATGGTGCTTGCGACGGCGATGGGCGGTTGCTGCCGGACGGTCAGCGCATGACACTGGTCGGGCGCGCCTTGCGGGCGACGCGGCTGGATGAATTGCCCCAGCTCTGGAACGTGCTGGTCGGCGACATGAGCCTGATCGGCCCCCGTCCACTCCTGCCGGAGACGATTGCCGACGCGGGGGCGGCCGGATGGTCGAGAGGGCGGATCCGGCCGGGGCTGACCGGTTGGGCGCAGGTCAACGGCAACACCTTGCTCAGCGACGGGGACAAGATCGCGCTCGACAACTGGTACATCACCCATCGCTCGCTCGGCCTCGATCTCCAGATCGTCGCGCGGACGCTGCTTGTCAGCCTGCTGGGGGAGCGGCGCGATGCGGCTGCGATCGGGAGGGCGCATGCGCGCAGTCCTCATCGGCGCGGTTGAGAGCACGCGGATCGCACTCCGCTGCCTTGGGGCTGCGCCGGGGTGGGATCTCGCCGGAGTGGTAACGCTGCCGCATACGCTGGCTGGCCGGCACTCGGATTTCGTCGACCTCGAATCCGACGCGGAGGCGGCCGGCTGTCCCTTGCTGCGGATCGCTAACACCAACGCCGCCGAGGCGCTGGACGCGATCTCTGTGCTGAAACCGGACATTCTGTTCGTGATCGGCTGGTCCCAGCTGTGCGGTGAGGCACTGCGGGGGTTAGTGGCGAACCGGGTGGTCGGTTACCATCCCGCAGCCTTGCCTCGATTGCGCGGGCGGGGCGTCATTCCCTGGACGATCCTGATGGAGGAGCCGATCACGGCGAGCACCCTGTTCCTGATCGACGAGGGGACCGACAGCGGGCCGATCCTGGCCCAGCGCTTCTTCCATGTCGCGCCCGATGAGACCGCGATGGGGCTCTACAACCTCCATATGGATGCGCTGGGTGCAATGATGCCGCCTCTGCTCGCGGAGATGGCGGCGGGCACATCGATCCCGCGCGAGCAGGATACGCGCCACGCGACATGGGCTGCGCGGCGGCGGCCGGAAGATGGCGAGATCGACTGGCGAGGGAGCACGGTCGACGCCTGGCGGCTGGTGCGGGCCTGCGGGGATCCCTATCCGGGGGCGTTCACCACGCTTGGCGAGGCGCGGATCATCATCGCGGCGGCCGAACCGGTGGACCTGTCCGAGCATCGCGCCGCATTGCCTGGGCAGGTGGTGCATCGCACCGGCGCGGGCTTCACAGTCCGGTGCGGGGATGGTGGCGGCCTTCGGGTAAGGGACTGGCGCTGGGATCGGCCTGACCCTCCGCCGCTCCATGCCAAGCTCGGCTCCGTGATTGGAGGAGCGCGATGACGTTCGTCTCCCACATCGGCCGCGCGCTCGTGCTGGCGCCGCACCCGGATGACGAGGTGCTGGGGTGCGGCGGCGCCATGGCACGCATTGCCTCTTCGGGCGGCGTCGTCGAGGTGGCGGTGGTGACGCGGGGCAGGCCGCCGCGCTTCGCCGACGCGCAGGCCGATGGGGTAAAGGCGGAGGCGCTGGAGGCGCATGCCGTGCTGGGCGTCGCCCGGACCCATTTTCTCGACCTTCCCGCCGCCGAACTCGACAGGATAGCGCGCGCCGATCTCAACGGGGCGATCGCAAAGGTCGTCGCGGAAGCAAACCCGGACACGCTCTTCGTGCCCTTTGTAGGGGATCTTCATTTCGATCATGGGCTGGTGTTCGAGGCGGCACTGGTGGCGGCGCGTCCACGTGGGAACGGCTATCCCCGGCGGATCCTCGCCTATGAGACGGTGTCCGAGACAAATTGGTCGGCACCCTCGCTGTCGCCGGCGTTCCAGCCCAACATCTTCATCGACATCACTGATCATCTCGAGACGAAGCTGCGCGCCTTCGCCTGCTTCCGCTCGCAATGCCAGCCGCCGCCCGATGAACGCTCGCTCGAGACTTTGCGCGCACTCGCAATCGTGCGCGGTTCGACCGTCACGCGCGGCGCGGCGGAAGCCTATATGCTGATCAGGGAGGTGGGGTGAGGCCATGAACGTCATCCCCGTCGATCGTTTCGTCGGCGCGCGCGCTCCGTCGCGGATGGAGCCACGACCGGGCGGCGCGCGGCATCTTCGAATGCTCATCAGCTCTGCCGGGCGCCGCGTCGGGCTGCTGCGCGCCTTTCGCTCCTCGGCGGTGGCGCTCGGTGTCGATCTGGAGATGTTCGCCTGCGATCTCCAGCCCGACTGGAGTTCCGCCTGTATGGAGGCAGATTATGCCTTCGCGGTACCGCCTGCGACGTCCCCGGATTTCATCGAGGCGATGCTCGGCTATTGCGAGCGCCATGCGATCGCTCTCGTGATCCCCACGATCGACACCGAACTGCTGGCGTATAGCGAGGCGCGCGAGCGTTTCGCCGCGATCGGCACCACCGTCTCAATTGGTAGCCCGGCAGTCGTCGAGATGGCACGCGACAAGCTGCTTACCGCACGCTTCCTGTCGGCGGCCGGCATCCCGTCGCCGCGGACCACGAGCGCGGACGAATTGCTGGTGGACGATGCCCCGTGGCCATGGCCGCTCCTCGCCAAGCCAAGGCATGGCAGTTCCAGCAAAGGGATCCACGTCGTCCATAATCGGGACGACGTGGAACGGCTCTGCCTGGGCGAGGCCTATGTCGTTCAGGAAATGCTCCGGGGGCGGGAGTTCACCGTCAACCTGTTCTTCGATGATCAGGGCACGCTGGGTTGCGCGGTGCCGCATGAGCGACTGCAGGTCCGGGCCGGGGAGGTCGAGAAGGGGGTGACGGTGTGCGACGTCGCACTCCGCGGCTTCGCGCGCGATCTGGCCGGGGCGCTTTCGGGGGCTTTTGGGGCGATGTGCTTCCAGGCCATCATGTCCGACGACGGAGCCGCGTCCGTGTTCGAGATCAACGCCCGTTTCGGGGGCGGCTATCCGCTCGCGCACCATGCCGGCGCGACTTTCGCGACCTGGCTGATCGAACAGACACTGCAATTGCCCTGCAGCGTCAATGACGACTGGAAGCCGGGAGTCGTCATGTTGCGCTTCGACGACGCGGTCTTCCTGTGAGCGGCATGTTTCAGGGGCGGGTGATCGACACAGTGGTCGTCTTCGACCTCGACGACACGCTCTATCTGGAACGCGACTATGTCGAGAGCGGTTTGCGTGCGGTCGGTGCCTGGGCGACTGATCAGCTGGGGATAGCGGGGATGGGCGAGGGGATGCTGGAGCATTTCCGCGCGGGCGCGCGAGGGCATCTCTTCGACGACGCGTTGGGGAGAGCGGGAATCGAACCGACCTCGGAGCACATCGCTCGGATGATCCAGGTCTACCGGCAGCATCGACCCAGGATCCATCTGGCAGAGGACGCGGCGCGCTATCTCGCCTGTCCGCTGCCTCGGACCGGGCTGGCGCTCATCACTGACGGCTATCTGGATGCGCAGAGACGCAAGATCCGCGCGCTTGGGCTGCACGCTGCGGGAATCGAGATCGCGGTCTGCACCGATCGATGGGGGCGCGAGGATTGGAAGCCATCGTGTCGCGCTTTCGATCATGTCCAGGCCTTTTTCGGCCTGCCTGCCAACTCATTCGTCTATGTCGCTGACAATCCGGACAAGGATTTCCACGCGCCAAGGCGGCTTGGCTGGCACAGCGTGCGGATCAGCCGATCCGGCCAGCTTCATACGGTGGCGTCGCCGCGCTCGGAACCGGCGGATCAGGAGATCGACAGCCTCGATGCCCTGTCGATCTGAACGTCGGGGCTCCAAGGGAGGATTTGGCCCCGGTCACGGGATCATCAGTCTGAAGCGGGCAATCGATTAAAATTAATCGTGGTTAACCGAAATGGTGGTTCAAAGGATTGGCGAGAGCGTTGTCATGGTGTGCTGCACGTAATCCTTTCGTATGTCCCGCCGATATCCCGATGAACGCCTACCCCGCTTGCCCGCAGTCTGTACATATCTCCCTACCAAGTGGTGAAACTTCGAACGCCCATCAAAATATCTGGGCGGTCGGCTTGTTGTTAGCTGTGCTGCTCAACGGGATCATACCGTGGGGGACGATGCATCGCACGATGGATCGCTCATGTGCCGCCTTGGGCTGTGCGTGACGATCGATCCGATGCCTCTCGCAAGCGTTCATGCGCTGCGCTGCCTACGGTGCAGACGGGGGACATGTTTTGCACGCGCAACTGAACGTCGCGATCGTCAGCCAGAACGAGATCGAAAGAGAAGGCCTCCGCCGCATCCTGACGGAGCAGGCCTTTTCGGTGATCGGCGTCCACCGCGATCCTGCGGAGCTCGATCTGGATCCGTTCTACGGTGCACCCGACGATATACCTCTGGTGATCGTGGATTCGAGCACGGAGGATGACGGGCTCGAAACCTGTCGGTTCATTCACACCCGCTGGCCGGATTGCAAGATCGTCGTCATGGCGGC